>ERZ894248.406-NODE-406-length-8964-cov-11.287_pt1 | contig 8964 bp, 6 predicted proteins | sample MGYA00380300_ERZ894248 | MGnify/ENA primary metagenome ERZ894248 (study PRJEB32331, sample SAMN06328432) | human gut metagenome | biome: human gut microbiome; feature: stool | host: Homo sapiens | collected 2014-03-14 ... | reverse complement strand
AATGCATGGATTCCTGAGAGGATGGTTCTGTCTGTGCCTGTGCCGTCATCCAGTGTGAACTGAAGGAGCTTCTTATGGAAGCTGTTTCATTTGAGGATTATATCAATCGACTAAAAGCACAGAATATTATAATTGAAACCGGAAACTCAAAGAAATACGGAACGGTTACAAAATACCGATTTTCGGTTGAACAACGTTTTCATCGTGGCTACTCTCTCGGTTCATTCTATACCGATGACAACATAAAAAAGAGAATTTCGAGACGACAGGACTATCTGAAAACACAAAAGAAAAAAGCGGAAGAACGAAAAGAAAAGCGAAAAGCTGCTTATGATGCCATGTCGCCCGGTGAAAAAAACTGGATAAAAGTCGATTGAAAATCTCGTCCATGTGTGACTTCTCTGGTGATGTATCACGGGATACCGTTGGCTTGCAGAAATGGTAAAATGTGCAGAACGCCAGACGCATGCAGGAGATACAAAAGAACCTGCACGACAGGTACGGCATCCGGTATACCGAGAATTCCAACATCCAAATCCTACAAAAACTACTGGAACAGGCTAAACAGAACATGCATAACCTTGAAGAACAACAGCGGCAAAATGAGCGTGACCTGAAGGAGTTGCAACACTACCAGAAGGAAATTGACACCTATCTAGGGAAAAAGCATGAGGATATTTAGTCCTCATGCTTATCAGTAAAGATTTTATAGGAAGATCATCCATATTCTCATTTCGTAAACTCTACGGAGTAATAATACATATAATCATTCTCTGTATTTAGATAATCTCCGGAAATATCCTGTATCGGTAACATACTTAATCCATTTTTACCATAAACCAAAGCCGCTAGCCCCTGCTCTGTTCCAAAATCTATCGGACATATATGGTTTATGCTTGTCGCCGATCTTCCATAATATTCCCGATCTTCAACATCATTTAAAATTGGATTTTCTGTTGTGTATTTCGTATAGTTATCTGCCACAATTAGACTTGCAGAAAATTTTTCAAAATTAGGAACAACCACTATCATTCCAGTTTCGGTAGATTCTGTACCATTAAAAGATATTTCTGCAATTTTCTCATGCGATACTCTTTTTCCGGATTGATATTCAGACAAGTAAACAAAAAGGCATTTATAGTTATCCTTTGTCTTATACCGAAACATCATTACCCCATCTGCTCCAGACATCAGTTCCGCAGTTTTCATTTCCGCACTATCCGGCGATACTTCTTCTATGAAATTTCGGGGTTGTCTCATCTTTTTACACGCTATAACAGCGATTACAGTGATAAGTCCTGTCAGAATAATACAAAGTGCTACAATGATTCGTCGCAGAAATTTCTGTTTATTCTTTCCTTCCTTTGACACCTGCAATAGCGTTTCATCAGACTTTTCTCTTACACTATCTTCGCTGATATCTTCACCGGCTAAAAACTCATTGACGCTGATTTCCAATATTTCACACAGTTCCATATATACTGAAACGTCTGGAAGGCAAATTCCACGTTCCCATTTTGAAACAGACTTATCACTCCTCCCGAGCTTATCTGCAAGCTGTCTCTGTGTCAGCCTAGCTCTTTTTCTTTTTTCTGCGATATATCTTCCAATCTTAGCAATATCCATAGGTCATTCCTCCTTTCATCATGACAATCTTATATTATCACAGCAAAAAAGTACACCTCTCAAAGGTAGAATTGCCACATTTACTGCCTATATCCAATCACAGCCACAACTTTTCCATTCTCTGCCTCTATGTTTGATAGTCACGATATTATATCTGTACGGCTTGTATTTCTGTATTCGCTCGGTGTAACTTTGTATCGTTCCTTAAATACCCTATTGAATGTTCTCTGACTTTCAAATCCGCTATCATAGCATATATTTGTAATGGCATCATTGGTATTTTCCAAGCGATGGCAAGCATAATTTAGTCTTGCATCATTCAGATATTGATTGAAATTACGATGGAATGTTTTGGAGAATGTTCGTGATAAAACATACTTGCTCACTCCCAAATCTCTTGCCATATCATCTAACGAGAAATTCTTTCTAAAATTACCAGACACGTACGATACTGCCTGATAGACAAGATCTTTACTTCCCACATCTCCTTTCTCGACCAGTTTCAGCTTTCCAATGCATCTTGCAATCAAAATCTGCATGTATGCCTGTATAACTGCTATATCCATGTGGTCTGTATCTAAGATGGCATTAATTGCCCGGTATACTTCCGGCTCCACCATTTCTGCCTTTATGTTTGGGTAATCCGGTGCCATCGTCTGTATAATATCAGCATATTTCCCAATCGCAAATGGTGGAGAAATAATGTAAACCGCCTTATTCACTCCCGAAGAGAAAACCTGATAATGATGGATAATATCAGGAAATACAAAACCAATATCTCCCTTTTCCATGTGGTATAACTCTTGTCCAACTCCCAGCTCCAGTGTTCCATTTGTCACACATACGATCTCCAATGCATTATGTAAATGCGGAGCAACATGCTTCGATTTTCTTTTTAAAGCTAATATTTCTTCTTTTGTATCAACAAATGATAAATGCATTGGTTACGCCCCCTTTGCAAGATTTGTCTACTTTTCCTTTCGATTTGGCAGGCAATCACATTGTATTTATTCTATAATCAGCTTGTAAATAAGGAAAGGAGGTACGCATTATGAACAAGTTTAAGAATTATATGAACAACCTTTTAGTATTCTACGCTGATTACTTTGAACATGTATATCATGCATAAAATACTAAAAGGACTACTTTGTGAAAACTGAATACCTAGCTTGCACAAAAAGCATTGCCTTTCTCGAATGTTCAATTAGACAATGCTTTTCATTACATATAAACCTTAATACTCTGTTGCGTCTGTTACTTCATCAGACTTAATTCCCTTTTCAGCTTTCAATTTTTCATTTACAGCTTCCACGTTCATTCTGGAAAGAACAATCATAATTAACACATCAAGGATCAATGGCAACCATAAATACATAAACTGCATCATATCAAGTGCTGACTGCGGCTGTGTTGCATTTGTTCCGACATAACCACTAAGCTCTAATAACCAGCCACATACTGCAGTTCCGATTCCTCCACCAATCTTCACACCCAGTGATGTACAAGAATACATAGTTCCGTCAATTCTCTTTCCCTGTGTCAGATAAGTATACTCTGAACAAGAAGCAATCACTGCGTTCATATCTCCCTGCCATGGGCCCTGTCCAAGTGCTGCAAGGGCTGTAAATGCCAGCATAAGAGGAATACTTCCCATATATCCTGCTACAACAACCAACGCTCTACCAATAACGGCAATGATATATCCTCTGAGATTCAGCTTGTACATACCATTCCACTTGCCAACGAGTGTCGGAGTAAAGATAAGAGCTATAATAAGCGGGATATTCACCGCCCAGGCGAACTGACCAAAAAGATTCTTGTCCTTCAATACCCATGTCATGTAGTAGATACCAGCACCGATCATGGCACTATAAAGCTGCTGTAAAATATATGTTCCACAGATCATCATATAATACTTGTTCTTTACAAGAAGCTTAAATGCCTGAACCAGTCCATACTTTTCTTCATCTCCTTTTACTTCTCCCTCGTTAAGCTCCTCCTCCGGAAGCTCTTTTACGGAGAGCGCTGAGATTGTATTTACAATCAGACCGATAATTGCATAGATGATTGCTACCGTTCTCCATGCTGCTGCATCTCCACCGCAGTAATCAACAAATTTTACGGTTACAGACTGGATCAAAAGGCTTGTAGAAAATGCGAAGATGAAACGATAAGATCCCATCTGCACACGCTCTTTACTGTTCTTCGTAATCAAAGAAGTAAGTGCAGAATACGCAATATTATTTGCTGTATAGAACACACCATTTAACAATGTATATGCAATAAAGAACCATGCATATTTTGCTGTATTTCCCCAGCTTGTAGGAACCGCAAAACAACATACCAGTGTAATCGCACATCCAATGTAGCCGTAAAGCATCCACGGTTTCGCCTTACCCATCTTGCTGTGTGTCTTGTCAATCATCGAGCCAAAGAAAATGTCTGTAAATCCGTCAAACAGTTTGGAAACTGCGATCAACGTACCTACTATACCTGCTGCAAGTCCGACTGAATCCGTCAGATAAATCATCACAAAGGATGTTAAAAATGCATATACTACATTTCCTGCTATATCGCCGGATCCGTATCCGACTTTGTTATACCATTTTAAATACTTTTTTTCTTCCATAGAATCACTCCTCATCTTAATCATGTTTAGAATTTCATGTGTCAAACAGTCTGATGCCTATATTATTCTAAATGCTTTTACTTTTGTTCTCTTGTATCCCGAATATCCCCGTATGTCCGGACTTATACGTCGATATTCGGGAAACGAGTTATATCATTATCCTTTCACATACGGAACCAGTGTAAACCGGAACCGGAATAATCTATCATCAAATCTGTATGCTTCTAACACGTCTGGTCCGCAGCTGTTAGAGCCTATTCCATTCTGTGCATAATCAAGACAGAATACCGTACTGTCCGATTCTATCAATTCATAGTTATGTGCCTTTTCTTCCAGCTCCTCCTGTGTATAGAAGGACGCATTGAATGAAAATGTATCTTCCTCTGCAACGGCAGTGATACCGTACTGGCTGTTGCCAAGCTCCACATAATCGCAGTCGTAGTGACTTCCGTTTTCCTGTGGGCGGATATAGTCCTCATGCATATCGGAAACCTTCAGACGATACAATCCGTGGCTTGCTGCTCTATGCTTGTCCCGGTAGCTTTCCTGCGGTCCCATACCGAAGAACCCTGCATCTGTAAGCTTCTTATCTAAGAACATTCGCACACCAAATCTTGGTAGATCCGGGAACTCCTCATCCTTTTTCACTGCGATATCCGCTCCAATTCTTCCGGCTGCGTCAATCGTCCAAGTGATTGTCACATCCATAATTTTCTGCACGGTTGCTGCCACGACCGAAGCCTGACTTGTCACAGTTACTCCGTGCTTTCCCTGAATCACCTCTGACTTGTATGCTCTTGTATAGGCTTCGTTGTAGTGGGCTTTCTTCCACTCTGCCTTGATATACATATCGTTATCCGTCGGTGCTCTCCAGATGTTCAGTTCCATCGGATGATTCATATATTCTCTGCCTGCAAATGTCAGGCTGTCAAAAAGTGCTGTCCGCTTGTTGACCGTATAGGAGAAATCCCGTCCCTTTATGATGATCTCTGTATCATTTTCCTGTACCTGAATACCCGTATCAGGCACTTCCTTTGTAAGCCAGCCTACTGCCTGCTGATTCTTTGCACCCTTACTGCTTACATCTATCTCATCAAAGCCTAAGACATACGCCTTGGAAAGAAGCGGGATATCCTTCTTCAGCTTATAGAACAGCTTCAGATATACCTTTCCATTCTCCGGAATTGAAAGCTTTAAAGTTGTGCTTCCATCACAATGCGGTAAAATGGATACTTCGGAAAGCTTCCCCTTCCCGATTACAAGCCCATCCTGTGACAGCTCATAGGTAATCTCTGCATAATCCTTCAGATCATCAAAATCCATATAGTTGTGAAGCACTAATTCTCCACTTGCTGCATCATACGATACTACTCTTGCCGGGCGATATACATTCTTGTACTCCAAAAGTCCGGTGTGTATCCTTCTGTCCGGATATACCAGACCATCCATACAGAAGTTGCTGTCATGGATTACTTCTCCATGATCGCCGCCATAGGCATAGATCGTCTTGCCATTTTCGGCTACACCATGGGCGATTGCATGATCGCACCACTCCCATACGAAACCACCGCACATCTTATCCTCTGCCTGTATCATCTGGAAATAATCTTCAAAATCTCCGGGACCATTTCCCATACTGTGGCAGTATTCCACCAGAAGAAATGGTTTGCTGCCATCCTTTTCCAAATATTCCTCTATCTCAGTAAGTGCCGGATACATACGGCTGTATAAGTCAAGATTCCCGTAATCATAGGTTACATCGTAATTGCGGTATCTGGCACTCTCATACTGCGTGATACGTTCCGGGGCAAATCCCTTTGTCCATGCCAGTGCCTTCTCAAAGTTGCAGCCATAAGCGCTTTCATTTCCCATAGACCACATCACGATACAAAACCGGTTCTTGTCACGCTCCACCATCAGCTTCACACGGTCAACAATCGCAGCTTCCCATACCGGATCATCTGCTATCTTCTCATTCCAACGCTTAAAGCGGTTGTAATCCGTATCCTCTTTTCGATACAGCATAAATGGTCCGTGTGCTTCGATATCTGCCTCGTCAATCACCATAAATCCATAGCGGTCGCACATTTCATAGAAAAATGGTGCATTTGGATAATGGCTGGAACGAATGGCATTGAAGTTGTGCTGCTTCATCAGGGTAAGGTCTGTCTTGATCTGCTCCATGCTAATTGTAAATCCGGTGACCGGATCGGAGTCATGGCGGTTCACACCACGGAATTTAATCTTCTGTCCATTTAAGTAGATTACCTGATTCTTGATCTCGATCTTGCGGAGTGCTATATGGTCTACGATTACCTCCTGCTCCGTCTCCAGAATAATCGTATACAGATACGGATTCTCTGTATTCCAGAGTGTATAATCTACAATCTCAAAAGTCGCTTCTCCACTCTCGGAAATAACACCCTCGGAAACAACTGCTCCATTCTTATCCTCGAGCTTTACCCGAACCTCTGTCGGCTCGTAAAATGCTGCTGTAAGATTTATCCTTGCAATGTCTGAATCTAATTGTGTTGTAATGCGATAATCACGGATTCCCTTTTCCGGACGTTTTAAGAGATACACATCACGGAAGATTCCGCTCATACGGAACTTGTCCTGATCTTCAAGGTACGAACCGTCGCACCACTTCATCACAAGCACGGAAATCCGGTTCTCTCCTTCCCGCAATACGTCTGTCACATCAAACTCACTGGTCATGTGGCTCACTTGACTGTAGCCTACATAGGTGCCGTTTAACCATACATAAAAGCAGCTATCCACACCTTCAAAGTTAAGATATGCCTTTGGTGCTGCAGCATCCTTTGCATAGTCAAAGGTATGCACATAAGCTCCACATGGAATATCCTGTGGCACATATGGCGGATCAAACGGAAATGGGTAACGGATATTTGTGTATTGGTGTGTATCATAACCTGCCATCTGCCATACACTCGGAACTTTGATCTCATCAAAGCCCTCAACCGAATAACCATCCTCATAAAAGGCATCCTTCATATCATAGATGCTGTCAAAATACTGAAACTTCCATGTACCATTCAATAGCTGCATTCTGTCTGACAGCTCTCTGTGCTCTACCAGGTCATCCATCCGCTTGGAAGCCGGCATGTAATAAGCTCTCGCCGGCATCGTATTGTCATGTAATACACTTAAGTCCTCATAGTAACGTGGCACGATCATAAATAATCCTCCTTCATTCATACAGTTTATACACTTTTTTGTTGCTTGTAACCCTGCAAACAGTTTTCTTCTTACTGTCTGCTTTTTTTCCTTCTCGCTTTTGTTAGATTTATATTACCTTAATCCATTTCTTATGTCTATAAACTAGAATGGACAAAATATGCACAAAATGATACAATAATCCCATCAAGCAGAAAAGTGGACGAACTGCTTGCAACATCGGACACTTTTCTATTTGATAGGTAAACAGTCATAAGCACGCAGGACGATAGTCCGGAGTGCGCATGGCTGGCACGATTTCGAGAGTTCGAAGAACGAAGAAATCGTGATTATTGTATCGAGTGAAAGGAGTGCTGCCCTATGTACATGAACACCGGTTATTTGAAACATTCACATATGGATTTTAAGGATAAAAGCCGACCACTGATTGTCGGTAGCTGCGGAATCTATCGTTTGTCTGAGCACCCAAAGATGCCAACCTATCGCCCAAGAGGACGTGTTGATTTTCAGATTATATATATTGCAGCCGGATGCGGACATTTTCATTTTGATACTGTTGATAACGAAACAATTGTTCCCGCTGGTAACATTGTCATATTCCGTCCAAAAGAGCTTCAGAAATATGAATACTATGGGGAAGATAAGACAGAAGTCTACTGGATTCATTTTACTGGAAGTGATGTAAAAAATATCCTAAGAAAATATGGTTTCCCAGATAACGAGAGAATATTCCCGGTTGGTACATCCATGGAATATGAGCGTATATTTAAGAGAATTATTATAGAATTACAACGTTGTCAGGATAACTACGAAGAAATGCTCACATTATTGCTCCGTCATCTTCTGATCATATTCCAACGTGAGCTTACCAGAGAGCAAGTTTTAAAAAATGAATATCTCGACCACGAGATGGATACCGCCATGACATATTTTAACGAAAATTATAACCGTGATATCAATATAGAAGAGTATGCGACATCCAAGGGGATGAGCGTCAGTTGGTTCATACGAAGCTTCAAGAAGTTCACGGGTTCTACTCCTATGCAGTTTATTGTTGCGCTCCGTGTCAACAACGCACAGGTCTTGCTTGAGACAACCAACTATTCCATCAATGAAATATCTAAGATTGTAGGCTACGATAACCAGCTCTATTTCAGCCGATTATTTCATAAGCTGAAGGGATTTTCTCCGAGGGAATATCGGAAAACCAGAAAGTCGGAAATATAAAACTAAAGCCCATCTATAATAGGAATAACTACTATTATGGAGCTGTTGGTTCTGTAGGCATGATAAGTTTCTTATTTTTCTCATTATGTATGGGACTTTCCTCCGGCATAGGCGTAATCGTTTCTAACTGTTTTGGTGCAAAAAAGAAGAAGAAGTGAAAACTGCGATTGCTAACTCCATATATGTGATGAGTGGAGGGTGCAGACATTTTCTTGGACTATATAAGTGACCAATCCAAGTCTATGTCTGTACTCTATAGGACTCAAATATCCTAATGATTTTTT
>ERZ894248.402-NODE-402-length-9002-cov-6.08841_pt1 | contig 9002 bp, 10 predicted proteins | sample MGYA00380300_ERZ894248 | MGnify/ENA primary metagenome ERZ894248 (study PRJEB32331, sample SAMN06328432) | human gut metagenome | biome: human gut microbiome; feature: stool | host: Homo sapiens | collected 2014-03-14 ... | reverse complement strand
GAGCCAGTGGATATGAAAATTACTCTCTCAATTTTCGCAGCGGCTATTTTACCGCTGACAAGTGAAGCTCCTATGATATAGTTGTAAGCGTCACCGCCAACATATTCGTCAATGGCACTATACTTGTCACCTTCCAAAATTGAAAATGTGGTTAAATTTTTGCTTGGAATTTTTGTTGTATAACCTATCACAAATAGTGTTATTCCTATTGCAATCACAAGAATGGAACAAATTTTCTTCATGGTATTACCTCCTGTTTTATGATTATCTGCTACGATAATCGTTTATAAGACTATTATTGCTTTCAATGGAACTTTGATTATTGGATATACAAGTGTTATAATAATCAATATTACTTTGACTTTCTGATATAAGTTCATTGTACACGTCAACAACTCTTTGGCAATCGTCTAAGTGAGATTGAGCCTTTGAAACTGCTTCTGAGTCAACTTCTGTAGTCCAACCGCCATCACCATAAACTTTAACCATTTTCTTATTGGCGTTTTCAAGCTGTATTTTAGCCTCCTCAACATCATCTTCGGCATCCGATTTGTAGATTTCATAGATGGAAATATCAGATTGCTCATTGTTTATTTCGTTCTGATAGGTGGAGATTTCACTCTGTAGGCGATTATTTTCTTGCTCTAAAGCACTTATTTCAGAACTATAATCATGCGTGGTAGTTGTAGTTGTCGTTGTGGTTGTAGTCGTTGTGGTAGTAGTTGATGATTTGGAAGTAGTTGTGGTAGTTGATGGTTTAGTTGTTGTTAAAGTATGAGAAGTTGTGGTGGGAGTGGTGGTTGTTGTAATTGTTGTAGTGGTAGTGAAATTACTGTCAGATATGGAACTTGTTGTTTTGCTATTACATGAGGACAATGCTAATATTGTCATGAGTGCAATAAGAATTAATTTTATTTTGCTCATTTTTTATTTTCTCCAATTTCTAAGATTAAATAGAATTACTTTTAATAATAAAATTTTAGCATATTTTAGGTTGAAAATCAAGATTTAGGGTTTAAGTGTAATATCTCAGAAACTAAAATTGTGTATTTCAACAAAAAATACGCTAGAATTTTGTGAAAGATTTTTATTTTTAAGTGTTGACTTCGCCTTGACACTTTGATATAATGAAGTCAAGATAGCAGAAAGAAGGTGTTTTGTTATTAAACAAGTTCCAATTCGTATTGATGACGAGCTTCATAAAAAATTAAAAATCATCACCATAAAGAATGATACTACAATTCAAAAACTGGTTGAGGATTTTTTAAAAAAATATGTAGCCGAACATGAACATCAAGAATAAAAAATATAGTATATTGCCACATCTTGCAGGAGGGACAATATACTATACCTAGGAACAATCACACAAAAGCGAATTGACAAATGGCGATTGTATAACTATATTCTATCACATACTTCTGCCTTTGTCAAGTATTATCTTTAAAGAGGTGGGAGTATTTTTATGCTTGCAAGCAGGAAATTTCAAACAACAATGTAAATTAAGAACAGAAAGGACAAAGAAAATGGACGGAATTAAAACATTCACAAACAAGGAATTTGGAACAGTGAGGACAATAGTTAAGGACGGAGAGCCTTGGTTTGTCGGAAAAGATGTGGCTGAGATTTTGGGGTACGAAAGAACTACTAAAGTAATAAGCGAAAGAATAGACGATGATGACAAGTTTATGGTTAGTTCTAAAACTCAGTCCCAATTTGGGATTGAGTTAGGACAGCGTGGCGGTTGGCTTATTAATGAGTCTGGCTTGTATTCCCTTATTCTCGGAAGCAAGCTGCCAAAGGCTAAAACATTTAAACGTTGGGTTACATCAGAGGTTCTTCCGACTATACGCAAGACAGGTGGTTATGTAGCTAATGACGAGATGTTCATTAATACCTATCTGCCAAATGCCGATGCTCAGACGAGAGAATTGTTCAGGCTCAATCTATCAACGATCAGGCAGCTTAATAATAAGATAGAGCAGGATAAACCTCTTGTGGACTTTGCGAGCCACATACAGACCTCTGAGGACTGTATTTCAATGAACGATATGGCAAAGTTGGCAACTAAAAACGGAATAAAGATAGGCAGAACAAGGTTGTTTAACTTTCTGAGGGAGAAGAAAGTGTTAGGCTGTAAGGACGGTCATAAGAATATGCCTTATCAGAGGTACATAGACACTCAGCCATGGTTTCAGCTAAAAGAAAGCTCATACATACAGAATGGCGAAGTCAGGATAGGACTAACACCTATGGTAACGCCAAAGGGTCAGAGTGGAATTATTAGAATGTTGAGAAAGTGTAATACAACAAACTAAAGTAAATAAAATGCAAGTTTTGTTTTCAAATCTTGCAAAATTAGAAAAGATAGGGACAATAAACAAAATGAACATAAACAAATTTAAAAGGCTACTTGCCGAGCGTGGGTTTTCATACTCACGCAGAGGTAAGGGGTCGCATGAGATATGGGTAAATGAGAATGGAGAGTCTTTTTCATTCCCATCAACCCGAAAAGAAGTTTATATCGGCATTGTATGGAACTTCCGAAGAAATTACTGTTGCTGTTAAATCGTGTAATTATTATTGGGAATAATTTATCATTGATTTAGACATTGAATGGTGATAGAATTGTGATAGTGGTAATTAGTATGGCAATTATTGCTGTACAAAATAAAGGACAAATATCCCTTGACAAAGCATTTGTTTTGTAGTATAGTATAAACATTATAGAACAGATGTTCGTTTTGAGATTGAATAAAAGGAGTGTATAAAATGAAAAAAATGACATTACAAGAGCTTATGACATTTGCTCGTGAGAATTTATGGAACAAATTTATCATCACTAACAACATAAATACAGACCACATTTATGGAACGGCTCTGAAATTGTCGCATGAGCCTGTTGTATACAAGTCACTAAAAAGCATAAGTGACAAATTAGTGCCGTATTTTGATGATCCTGAGTGGCTTGTCTTAGAACTAGATAGGGTACATGATTTGTTATTAGCCGATTACATAATGTCATTGGGCTTAGGTGATGATGTAGACTATCTCACTGAATTGTCCGAAATGACGGTTGAAGATAACAACAGTACCGTTATGATAAATTGTAAAGATATTGTACTAACCATAGTTGGAGAAAATGATGGAACACACGTTGTACCCTCACTTCCCTTGCCGCCTGCTCCTCAATCTTTGGATTGTTATAATTTAATGAATTTTCTTAAAGTTGATTACATTGATTTTGCCAGAGTTAAAACAAATGAGCATGAAGCAATACTGCCAATTGATTGTTATACACTTGGTAATCTTTCAGAGGAACAGCTTGACGGTCTAAAAGATTTATATATAGATTTACAGTTTGGCGACACGGAGAACGATGAATATGATTATTCATGTACACCATATGTCATGTACGATTATGTACACGAGCTTGCGTTTGCAGGTTTATGGAGTCTGCAAAATAGCCATCTTATCAGTAAAGTACCAATAGAAGTTATAGGATATGATAATTACGAGAGTAAAAATAACAAGGCACAAGTATTCAAAATAAGTTCTGAAGTAAAAAGAATTTTGAGTAAGTCAGAAGTCGGAAATCTAAATTTTAATATCGGTAATTTCAGTTTTGAAAACGTCCCGTTTCATAGATAATTAACATATCCGTAATCAAATAAACATTGACTATTATTCGAGTGCAGATTATAATATAGAAAATACGACAAAAAAAGACAAATAGAGACAACAAAACGTTTAATAGAGAGGAGTTGAATGTCGTATGATTAACACCATAACACCAGTAATAACCACAGAAACAAGAGAAAGAAGAGTTAATAAAAATATAGTTACTAGAGGAGATATAATTTTGGTTGATCTGCCAAATGTAGGCGAGTCAGTTCAGACAGGTAGGAGACCAGCTATTGTTGTACAGAATAACATGGGCAACGCACACTCCCCTTGCATAATAGTTGTACCGATTACAAGTGCTACAAAAAAATATGTGCCAACCCATGTTAAAATCGGTGTTGAAAGCGGTTTACTGAAAACTAGCACCGTTTTGTGTGAACAGCTATTGACTATTAATAAATCTAGTGTTATTAAAACACTTGGGCATTTGACACCTAATGTTATGAAGCAGATTGAACAAGCGATTTATGTTTCGCTTGCCCTGCATCATTAATTGGTGAACACTTGACATTTAATCGTCCTTTGTGGTATAATACATATAATTATAGGCAATTTTTAGTACAATTATATGTAAACATTATATCAGGAAAGGACGATTTTTATGTCATTAAACAGTTTTTACACTATAGACCAACTTAGAACAAGTGTAGAACATCATTTGTTCGCACAGAAAGCTTCCATTGAAGTTGTCAAAAGAAAATCTCAAGTTCTTTTGGGATTATTAAATAAATATAATGAAGATTTGTCGTTACAGGATAATATTTATCAATATTTATCAGGTGTATCAAAACGATCATATGATAGTCAATGTGGTTACTTAAAGCAATGGGTAATTGAAGAGGAAATAGATTGTAATTTTGAGATTAACTACAAAGATATCCCTCGAAATTATATGACAATAGAAACTCTTAACGAAAAACTAAATAAGTTATACGAAGATCCAAGTACTATTAGTCGTAACGTTATTTTCTATCTTGTTTACGCAAGGTTATACGCTTATTTGATTTGGATAGGTCTGTCTAACAAAGAGATTAAATCACTTAGAAAGGGCGACTATGATATCGATAATAAGGTTTTGTATATTGGCGATGATAATGGTAACGTTAGAACCATTGATTTAAAATTGCCCTATTACGACGATATTTCGGAAATACTGCACGATGAGCTATGCAGAAATATTAGCTCTAGAAAATTTGTTGACAAAGATTTTTTTTACAATGGAAGTGTAATTTGCATAAAAATGTACGATAATTCTTATGATGCTCATGGAAAAGAAATTGGATGTTATAATGACTATGACTCCCTATTTAGACTGCTAAATGATGACATAGGCAATAATAATGCTCTTGTCGCAAACGTTCGCCGCACTCTTGCCCCAATAATAAAAAGAGTAAGTGATATTGAAATTTCAGGGCTATTTTATCGAGTTACCAAACGTGCAATTGCAATGAAAAAAGATGTTACAAAATACAACTTTAATATAATTTTGGGCTTTTTCGGGTACGGAACAAATCGTAGGGGATTGTTTACCGAGTATCTAATTTATAAAGAGCAAATGTTAGATAAGTAATATTGAGTAATTGCAAGCTATAAAAAATAAAAGTATTGTATCATCTCTTCCGATAATACAATACTTTTATTTTTGTTACTAAAAATATTAATATTTTGTAAACTATATAATATTGCTATTGACAACTATTAATTAGTGAATTATAATATAGTTACACTATTAAACGAGTACATATCTATATGTACTCACCATTAAACGAGTACACTTGAAACAAGTACACTTGTCACTGTGGTGGAATAGGTATACACAAGGAACTTAAAATTCCTCGGAAAATCCATGTGAGTTCGAATCTCGTCAGTGACACCAGTACAGTTTGCCAATACTGTACAAAGTAAATTGGCATAGCAGGTACAGAGCTTATCTCACCATAAGGGAATGTAGTGTGATACCTGCACTTGCAACTTTAGCTCAGATGGTAGAGCATTTGACTTTTAATCAAAGGGTCAGGGGTTCAAATCCCCTAAGTTGCACCAAGTCGGTTACGGTTGCCGACAACGATAACGGTTCATCAATTAAAATTACACTGATTACAAATTACAAACTAATCTGTATGTAAAGGTAGGTGAACAAAAAGGTACTGTGAAAGCAGTACCAACATTGGACTATAGCCAAGTGGTAAGGCAAGAGACTTTGACTCTCTCATTCCGCTGGTTCGAATCCAGCTAGTCCAACCAAAATATTTTGTAACGTATTTTAGGGTACAAATATAAAATAACGTAAAAAGAGAAAGGAAGATAGTTATGAGATTTGACAAAAAAGATATTAAAATACCTAATGGAACAACAATTATTGGGGAGGGTGTTTTTGAAAACTTCACATCACTTAGAGCAATAGACGTTCCTGACGGTGTAGAAATCATCGAAAAAGATGCTTTCTTTGGTTGTAAAAAGTTAAAGGCGATAAATTTGCCAAAGACGGTACACGAGATAGGAGATGGTGCTTTTGCTTTTTGCAATAAGTTGAGACATATAATTCTCCCCGAAGGCATAGAAAGCATAGGTAGTTATGCTTTTGCGGAGTGTGTAAGTCTAAAAACTATTATAATTCCTCAATCTTGTCAAAAGATAGGCACAGACGCCTTTCTAAATTGTGACAATTTGGAATATGTAATACTGTTAAACCCAAACTTGGAAGTATACAGTTTAAAATACATGATAGACACAGGAGTGCCTAATAATTGTGTTATTGTTAAGGGAAATAAGCGAATTATAAGGAGATAAAATGATTAAACTTTATTTTATAGAGCGTGTCGAGAAAGATACGAAAAAAACGAGTCATAGGAAACTACAGAACTTCACAGGAATGTAGTCGGGCTATGAATGATTACATTTCAAATAACAAATTAAGGAACGTAAAACCTTATAGGTGTTATTGGTAAGAGGGTACGGAAACAATAATGGACTATGGTTCACATTGGAAATTCTTCAAACTCAAACCAACGTGTAATAAATCAGCCGATGAATTGTAAAATGGGTCTGTGGCGATGAATAAACAAAAAAGTAAGCCACTCAAAAGAGTGGCTTACGAATGAATATTAGATGTATTTATTGACTTTGTGATTTATAAATTTAAAGATACCTGTTACGATCGGGGCAATAAGAACAAATCCCAAGAATGGAACGTTGATTATTAGTTGTTTACACATATTACCTATAAACAATATTGCACTTAGTAAACTATTGAATATTTCTAACATATTTTCACCACCTTTCGTTTACTTCAAGCTGTTTACCTTTTCGTTTTATTATAACATGGGTCAATTAACTTGTCAACGCTATTAACGCATATCTTATCTTTTATACACAATTTATGCACAAACTATCACATAGTTTACATTTTACATATGAGGAGAATTATATATGATTATACTTTTATTTATTATATCAATCACTATGTTTATTATTTCTATAATATTTAATAAGAAAGGTAATGAAGCTAGAAAGGATACAGCAGGTTGGTTTACTTCTTTAATCCTGTTCGGTTTTACAACAATTACTTGTTTATTTGCAACATTAGGATTTACAGCTTCGGTTGTAAAATCTAAATATATTGTAGAAAAGATTACTATGTACGAACAACAAAATAAACAAATTGAAGAACAAATAGACACTGTTGTAAAACAATATCAAGAATATGAAAGTGATACATATATAAAGACTTCTTCTGAAAGTTCTATCACTCTTGTAAGCCTTTATCCTGATTTAAAATCAGACGAGCTTGTAAAAGAACAGATAAAGGTTTATCAGAATAACAATAAAAAGATAACCGAGTTGAAAGAAGGGCAGATAAGCGCAAAAGCTTCTAAGTGGTGGCTTTATTTTGGAGGGTAAAAATGAGATTTAGCGGATATGATATAGGAGATAAAGTAATATATGTAAGTTCTTTTACCAAGCCTATGATAGGTAAAGTTGTTTATCGTATAAATGACAATTATCTTGTAGACCTTTCTAATAATACTAGACAATGGGCGACAGATAGAGAATTGACTAGATATAATGAAAAAGAGGTATTCGGTATAATGTTTTAGCAATCAGCAGCCATGCTGTTGACATAGATTTTAATTTTTATTCCGCTCTGAAAAGAGCGTTAAAATACACATTTTATCATAGAAAAAATAAAGGAGCTGTAAAACAATGAAAGGTTATAAAGTTTTTAACCACGATTGGACGTGTAGGGGCTTTCAATATTCAGTCGGCAAAACATTTGAAGAAGATGTAATACCCTCCTGTTGTGAAAAAGGCTTTCATTTTTGCACAGAACTAAAAGATTGCTTTAGTTATTATTGTTTTGACCCGCTTAACAAAATTGCCGAAATCGAAGCCCTTGGCGAAATTGACACAGAAGCAACTGGTAAGAAACACTGCACTAACAAAATCAAAATTGTCCGTGAAATTTCATGGGAAGAAGTTTTGAAAATGATTAATGTAGGAAAAGCCAACACGGGATTTGGTAACACTGGCAACTATAATAGTGGCAACTATAATAGTGGCAACTATAATAGTGGTCATTGGAATAGTGGCACTCGTAATACTGGTAAGAATAATAGTGGTCATTATAACAGCGGTATTAATAATACTGGTATTAATAATACTGGTAATTATAATGAAGGCTGGTACAACAGTGGCAATCATAATACTGGTGGTTACAATACTGGTGATTACAACAGTGGTAACTGCAACGGTGGTAGTTATAACAGCGGTCATTGGAATAGTGGTAATTGGAACAGCGGCTACTACAACTGTGGTAACTGTAACACTGGTGATTGTAACAGTGGAGATTTTAACAAAACTAACTTTTCAAATGGTTGCTTTAATACCAAAGAATCAAAAATTTTAATGTTCAATAAGCCTTCTGATTGGAGTATTGAAGATTGGCGTTATTCAGAAGCAAAAAGACTACTAGATAACATCATGTACAATGTTCTTAAATGGATTTATTCTTATGAGATGACTGATGAAGAAAAAGAACAGCATCCTGAATATGAGATAACAGGTGGCTATTTAAAAAAATGTGATAAATCTGAATGTAATCAACTTTGGTGGGATAGCTTGTCAGACCCTGAAAAGAATATCATCAAATCACTTCCAAATTTTGATGCGGAAATATTTAAAGAAATTACAGGTATTGATATAAATAAAGGAGTTTGATAAGCATGAACAAAAGAAAATTTAAGATTGGAGAACTTTATCGAGTTGGTTTAGATAGTTTCGGCAATAGAATGACCGAAACTGGAAACATAATAAGGATTAAA
>ERZ894248.397-NODE-397-length-9139-cov-5.25991_pt1 | contig 9139 bp, 7 predicted proteins | sample MGYA00380300_ERZ894248 | MGnify/ENA primary metagenome ERZ894248 (study PRJEB32331, sample SAMN06328432) | human gut metagenome | biome: human gut microbiome; feature: stool | host: Homo sapiens | collected 2014-03-14 ... | reverse complement strand
CTTTTGGAATGAGACGAAAAGCAAGAGCCAGTTCTTTATCACTTAAAGTTGAGAGAAGAGAGGCTATGTCCACTTCGTTCATTACATCGAGAATACTTCTGACAGCTTTGAATTCGCGCTGCGCCAGAAGTTTTATAAAAATATCTTTGTCCATGATAATTACCTCGCATTATTTTATTTTTGTCTATTGAGCCACATATGTGGTAACTACTGGCACCAGAGTCCATAACCTCACCTCCCTTGTTCGTATTTTTATGAGAAACAAAAAACTCCATCATTGCCTGAACAATGACGGAGTCGTATTGACTTCTTATAAAATGCATCGTTCAAGCTTTAGTATCACAGGGCATATCAATTGCATTAGGTTGTGCCTTCTCGACACAGCCTGCTGACCAACTAATCGTGTCTCCACAATCTCGCGGCAGCAATCTCCGGGTCCTATCGAATGCTTGAAGCATGTCAAATATCCCAATCCCTGTGGTAACCTCACCTACCGAAATGATGTAGTTGTGTTGTTTTTACTATAGATTATTGTATCCCACGCAGCGGGGCGTGTCAAGGAAAAATGCGATAAATCTGTGTAAATTGGTGTAAAAAGAAAGAAAAAAGTGGAAAAAGATGAAAAGACAAAAAGGATATCTGTCAGAGTAATCATTACTTCTGGCAGATATCCTTTTTGTTTTCAATCCTTGCGGATCTGATATACAATTTTCCCATTCACTTTTTCCTCAGTGATCATTTTTTGCTTTACCATATAGGGAAGAATTGAATCAAGAAATTGTCTTGGATTAGTCACATTGATTTGTTCCTGCATAAATGGCTGTTTCGCCGTCAGATCTTTCACATATGGTTCAAGAGCTGTGCGGGTCATAGGACCATTTTTCTTCAATGTCTTTTTGACTTTGGAGATTCCTTTGGAACTGAGCATATTAGCAAGATCGCTTCCCTGTCTCATCGTACGCCACAATCCCCATCCGTAGACGATCATTGTAGCAACTGCAAAGAGTAGTACATAAGGAAGATATTTCAGAATCGTATGCATCATTTCCGTTTCTCTCCTTTCCAGTAGATCAGGTGATTATCATGAAGGATCTCAAGGTATTTGATCAGTCTTGTCAGCGGCTGTTCCATAGAAGGAAACTCTGCTTCAAGCTCTTTGGAGATTGCATGTACATCCTTTTTATCATCGATGGAGTTCCACACAAAAGTTCCAAGCTTGTCTAACTTGATTTCACTTACACGGGGACGACGGAAGAAGCGCTGAGCCAACTTGTGATAAAATCCCTTCCATTCGATAAGGACGGTAATAATACCGTCCTCACCTGTTTCATATTCAATTTCCGGATTCTTCTCCGGGATAAAGTCAAGATAGTTTTTACTGTCTTTCTTTTTCATTGAATTATTTTTCCTTATCAGCTTTCATACATACAACGTACAGAAGTACGAGTAATGCAATGTAAAGCACCAGACTGCCAACCTGTGGTAAGTGGAATGGCAGAATGATCTTAGAATCAATCTTAACTACTGCAAATACAGCAAGAAGGATACCGATGATACCTTCTCCGGCGATCATACCGGATGTAAAGAGAAGACCTCTGTCTGTACGTGCTTTTTTCTCTGCCTCTGTACCTTTTTTCTTCTCAACGAAGATACGTACAATACCACCAGCCATGATACCAGCACTCAGAGAGAATGGAAGGTACATACCAACTGCGAATGGCATAACCGGCATCTTGAGGATCTCAACAACGATTGCAATAAATACACCGATCAGGATCATAGCCCATGGAAGTTCCTCATTCATGATACCTTCAACGAGCATCTTCATCATTGTAGCCTGAGCTGCCGGAATCTTTTCTGTTCCGTATCCCCAAGCCTCATTCAGAAGGTAAAGAACGAATCCGATTGCTGCTGAAGAAGCAACAACACCGATGATCTCACCAACCTGCTGTTTGGAAGGTGTAGCACCTACGATGAATCCTGTCTTTAAGTCCTGAGAAGCATCTCCTGCGATTGCTGCAACGATACAGATGATACCACCGATAGAAATGGCTCCAACCATACCTGTAAGTCCTGTAGTACCTGTTACTTTCAGGATTACTGTAGCAAAGAGAAGAGTAGCGATTGTCATACCTGATACCGGGTTGTTAGAAGATCCGATCAGTCCAACCATACGAGAAGATACAGTTGCAAAGAAGAATCCGAATACAACGATGATCAGGGCACCAATCAGGTTAACCGGGAAGATCGGAAGGATCCAGATCAGAACAGCGATCACAATGATAACTCCGATCAGTGGAAGATCCTGCTCTGTACGAAGCTGTTTTCCAGATCCGGCATTCTTTTTCATACTTCCAACGGCCTGCTTAAATGTTCTTACGATCAGAGGAAGGCTCTTGATCAGACTGATGATACCACCAGTTGCAACAGCTCCTGCTCCGATGTATTTGATGTAGTTACTCCACAGAGCGGATGGACCACCACCTGGCATAGTGAGCAATTCATTGACTGTAACTGATGCAGGGAAGATTGTAGCATCTCCACCGAACAGTGCGATCATTGGCATAAGTACGAACCAGCTGAGTGTACCACCGGCGAACATGTAGCTGGAGATCTTCGGTCCACAGATATATCCTACACCACCAAGTGCCGGAAGAACCTGCATACCAATCTGTGCTCCGCTGTAGTTCTTGAATGCGTGTCCAATCTCACTTGGGAAGAGCTGCGTTCCGTCTGCAAGGAATTTGTAAACGGCTGCGATACCAAGTCCTGCGAATACTGTACCAGCCTTAGATCCACCTTCTTCTCCGGCCAGAAGAACTTCTGCACAAGCAGTTCCCTCTGGGAAAGGAAGTGTTCCGTGCTCTTCAACGATAAGAGCCTGACGAAGCGGTACCATGAAGCATACTCCGAGTATTCCACCAAACAGGGCAATCAGAGCGATGGAAAGGATGCTTGGGAAAGCAATCTTTCCTTCTTCAGCCCAAAGGAATAATGCAGGAAGTGTGAAGATAGCTCCTGCTGCAACAGACTCTCCGGCAGAACCGATTGTCTGTACCATGTTGTTCTCGAGAATAGAATCCTTACGGAGAATCACACGAATGATTCCCATAGAAATTACGGCTGCCGGGATGGAAGCGGAAACTGTCATACCAACGAGAAGTCCGAGGTATGCGTTAGCAGCTCCAAATACGATTGCCAGAAGGATACCAATCAAGAGTGCTGTCACCGTAAACTCAGGAACGACTTTGTCCGCTGGAATATACGGCTTGAATTCTTTCTTGTTGTTGTCCATTTTTTCAATGTCCTTTCTTTTGTTTTCTATGCTATCCTGTTGTCCCCACAACAGATAGCGGCGCCTTTTGTTAATATAAAAAATTTTTTATTAACACAGCTTTATGATTATAGCATATTAAAGTGCTAAAAGGAAGAATAAAACGCAAAAATGTTATGGAAATATGTTGTAAATGTAAAACTTTTATAAAAAATGGTAGATTTTGGAACAAAAAAGAGAGGGGAATGAGAAAAGATTTCAAAATTCTTGATAAAAATAGGAGCTTTTAGAAAAATGATAAGAAATTGAGAAATACAATAGAATGTAGAAATGTTTGATGTCAAAAAAGAGAATTTGTGGTAAAATAAAATGGATTATGTAGAAACAGAAAAGAACGGAGGTCAACAGTTGGAAGCTTATACAGGGTTTGCGGCGGTCTACGACATTTTCATGGATAATGTACCTTACGAAGAGTGGGGCGAATACATTCACAGTCTTTTAAAAGACCGTGGAATAGAGGATGGCATTCTTTTGGATCTGGGCTGTGGCACAGGAACAATGACAGAGAAGCTTGCGGATTATGGATATGACATGATCGGTGTGGATAATTCAGAAGATATGCTGGAGCTTGCGATGGAGAAACGTATGGAGTCAGGGAAGGACATTCTTTATCTGCTTCAGGATATGCGTGAGTTCGAATTATATGGAACAGTAAGGGCAATTGTCAGTGTCTGTGATTCAGTCAACTATATTACAGAACCGGAGGAACTGGAAGAAGTATTCCGTCTGGTGAATAACTACCTGGATCCCAAGGGAGTCTTTTTGTTTGATTTTAATACCGTATATAAGTATAAAGAAGTTATGGGAGATACGGTGATTGCAGAAGACAGAGGGGAATGTAGTTTTATCTGGGATAATTTCTATTATGAAGAAGAACGGATCAATGAGTATGATCTGACTCTGTTCATTCAGGAAGACGCAAATGAAGATTTGTATCGGAGATATCAGGAGACACATTACCAGAGAGGGTATACCTTAGAAGAGATGAAAGAGCTGGTAGAATGTTCGGGGCTTGTTTTTGAGGCGGCATATGACGCAGTTACACACGAGGAACCGACAGAGAAGAGCGAGAGAATCTATATCGTTGCCAGAGAATCCGGGAAATGAATTGGATACAATTCTTGAATAGATAAGAAAGACGAGGAGAATAAGATATGAATGATTATATTGTAAGAGCAACAGCAGGAAATGCACAGATCCGTGCATTTGCGGCAGTGACAACAAACCTGGTTGAGGAGGCAAGAGAGCATCACGGAACAAGTCCGGTTGCGACAGCAGCGCTGGGAAGACTCCTTACAGGTGGAGTGATGATGGGAAGCATGATGAAGAATGATACAGACATGCTGACAATCCAGATTCAGTGTTCCGGTCAGATCGAAGGTCTGACTGTGACAGCGGACAGCAAGGGAAATGTAAAAGGATATGCATTTAATCCGGATGTGATGCTTCCGGCGAAGAACGGAAAGCTTGATGTCGGTGGAGCACTTGGACAGGGCGTCATGACAATCATCAAAGATATGGGACTCAAGGAGCCATATTCAGGCCAGACAATTCTGCAGACAGGAGAGATCGCAGAGGATCTTACTTATTATTTTGCAACGTCTGAACAGGTACCATCTTCTGTCGGACTTGGAGTTCTGATGAACAAAGATAATACAGTGAAATGCGCCGGTGGATTTATCGTTCAGGTAATGCCTTTTATCGAGGATGAAGTACTTAATAAGCTGGAGGCAAACATTCAGAAGATCCAGTCCGTAACATCCATGCTGGATAACGGACATACACCGGAGCAGATGCTTGAGCAGGTTCTTGAAGGACTTGATTTGGAAATTACAGATACAATGCCGGCACAGTTCTATTGCAACTGCTCTAAGAAGAGAATCGAGAAAGCAATCATCAGTATCGGAAAGAAAGAGATTCAGGAAATGATCGATGAAGGTAAAGAGATTGAAGTGAAGTGTCATTTCTGTAATACAGCATATAAGTATACAGTAGATGAATTGAAAGAATTGTTAAAACAGGCTCGATAAGTATTGCCGGGGCTTTTGCCCTGACATCAAATATAGAAGATGGGGTGAAGATGAGATGAAAAATGGATTTGTGAAGGTTGCGGCAGCGACACCGGATATCCGCGTTGCGGATGTGGAATTTAATACACAGAATATCATCAATGCTATGGAAGAAGCACAGAAAAATGGCGCGAAGATTCTTGTATTTCCGGAGCTTTGTGTGACAGGATACACCTGTAGTGATCTGTTCGACCACAGCGTACTTCTGAAAGCTTCCAGAAAAGCATTGCTTGAGATTGCAGAAAATACAAATGACAAAGATATGCTTGTATTTGTCGGAGCACCGCTTGAAGTGAATGGAAAGCTTTACAATGTAGCTGCGGCAATGAATCAGGGCGAGATCATCGGATTTACGACAAAGACGTTCCTGCCAAACTATGGTGAATTTTATGAGATGCGCCAGTTTACTCCGGGACCACAGACAGTGAGAGAGATTACATTTGAAGGAAAGAAGATTCCATTCGGTCCGCAGATTCTCTTCCAGGCAGAAGGAATGGAAGAACTGGTAGTGGCAGCCGAGATCTGCGAGGATGTCTGGTCACCGATCCCGCCGAGTATTCAGGCGGCACTTGAAGGTGCAACAGTGATCGTCAACTGTTCCGCAAGTGATGAGACCATCGGAAAAGACACTTACCGTCGTGCACTGATCTCCGGACAGTCTGCAAGACTGATCTCTGGATACATTTATGCAAATGCCGGAGAAGGGGAGTCAACTACGGATCTTGTTTTTGGCGGACACAATATTATTGCTGAAAACGGAACCGTTCTGAAAGAAAGCAGTAGATATGTAAATGAAATTATTTACTCAGAGCTGGATCTTCAGAGAATTACAGGTGAGAGAAGAAAGAATACGACATTCCAGCCATTGGATGAAGAGACTCTGGTACGTGTTCCATTTACCGTGGAAGAGACAAAGACATTTTTGACAAGAACATTTCCGAAGAAGCCGTTCGTTCCTTCTGATGAACAGACCCGTGCACAGCGCTGTGAGGAGATCCTGACGATCCAGGCAATGGGACTGAAGAAACGTCTGGCTCATACGAATGCAAGAACTGCTGTTGTCGGCATTTCCGGAGGTCTGGATTCTACACTTGCACTGCTTGTGACAGCACGCGCATTTGACATGCTTGGAAGAGATAAGAAGGATATCATTGCTGTGACAATGCCTTGCTTTGGTACAACAGACAGGACTTATCAGAATGCCTGTGAGATGTCGAAGAAAGTCGGAGCAACTTTGATTGAGGTTCCGATCGCAGATGCCGTGAATGTTCATTTCCGTGACATCGGACATGATCCGGAAGATCACAGTGTAACTTATGAAAACTGCCAGGCGAGAGAGCGTACACAGGTGCTGATGGATATCGCAAACAAGACTTGGGGAATGGTTATTGGAACAGGCGATCTGTCAGAGCTTGCGCTTGGATGGGCAACTTACAATGGAGATCATATGTCCATGTACGGAGTGAATGCTTCTGTACCGAAGACACTGGTTCGCCATCTTGTAAAATATGCTGCGGATGATACAAAAGACGAAGCTCTTAAGAATGTACTTTACGATGTGCTTGATACACCGGTAAGTCCTGAGCTTCTACCGCCGAAGGACGGAGATATCGCGCAGAAGACAGAAGATCTTGTAGGACCTTACGAACTGCATGATTTCTTCCTGTATTTCATGCTTCGTTTTGGATATGAGCCGAGCAAGATCTTCCGTATTGCATGTATGACATTTGATGGTGAATATGACAAAGAGACCATTTTTAAATGGCTGGAAACATTCTGTAGAAGATTTTTCTCTCAGCAGTTCAAGCGTTCCTGTCTGCCGGATGGACCGAAGGTTGGTACTGTGGCACTTTCTCCTAGAGGGGACTGGAGAATGCCAAGTGATGCCTGCGTGGCAGTATGGATGAAAGATCTTGAGGCTTGCAGAGTATAATCTGTGGTGAAAACCAGAGAAAAGGAGAACAAGATAAGAAAAATCATTGCAGGATGTGGAAAATCAGCATCCGGCATAAATTTGGGGAAAGAAAAGGAGAGGATAAGATGAAACTAATCAGAACAGAGGATGCGGTCGGCAGTGTGCTTTGCCACGACATTACTCAGATTATTCCGGGAGTTGTGAAGGATGCGGTCTTCCGCAAAGGACACGTTGTAACAGAAGAAGATGTACCGGTACTGCTTTCTGTAGGAAAAGAACACCTCTATGTATGGGAGAAGCAGGAAGGCATGCTTCATGAAAATGATGCGGCAGAGGTGCTGCGCCAGGTCTGCCAGGGAGAGCATATGAATGCATCTGAGGCGAAAGAAGGAAAGATCGAACTGACTGCACAGTGCGACGGCCTTCTGAAGATCAATCGCGAGAAATTAAATGAAGTAAATGCGCTCGGTCAGATCGTGCTTGCATCCAGACATGGCAATTTCCCGGTGAAAAAGGGAGATAAGATCGTAGGCATGCGTGTTGTTCCGCTAGTGATCGAGGAAGAGAAGATGAATCATGTGAAAGAGCTCTGTGGGGAAGAGCCGATTTTCACAATTCTCCCGTTCCATCAGATGAAAGTCGGAATTGTGACAACAGGAAGCGAAGTTTATCATGGAAGGATCACAGATAAATTTACTCCGGTCGTAAAAGCAAAATTAGAAGAGGCAGGCATGGAAGTACTTGGAAATGTACTCTGTGACGATGACTCTCAGATGGTAACAGATGCGATCAATGAATGGATCGCTAAGGGCGCGGAATTTGTAGTCTGTACAGGCGGGATGAGCGTCGATCCAGATGACAGAACACCGTTATCTATCAGAAATGCAACTGATGAGGTGATCACTTACGGTGCACCGGTACTTCCGGGTGCAATGTTCATGCTGGCTTATAAAGGAGAGATTCCGGTTGCAGGTCTTCCGGGATGCGTAATGTATGCAAGAAGAACAATTTTTGATCTGGTGCTTCCGAGAATCGCAGCAGGCGAGAGATTAAGTGTAGAAGATTTCACAGTGCTTGGAGAAGGCGGACTTTGCTTGAACTGCGAAGTATGTACTTATCCGAATTGTGGATTTGGAAAATAATAATAAAAAAGTGCTTTTAATTTTTTGAGTTCAATAGTATTTTGTCAACTGTATTTATAACGTCACATAAACACCTGTAACGGGGCAGGTGTTTATGTGCTATTTTATTGAATTCGCAAATTTCTCTTTTCAGCAAAATGTTGTATGTTCTTGACAGAACGGAATCGTTTTGTTATAGTTAGTCCACATCAAAATCTCAGACAATATTTTTCTTTTAAATTCGTTTGTCTGAAAGCGCTATCTGAACGGATAACTTATCTCATATTCAAGGCTATATCAGCAAGAGATTCCATTTTGATGAATTACGAAACTATAAAAAATAAAGAAATACAAGGAGGTACTGTCTATGGGAAAAGCAGATGTAAATGTTAACATCTGGCTCAATGAAAAGAAGCGGTTTGCTGATTTATTTAACGGGGTTCTTTATAAAGGAAAGCAAGTGATACGGCCGGAAGAGTTGGAAGAGATAAGTCCAGTGGCATCGGTTAGTATAAAAAATCGGGTAGGGAAAACACGAAATATGAAAAAGTATCGAGATATTGTGATGCGATGGAAAAATAATGCTACATTCGTTCTTCTTGCAAATGAATCACAGGATAAAATTCATTATGCCATGCCACAGAAAGTAATGCTCTATGACGGAATGGATTATGAAGAACAGATTCGAAATCTGTGGAAA
>ERZ894248.391-NODE-391-length-9195-cov-10.34_pt1 | contig 9195 bp, 9 predicted proteins | sample MGYA00380300_ERZ894248 | MGnify/ENA primary metagenome ERZ894248 (study PRJEB32331, sample SAMN06328432) | human gut metagenome | biome: human gut microbiome; feature: stool | host: Homo sapiens | collected 2014-03-14 ... | reverse complement strand
GATTTTAGTTTTAATAAATTACATAATGATTTTTCTTCCGTTTTGCCATTACTGCCGGCTTCCATCCCTTTGGGTGGAGCAGGTATAACACCGTCCGGCCTAAAAGATGCAAGTGACATTGCTTTGGCTATAATTTTTTGCAAACGCTGTTGCTTGGTTGTACTCATATTTTTACATAACAAGGAAATTTCACCGCTTAAATCCTTATAAGCGTTTTCGTAGTCTTCAATTGACTTCAACCCCAAATACTCGGTTTCTCCATTACAGCCAATTGATACCACCGATATTTCATACAGCTTAACCTCTCTAACAATCAGGGCTTCTTTTTCGTAATCCCATTCGCAATTCTCCCATACATATTCATAGCCAATAGAGAATTGATTAAGCGTGCCTGACTCAAGTTGTTTTATGGCCCTATCTCCAAGTTCAATCTCATCAATGCGCGCCTCAAAATAAAGCCCTCTATCATCTTCTTTCAATTCTGTAATAAATCCCAAAGGCTCTGACATGTCGTGCATCCAAAGGAGTATAATTTTGTCATTTGCCTGGCTTTGCGGCCCTCTTTCATTGATACTTTTTGAAAAGCAACCTTTCAATAGAATATCATGAGCCTTATCCATGTTTCCGAATACAGCAGCGTATCCGCTGATAGTCCGGCTTTCGGGGCTATATTGGACATCCTTCGAGTTTATGGAGAACAATTTATACTGCATCCCCATCTTATCTTTGTATTTATTTGTCATTGTTTCCATTTTCCTTACTGTTATTGACGTTATTTTCAACAGATGCACTGCTTGCTGCACTGCTATCAAAATCTCCTTTTGGATTATCCGGGTCAATATCTATGTATTTTGCAACTTCTATACGCGCCTCATCATGTGTTATCAAAGACTTATCTATCAATCTCTGTAAGGCATCAGCAACTTTAACCAAAGTATTGGCTTCTGTCTCCTTATTGGTTTGAAGGCATTCAACATCTGTAAAATCAATCTTAATAAAAACACCTTCCGGACATATGGCTTTTGAAAGACATTCTGCTATCTTTCGGCTATCTGGAATGATTACGTCCTGATAAGCCTTTTTCCCGGCACTTTCAAGGTTGTCGTATTTGGCGTCCGTAAAAAGATTGGCATTTATACCCATTGCATTGGCAATCTTATCTGTACACCTCTTATCCTCTTCATGAAGTTTTAATTCATCAGCATTAAAATCAAGAGGAAGCCATCCTAATTTGTAACGTGTCACCAAAATGGGATATTCCTTGTTTACTAAGCCATAATCACGTTTAAATCTGTCCTTTATATCCTTTTCATCTTCCGAGGAAAGGGCAACATTTCCCATCTGGTCAGTATAATCATTATAGAGCACGCCTTTAGGACCACCATTTACAAGCAATGTATGGCTTGCAGACATAGAAGCTACCCAGTTTGATATAGGCTGAGAAAGGCTATCTGAAACGGACTCAAATTTGACATCAGCAGTCGCACCGCTATTTATTACTATATTGCTGTCATATATTACAAGGTATTCATAATCCTCCAACTCTAATCGAGTTCCGTTACAGTCTATATATACACTTGATATAATATTTTTCAGTTCGTATTGGCGAAACACCTTACCGGTTCCTTCCATATGGAAAATCTCAGGTGGAATTATCCACATTGCCTTAGGAGTGCTTGTTTTTGTCGCTCTAACAAGAACAATTGGACAATAGCCGAATACCTTAAGACATATTTCAATTTGCTTTATAAATGAAGAGAATGTTTGCAGCGGATTGGGAGCGTTGAGTATATTACGTATATCGGCAAATGTCCTTTTTTCATTTCCATCCTTATCTACCACATAAGGAATACCACGGGACATCATAGAGCCGATTTTATCAACTACAGTGAAGAAAGGCGTACAGGAAACAAGCGCTCCGGCTTTATCCAAATTGTTAGTCATGTCATAATACACTTTCCATTTGGAACGCCTTCCGAACAAATCGGACAAAAACCAGTAGTTTCCTGCTGCATCTCTTTCTACCCGATTTACATTATCATACATCGGAATAGACTTTTTATTCTCTGGCTTCCAAAATTTAGTAAATATGCCCATATACAAAGCAGGAGTGACAGCAAATAAATGCGGCCACTCCCATATATTTAGTGTTTTAGTCCATTAATACGGTTGCGTGCAACTTCACACGCTTGTAGTGACCCTACGTGTGCAAATATATATATTATTTAGACTAATTCCAAATAACAAACATCATTTTTATGATTATTTTTTTGATTTTCTTTTTACTCTATCCGCTATACAACACAATACATACATTGCTTCATAGACATCTTTGCCGTCATAGTCCATTAGATTACGCATAAATAAGGACATTTTATTATCCCTCTTGAATTTAAAATCTCGAATTAGCCCCTTAAATGCTTCAATATAAGAAAGTTTTCCTGTATTTTCTTGCCTTGCCCACACATCACCTATTTCAGCCCTATAATCGCGTATATAATGAAGCATTGCCTGCGAAGTCTCAATGTTTACATCGGCACCAGCGACCAGCGCGGCGATTTCTTTGATGGGAATCAATTCTCCTATATACGCATCATCCACATATATTGTATCATGTACAACATACGCTTTCGCATACAGAAAACGCCCATTAAGCAGTGGATGTATTTCTACAATTGGAATGCCGGAAAATGCGACTGTCGCAGCCTCATAGCTGTCATATTCAAAATCTCCGCGTTTTTCTACGGTTCCGGTAAGAGCATCTGCCCCATCATCATGTGCGTTTTTTCCGAACTTCCTAAAAGATTTTATCTCTGCATAAAATTCAGGAAAGAGCACTTCCCAACCTTCCGGCATATATGTAAGATTCATAACCTCAGCGGAGCGGGTAAATATTCGAACTTCCTTATTTCCCGACTGATGAAACCATTTTATTTCTGTTTCATTATTGCCCATTATGCGTGATTGCCGCTCTACGTTTCGGGCAAAACCACGTCCACCGTTATTGCTTTCAATGTTAGCTATGGTTACTCTATCTTTGGCAAGCAAAGCTGCAACTTGCGGTTCCGTAACCTCCATAGGAGCGTCCGTATATAGTATGCTTAAAATAAAGTTGCCTATTTCTGTATCCACATAATCTATGGAACATAATCTGTCACCGCCCGTATCTGCGGTATCGGTATAATTTTTCCGAATGGCACGGTTAGTATATGGTATTTCCCTATAAGTCTTGAATGTACCGTACATGAGACCTTCTATAGGTGTAGGGTTTTGCATATATTGTGTTTCAAAGACGAATGGATTTATTCTATTGAGATTATGCAATTCATCCAATGTGTGTTTAAATTCCCACAAAGGAAATTCTTTCCCGCCCGCTTCTTTTTCTATGACCGGCAATGAAAGAACAGTCCATTGCCCTGGCTCTGTTTTCATAAGATAGCCGCACAAATCATTCTCATGCAGGCGCTGCATGATTATTACAATCGGGGTGTTTCGGCTGTTCACTCGGTTACGGATAGTAGTTTCAAAGCGTTGGTTAACCTTTTCCCTTTTCACGTCAGACAAAGCGTCCTCCGGCTTAATAGGGTCGTCTATGACAATGGCGCCGGAAAACCTTGCCCCCTTTAATATGCTATCTATTTCTTTTTCTGTTTCTTTATCATCTATATCGTCCACCTCTCCAGCGCCAAATCCCGTTATCTGTCCACCTGTTGATACCGCATATACACCACCGCCAGCAGTGGTACTCCACTTCTTTTTGCTGTCTGTGCCTCTCTTTATCTGGACATACGGGAACAGCTGTTGATACTCTTCTGATTTAACTATGTCTCTAATCTCTTCTGAATTATCGTGAGCCAAATCGTCAGAATATGAGAGATGGACAAACTTTGAGGAAGGGTTGAGTGCCAATCCGTATGATATAAAGTTCTTTACGGCTAATTCGGTCTTTCCATATCGTGGTGCAATATTGATTATCAGTTTTTGAATTTTTCCGGAAATAACATCATCCAACGCATTACATATGCGTTCATGGTGTCTGCTCACCACAAATTTGCGCCCTGTTTTACTTTTAAAGAAAAATTTTGTGTAATTGAGAACGCCCGACATACAAAATGCTTGTAGATACCGCACACCGTCCATCATAGCCTTTCTATCAGTTTCTTTGCTTCCTCGACACTTATGGGTTTGCTGGTATTCATCTCTATTTCGGTAGGCTCATCAAACCCAAGCATTTTACATATACGCTCAATAGCCTTTATCTTATCATAAAGTTCTATCTTCACATATTCAACATCTACAATTTCCGGAGCATCACTTGTTCCGATATTTTTTTTCAATATCTTGGTAGATATACTTTTTATTGCTGATTTCTCTTTGTCAGAGAGTTCATCAAATTCTTTACGCTCTATCCATGTGTTGTGCATGCTGGCAATGGATGAGAAAGCTATACCGGACAATTCTTGTAGAATGCGTTCTTTAGTTATATCCGATTTGTTTTTTTGTTCCTCCTGCAACTCTTTGACCCTTTGGGCTACCTTTGGGTTGGACAACAACTTGCAAGATTCTTCCCACACTTGTTTATCTTTCATCTTCTCGCACGAATAGGCACGACGATAGGCATCGGAAGTATTACCGCTTTCGATGTAGTAGTTGCAAAAATTCTCTTGTTTGATTGTAAGTCCTTTCATGTCTTTTCGTTAGTATGGGAAGCATGCCACTTGACATGCTTTTGCAAAGATAATAAAAATATATTGCAATTATAGCGCATATTTTAATGTTCTTAATCATGGCTTATTGGTTATACACTCAACCCAAATTCCCGGCAACACCAGCCACGTGGGTATAGAGTGTCCTTTAGGCGATTTGGCAGTCCGATTTCACCTGGACGTATTAAGCCAAACGGCCAACGGACTTTCCTCTTGAATGGTTCCAAACTCCCGTATAACGACCGAGCCTTTCAAGGGGCGAATGACATCAACCTGCATCCGCTTCGAGGTTTTAGGTGGGGTGACACCCGTACAAGCATCCTCTAAGTGCTTCCTTGCATCGTACTTCCTGCGGTTTCCCGCCCCGTTTTCACAGCCCTCTACAAGGTTCCTTCATCGGTCAGAGGTGCACACACAGCGTCATGACCGATTGTATACTGGCTTTAAATAGAAAGCCCCGTAATAGGTACGAGCTACTACGAGGCAATCATATATAACCTCCATAAGGAGAATGTTTAATCAATGTCTGGTAACATCCCGTACTTGTTACACGGGTAAAAGTAGGAATGTTTTTTTGCACAATCGGAGAAAAGGAACAATCTTTAATATTTACTTTTCATTCTGTCGCTAAAAGGGGCTAAAAGGGAGCAAGAACGCCTAAAAGGATGATATAATAAAAATGATATACACATTACCATATAATAATCAATATATTATAGATATAGAAGCGTATCTTTATATTAACATTTTATTGTATTTATAATGATATATTTACATATTGATATTGTTCACGAAATCAATAACCTTTCTATTCGCTTCATCCACTTTTTTCATATCGAAACGGATATAGATGTCGGTTGTTGTACTGTTCGCCCAACTATGCCCAAGCGCGTGGGCGATTACCTCTTTGGGAACATCGAGTTCTGCCGCTACCGTGGCCCATGTGTGTCTTGCCCAATATGAGGACAAATCAGGGAATAAAGGATTTCTACTCTTTTTCCCTCCCAATCCCTTCCTTTCTGTCTCTCCAATCTGTTTTAACCCTATTCCCATACGATGTAGGAAATCCTTGTAATTCCCGTATTCATCCATTATATTAAGAAGATAATCCTTCCCTTTGTATTTCTCAATTATAGCCTGCGCTTCCGGTTCTACTTTAATACTGTATAATTTCCCCGTCTTAGCTCTTTTATATTCAAAACGACCATTTACCAATGCAGAATGTTTTGCGTTAAACAAATCGGCTGCATTTACTCCTATGAGATAAAACATGAGCATGAACATATCCCTATATCTAATCTGGTATTCCTCACATGGATAATCTCTCAATAACCTAAGTTGTTCTGCTGTAAGGCTGCGTTTTCGGGTTTCCTCTTTCTTTATTGAAAACCTTCTGAATGGATACAATGTTGTGTACTCCTCATCAATGGCGTAGTTGAATACACTACGTATGTTCCGTAAATGAATAGCGTAGGCATTAACCTTCATCGTCTTTGCCATCCACGCTTCAAAGTTTTCCAGCCACGACTTATCCATGCTCTCAAAAGTACAATGACTATCGTATTCCTCAATCTTGTTTCTTGTGGTTGTATATATAGACTTAGTCCCCTGATTGGTTTTCTTGGAAACGAATTCATCAAGATAATAGAGAAACGTCTTTTGATTTTCAACCTTGCTACTTATAGCGTCCTCTATCAACTTCTTCAAAGCTTTGTCTGTAGTTGATTTCAACTTTTCTTGTTGCTCTAAAGTAAATATTACTGTTTCCGCCTTGTTTATTATTCCACGGGCAACTATATTTCTCGGCTTGTAATTTTGTGCACGCACAGAATATTCGTTCCCATTCCATTCTTTTTCCGATGCACTTAGCTGCGTAGCTATCATTATTTGTTTGTTGTGGAATACATTCAACTTTATCGGATAAGTACCATCTTTTTTTTGCCTTCTTTTATCAAGGTAGAATTTAACCGTTGCCATATATCTATGTTTTTAGTTTATGCAAATCTGAAAATTTGCATAGGATTTGCATACAAAGATAAGATTAAAAGGGTTTAAAAGGGTCTAAAAGCGGAATGTTATTCAGCATATATAAAAAAATAAGCAGCTACTTTATTTGTAACTGCTTGATTTTCAAGAGAGCGGCAAGCGAGGCTCGAACTCGTGACCCTCAGCTTGGGAAGCTCTTTTTTAGTGCATCTATAATACTATATATCAAATATTTATTTTACATACAAAAATAATTTGCATACAATTTGCATAACAAGATTACTGCGTGTTATATTACAAACTTATGCAGCCGTTCCAATCTCATGTAAAAACTCCGGAGCTAAATCTGCCCCATTTGCCCATTCTATAGTTGTGTGCGTCAATCCGTATTGGATGAACTTATCCTTATCCAACAATTCCCCAAACACTTCTCCTGTAAGGTATGGTTTTAAATCAACCTTTTTTTTGCTTCCGTCACTGAACGTTACAAGAAGCTCATAATCTTTGATATAATCTACATCTACTACTCGTAACATAAGCATCTATTTTAAAGGTTCTATTTTATTCAGTTTATCCCCTTTTTGAGCCTTTTCCCACAAAGTAAGGATTTCCGTTTCATGCAAATCCATCCATTGGTTAACTTTGGCAATTACCTTTGCCGGTGCTTGTCCGTCTACAATTCTGTCCAAGACGCTAATGGAGCATTCATAATTACCATAAGTAAAGTGAATATGAGGAGGATTGTGGTCTCTCCAATAAAGGCTTACGATAATTCCAAAAAATCTACATATTTCAGGCATAAATTATATTTTATACAAAGGTAAGCAAATATTCCAAACGGTCAATCAATCCACCTTTATTTTTATACTCTTTCCACTGTTCGGACACGTGATAGAAACTCCTTTGGATTTTCGCCCAATCTATTATATACCGTAAATCAATATATATCTTATTTTACATAAACCAAATGATGAAGCACATTTCCGCTTTTTGTATCAACTTCCGCCAACCTGACTGCCTAAAATCTTCATATTATAAATTTTCTTTTCCTTTACCTTTCCGCCTTTCAGTATTGCGACTTCTTGTCTCAGTTGTACAACTTCTTTAAGTAATTTTTCATACGCTTCTGCAAGACGGAGCATGTGCTTCATCATTAGATTTACATTTTCATTCATTATATTTCAAATTAATAAATTGTGTCTTGTCGAAATAAAATATCAACAAATTTTATATTGAAAAAGTTTTATTTCAAAACATGTTTGTAAACATATATATTAAACAGCCTTTCTTCTCACACTAAATAGGTCTTGTATTTCTTCCACAGATTTGTTCAGAGCGTTAAATCGCCTTTGTAAATCCTCAAATTGCGCTTCATACATGACTACTGTCGTTTCATACATTCGCTTCCAGTATTCAGCAGTTTCCGGAGATGGCAAATCTTCTACATCTTTTTCAGACAAAGACGAATGTGAAGTTTCATTGTCAAGAAACATTGGACCTTTGCCGGTGAGGATGTAGTTGGCGTTGACTTTATACATTTGACAAAACTCTTGCAACGTGTTCATAGACACACCGCATATTCCACGTCTTATTTTAGACATGGTGGCCTTTGATAAATTTTCTAAAGTGTTCCACACCTTATAATCGGTAAGTTCCAACTTTTCTATCGTCTCTAAAAAACGATAAGTATAATCGTTAAACGCTTCATTATTAATATCATGTTCGGCATTATTTTTTTCATTGCCCAAATAGATATATTTCATATTTGCATCTGGAAAACATTCTGCAAACTTAGATAAGAACTTCTTGCTTGGCTCTTGTATCCCCCTTTTTATTTTAGTGAACATAGCCTCTTTAACCCCAGTGCTCTTCGCTATATTATAGAAAGATACTCCCATCCTTTCGACTTCTTCTAGAAATCTTTTTGTTAAATCACTAAGATTTGCTTCGTTTTTATTTTTACTTTCCATTTTAGATAGTATCTTTGCACACGTAACAAGTAGCAGTTGTTCGATTGACATTGTTTATACTTACCCCTTTCCGGGCTAATTATATGAGATGAATCCTGTGATAGCTGCTACCTATTACGGGATTCATTCTTTATATAAAATACAATCGGTCAATGGACATACTTAATATACCAATAGATATAATCAAAAGATACAAGGCAAGCAAGGCTGAAAAAGAATTTCCTTCTTTATTAAGAAGTTCATGCACTATTTTATCCTTTTCCTCCGGCATTATTACCTTAGGATGCTCCTTTCTCCCCTTCGATGCTGTCCTAAACTCAAACATAACAATATATTAATCAGAGTTTTACTAAAAACATGTTTTATAACATATAAAATACTAACTAAAAAAGAAAGTATTTCTTTGTACTTTCTAAAATAGATAGTATCTTTGCACTGTTGTTAATCAACAACGTTACTTTTTAAAGTAAATACAAACTTACATAAAAACCTTGGATTTTTATGCCAGTCCAATAAAAAACAAGACCACCTCC
>ERZ894248.386-NODE-386-length-9304-cov-6.56287_pt1 | contig 9304 bp, 7 predicted proteins | sample MGYA00380300_ERZ894248 | MGnify/ENA primary metagenome ERZ894248 (study PRJEB32331, sample SAMN06328432) | human gut metagenome | biome: human gut microbiome; feature: stool | host: Homo sapiens | collected 2014-03-14 ... | reverse complement strand
ATGGCATCCGCATAGTGCGCTGGGTTATCGCTCGCCACGGGAATATCTGCGGCAGCGGGCTTGTAATGGGTTAAGTGATAACAGATGTCTGGAAATATAGGGGCAAATCCAACAGCTAAACTATCCCCTTCGTAATCTATCCACCAAAATTTATTCGATTTTTCATCGTGATAAATAAAGCATTTTTTCATGTTACCTCCTGTAAATGCCTTCCCAAAGCGGATTAATTTCCTTCCGCAGGCACCGTTTTATCCGTCTGCGCAATTAACGCATGTAAAAAAGGCTGTGCGTTCTCATCGCTCTTACCGGGGATCTTCACAATATACGGCTTCCCAGTAATCGATGACGACGAAGCAACCTTATCAATAAACTGCTCGGCAGTGTCAATGCGGTTACGGGTATTGCCGAGCTTCAGACGCAGATGAGAAACCGCTTCATAGCAGGTATGTTCATCACCGTTGCGCACAAATATCAAATCCTTTTTCTGTGCTAATCCCTCCAGCATGGCGTTGATGCGGGCTTCTTCATGGGCAGTTAACTTCGCGTAAACGGGGAGTGTCATTAGTAGTGTAATGACCAGACAAATGATTTTCTTCATTGAATTACCTTATCCTTGTTTTGTGATAGCCGATTTGACTGCCAGAATCAGGTAAAGTTTCGGTTGGATTACGATGAGGATCATCGGCAAGGAGAAAAAATTAAATGAGTAGTTTGTTGTTGTTTAACGATAAGAGTAGGGCACTGCAGGCGGATATCGTCGCCGTGCAGTCGCAGGTGGTTTACGGCAGCGTGGGCAACAGCATTGCCGTGCCTGCTATCAAACAGAACGGCCTGAATGTCTTTGCCGTGCCGACGGTATTGCTGAGCAATACGCCGCATTATGACACTTTCTACGGTGGTGCGATTCCGGACGAATGGTTTAGCGGCTATTTGCGTGCGCTTCAGGAGCGTGATGCGCTGCGCCAACTTCGTGCTGTAACCACGGGCTATATGGGAACGGCATCGCAAATCAAAATCCTTGCCGAGTGGCTGACTGCGCTACGCAAAGACCATCCTGACCTATTGATCATGGTCGATCCGGTGATTGGCGATATTGATAGCGGAATTTATGTCAAACCTGACCTTCCCGAAGCGTATCGACAATATTTACTGCCGCTGGCGCAGGGAATTACCCCCAATATCTTTGAGTTGGAAATCCTGACCGGTAAAAATTGCCGCGATCTCGACAGTGCCATTGCTGCCACAAAAAGTCTGCTTTCAGACACATTAAAATGGGTGGTGGTTACCAGCGCCTCCGGTAATGAAGAAAATCAGGAGATGCAGGTTGTGGTGGTCACTGCCGACAGCGTGAATGTCATTTCCCATTCACGGGTAAAAACCGACCTGAAAGGGACTGGCGACCTGTTTTGTGCTCAGCTCATCAGTGGCTTGCTGAAAGGGAAGGCGTTAACCGATGCAGTGCACCGAGCGGGGTTGCGCGTACTGGAAGTGATGCGCTACACCCAGCAGCATGAGAGCGATGAATTGATTTTGCCGCCGCTGGCGGAAGCATAAAAAAATGGCGCCGATGGGCGCCATTTTTCACTGCGGCAAGAATTACTTCTTGATGCGGATAACCGGGGTTTCACCCACGGTTACGCTACCGGACAGTTTGATCAGTTCTTTGATTTCGTCCATGTTGGAGATAACAACCGGAGTCAGGGTAGACTTGGCTTTCTCTTCCAGCAGCGGCAGATCAAATTCAATGACAGTATCGCCAACTTTCACGCGCTGACCTTCTTCAGCAATACGCTTGAAGCCTTCGCCTTTCAGTTCAACGGTGTCGATACCGAAGTGGACGAACAGTTCAACGCCGCTATCAGATTCGATAGAGAATGCGTGGTTGGTTTCAAAGATTTTACCAATGGTGCCGTCTACTGGCGCGACCATTTTGTTACCCGTTGGTTTGATAGCAATACCATCACCAACGATTTTTTCCGCAAAAACGACATCCGGCACGTCTTCGATATTGACGATCTCGCCAGAGAGCGGAGCAATGATCTCAATAGTTCCGGTATCCTTCTTGTCGTCGGAAACCAGAGATTTCAGTTTATCGAACAAACCCATGATCTTCTCCTAAGCAGTAAATTGGGCCGCATCTCGTGGATTAGCAGATTGTTTTTTCTTCAATGAACTTGTTAACCAGCGTCATTAACTCGTCCGTTGTCGGTTGAGCAAGAGCCTGCTCTGCTAACACCTTCGCATCTTCGAAGTTCGTGTTACGGATAATCTTCTTAATGCGCGGGATAGAAATGGCGCTCATAGAGAATTCGTCCAGACCCATCCCCAGCAACAGAAGTGTAGCACGTTCATCGCCAGCAAGCTCACCACACATGCCAGTCCATTTGCCTTCAGCATGAGAAGCATCAATAACTTGCTTGATCAAGTTCAGCACGGACGGTGACATTGGCTGGTAAAGGTGTGAAATCATATCATTACCACGGTCAACTGCCAGAGTGTACTGCGTTAAATCATTGGTGCCGATACTAAAGAAATCAACTTCTTTGGCTAAATGACGTGCAATTGTTGCGGCAGCCGGTGTTTCCACCATTACGCCGATTTCAATTGACTCGTCAAACGCTTTACCTTCGTCGCGCAGTTCCTGTTTGTAGATTTCGATCTCTTTGCGCAGTGCACGCACTTCTTCAACAGAGATGATCATCGGGAACATAATGCGCAATTTACCGAAAGCCGAGGCACGCAGGATAGCGCGGAGCTGATCGCGCAGGATCTCTCTACGATCCATCGCGATACGGATAGCGCGCCAGCCGAGGAACGGGTTCTCTTCTTTCGGGAAGTTCATGTATGGCAGCTCTTTGTCGCCGCCGATGTCCATGGTACGAACGATAACCGCTTGCGAGCCACACGCTTCAGCCACTGCTTTGTAAGCAGCAAACTGTTCTTCTTCAGTGGGCAGTGCGTCGCGGTCCATGAACAGGAACTCAGTACGATACAGACCAACGCCTTCAGCGCCGTTACGCTCTGCACCTTCAACGTCACGAACCGTACCAATGTTAGCGCATACTTCTACCTGGTGACCGTCCAGCGTAATAGCTGGCAGATCTTTCAGTTTAGCAAGCTCTGCTTTTTCAGAAGCCACTTGCTCCTGAACGGCGCGCATTTTATCAATAACTTCGTTGGTTGGATTGACGTAAACCTGATTATTTACGGCATCCAGAATCAGATAGTCGTCATTTTTCACCTGAGAGGTGACGCTACCGGTACCCACGATAGCAGGTAGTTCCAGAGAACGCGCCATGATAGAGGTGTGGGAAGTACGGCCACCCGCGTCGGTGATGAAACCCAGCACCTTCTTCAGGTTCAGCTGTGCGGTTTCGGACGGCGTCAGGTCAGCGGCAACCAGAATGACTTCATCCTGAATGGCGCTCAGGTCGATAATCTTCAGGCCCAGGATGTTGCGCAGCAGGCGCTTACCGATATCACGTACGTCAGCCGCACGTTCTTTCAGGTATTCATCATCCAGCTCTTCCAGGGCAGAAGCCTGACCTTCGATAACTTCATGAGCAGCTGCGTCAGCTGTCATGTGCTTATCTTTAATCAGGGCTATGATTTCCTGCTCCAGCTCCTCATCTTCGAGCAGCATAATATGCCCTTCAAAGATGGCTTCTTTTTCTTCACCGAACGTTTCACCAGCTTTCGTTTTGATCGTTTCCAGCTGGGCTGATGCCTTGGCACGACCGCTCAGAAAACGTTCAACTTCCTGATCAACCTGGTCGGCAGAAATTTTTTTCCGGTCAATGACAATTTCGTCTTCTTTCAGAAGCAGAGCTTTACCGAAAGCGATACCCGGGGATGCTAAAATGCCTGAAATCATAACCCTACCTTACTTGTGACTGATTTTTAAAAGAACCCGGGAAATTACTCGAGTTCCGCCATCAGTTTAACCAGATGTTCAACCGCTTTCTGCTCGTCTTCGCCTTCTGCGGAGATAGTCACAACGGTACCTTGAGTCAGGCCCAGAGTCTGCAGTTTAAACAGGCTTTTCGCGCTGGCGCTTTTGCCGTTGGAAGTCACAGTAATTTCAGAAGTGAAGCCCTTAGCTTCTTTTACAAACTGGGCAGCAGGGCGGGTGTGCAGACCGTTCGGAGCGGTAATGGTAACTTCTTGCTGGAACATTGTATTTCCCCAACTTATAGGTTTAGTGTTGTGGAACTAAAGTCTAGCCTGGCGGTTCGACTTTAGCCTGTATTGTTAGCGCCAGTTTTTAACAGACGCGACGCACGAAGAGCGCAATACAGTCCATTGCTGGCGGGTGTTGACCGCTGACGTTTCGTACGTCATTAAACATTATGCCGCTAAAGGAAGAATTGAACCAAATCATAAAATCGATTCAGCTTTGGCTTTTTCTGTAACGATTAATTTCGCGCATCAAAATAATTAGTCTGGTTAAATACCAGTTCCGACAGGCTGAATCAATGCCAGGAGGGGCGAAAGTTTGAAGCAGGCCACAAAAAAGCACCTAAAAAGGTGCTTTTTTACGCATTTTTAACAAGCTGGCATTACTGTTGCAATTCTTTCTCAGTGAAGAGATCGGCAAACAATGCGGTGCTTAAATAACGCTCACCCGATGATGGTAGAATAACCACAATATTCTTGTTGGTAAAGCTTTCATCTTCTTGTAGTTTCAACGCCGCGGCAACAGCTGCTCCAGAAGAGATACCTGCAAGAATACCTTCTTCTTCCATCAGACGACGCGCGGTAGAAATCGCTTCTTCATTGGTGATGCCAATGACTTTATCGACCAGCTTGAGATCGAGGTTAGCCGGGATAAAACCAGCGCCAATACCCTGAATTTTATGCGGGCCAGGTTTAATCTCTTCACCTGCCAGCGCCTGGGCGATAACTGGAGAATCGGTTGGCTCAACGGCGACAGAGATAAGATCGGTCTTGCCTTTGGTGCCTTTAATGTAGCGGCTGACGCCAGTCAGCGTACCGCCAGTCCCAACGCCAGCAATAAATACATCAACCTGACCGTCGGTATCTTCCCATATCTCCGGACCGGTGGTCTTTTCGTGAATTTCAGGGTTTGCCGGATTGCTGAATTGTTGCAGCAGCAGGTATTTCTCTGGATTGCTGGCGACAATTTCTTCTGCTTTTTGGATTGCGCCTTTCATGCCTTTAGCACCTTCCGTCAGCACCAGGTTTGCACCTAACGCTTTCAGCAGCTTGCGGCGTTCAATACTCATGGTTTCTGGCATGGTCAGGGTGAGTTTGTAACCGCGAGCGGCAGCTACATAGGCCAGTGCAATCCCGGTATTACCGCTGGTCGGTTCAACCAGTTCAACGCCTGGTTTCAGCACGCCGCGCTTTTCGGCATCCCAAATCATGTTGGCACCGATACGGCACTTAACGCTGAAGCTGGGGTTACGAGATTCCACCTTCGCCAGAATGCGTCCGTTACCGATGCGATTCAGGCGAACCAGCGGCGTGTGACCGATAGTCAGCGAGTTATCTTCAAAAATCTTACTCATGGCCTGTCCTTAACTGTATGAAATTGGGATACAACAGGTAGCATACCCGCTCAGAGAATATGCGGAAGTAAGGATTTAGCATATCTATATACAGAAGGGAAATAATGACATGCAAGATGGAATAAGGGGCGGCATAAGCCACCCCTGTTTCACACAAACGGTTTACAAAATAACCGGTAGATTGTTACCGCCACATCGCGTGTTTATCGCGATAGCAATCGACCCACATCGCCGTCGCGCCACAAACGGCAACGGGCATGATGAACAGATTAAGCAGCGGGATCATCGTAAACAGGCTGGTTAAAGCACCAAACTGCATATTGGTGATTTTGCGTGTGCGCAGGGCGGTGCGCATCTCTTTAAACGGCACTTTGTGGTTATCGAAGGGGTAATCGCAATACTGGATGGCTAACATCCAGGCGCTAAACAGGAACCACAGTACCGGCGCGACGGTTTGCCCAATACCAGGGATGAAGTAAAGAATTAGTAATACAATTGCGCGCGGCAGATACCAGGCAAATTTTTGCCATTCGCGTTTCATGATTCGCGGCACATCTTTCATGATACCGAAAATCCCGGTATCTGGCGGTGTAGCGCCAGTCAATCGTGCTTCCAGTTGTTCAGCCAATAAACCGTTAAACGGAGCGGCAATCCAGTTAGCAATCGTGGAGAAGAAATAGCCAAACACTAACAGCACAGAGATGACAGCCAGAGGCCACAACAGATAACTCAGCCATTGTAGCCAGTCCGGAACGTAACTCATGAGAGTCGGGATCCAGACATCGAGCTGTGTAAAGAGCCACCAGAATGCGCCCCCCATCAACAAAATATTGACCAGCAGCGGTAAAATAACGAAACGCCGAATCCCAGGTTGCGAGACGAGCTTCCAGCCTTGCGCAAAATAGTAAAAACCGCTGCGTGGGGCAGATGTGAATGATGAAACCATAATCAGGATGAGCTCCTTTTGACCAATCCCAGGAAAATTCTGCGTATTTTACCGGGTAATTGCGCAATGGACAGTTAGGATATGTTCGAAAAAACAGCAAAAAGCACGATTTCATCTATCTTTGTGCTGTGAAAGTTAATAGTGCACTTGCACTTGAGGTAATCGGCAAATACTCTTAGTGAGTAAATGTTTGCCGTGGTGGCAAGGTGTTAGAACAACAGAGAATATAATGATGCAGGATTTGCGTCTGATATTAATCATTGTTGGCGCGATCGCCATAATCGCTTTACTGGTACATGGTTTCTGGACCAGCCGTAAAGAACGATCTTCTATGTTCCGCGATCGGCCATTAAAACGAATGAAGTCAAAACGTGACGACGATTCTTATGACGAGGATGTCGAAGATGATGGGGGCGTTGGTGAGGTTCGTGTTCACCGCGTGAATCATGCCCCGGCTAACGCTCAGGAGCATGAGGCTGCTCGTCCGTCGCCGCAACACCAGTACCAACCGCCTTATGCGTCTGCGCAGCCGCGTCAACCGGTCCAGCAGCCGCCTGAAGCGCAGGTACCGCCGCAACATGCTCCGCATCCAGCGCAGCCGGTGCAGCAGCCTGCCTATCAGCCGCAGCCTGAACAGCCGTTGCAGCAGCCAGTTTCGCCACAGGTCGCGCCAGCGCCGCAGCCTGTGCATTCAGCACCGCAACCGGCACAACAGGCTTTCCAGCCTGCAGAACCCGTAGCGGCACCACAGCCTGAGCCTGTAGCGGAACCTGCTCCAGTTATGGATAAACCGAAGCGCAAAGAAGCGGTGATTATCATGAACGTCGCGGCGCATCACGGTAGCGAGCTAAACGGTGAACTGCTTCTTAACAGCATTCAACAAGCGGGCTTCATTTTTGGCGATATGAATATTTACCATCGTCATCTTAGCCCGGATGGCAGCGGCCCGGCGTTATTCAGCCTGGCGAATATGGTGAAACCGGGAACCTTTGATCCTGAAATGAAGGATTTCACTACTCCGGGTGTCACTATCTTTATGCAGGTACCGTCTTACGGTGACGAGCTGCAGAACTTCAAGCTGATGCTGCAATCTGCGCAGCATATTGCCGATGAAGTGGGCGGTGTCGTGCTTGACGATCAGCGCCGTATGATGACTCCGCAGAAATTGCGCGAGTACCAGGACATCATCCGCGAAGTCAAAGACGCCAACGCCTGATACACTTAAGGCAAATTAACTCCTCTTCGAACCCCCGCTTGTCGGGGGTTTTTAGCATTGATGGTGCGATATGGAATCAATCGAACAACAACTGACAGAACTGCGAACGACGCTTCGCCATCATGAATATCTTTATCATGTGATGGATGCGCCGGAAATTCCCGACGCTGAATACGACAGGCTGATGCGCGAACTGCGCGAGCTGGAAACCAAACATCCAGAACTGATTACGCCTGATTCGCCTACTCAACGTGTAGGCGCTGCGCCGCTGGCGGCTTTCAGCCAGATACGCCATGAAGTACCAATGCTGTCACTGGATAACGTTTTTGATGAAGAAAGCTTTCTTGCTTTCAACAAACGTGTGCAGGACCGTCTGAAAAACAACGAGAAAGTCACCTGGTGCTGTGAGCTGAAGCTGGATGGTCTTGCCGTCAGTATTCTGTATGAAAATGGCGTTTTAGTCAGTGCCGCGACCCGTGGCGATGGCACCACCGGGGAAGATATCACGTCTAATGTGCGTACTATTCGCGCCATTCCGCTGAAGCTGCACGGAGAGAATATCCCGGCGCGTCTGGAAGTGCGTGGTGAAGTGTTCCTGCCGCAGGCGGGGTTCGAAAAGATTAACGAAGATGCGCGACGCACGGGCGGGAAAGTGTTTGCTAACCCACGTAATGCGGCAGCTGGTTCACTGCGTCAGCTTGATCCGCGTATTACAGCGAAGCGACCGCTCACTTTTTTCTGCTATGGCGTTGGTGTTCTGGAAGGTGGCGAGCTGCCGGATACTCATCTTGGCCGTTTACTGCAATTTAAAAAGTGGGGGTTGCCGGTCAGCGATCGGGTAACGCTTTGTGAATCGGCGGAAGAAGTGCTGGCGTTCTATCACAAAGTGGAAGAAGACCGCCCGACGCTGGGCTTTGATATCGACGGCGTGGTGATTAAGGTCAACTCACTGGCACAGCAGGAGCAGCTTGGCTTTGTCGCGCGTGCCCCGCGCTGGGCGGTAGCGTTTAAATTCCCGGCGCAGGAGCAGATGACCTTTGTGCGTGACGTCGAGTTTCAGGTTGGGCGTACTGGCGCGATTACGCCTGTTGCGCGTCTGGAACCTGTCCATGTTGCAGGCGTGCTGGTGAGTAACGCAACCTTACACAATGCGGATGAAATCGAACGTCTTGGTTTACGCATTGGCGATAAAGTGGTGATTCGCCGCGCTGGCGACGTGATCCCGCAGGTGGTTAACGTCGTGCTTTCTGAACGCCCGGAAGATACCCGTGAGGTTGTATTCCCGACGCATTGTCCGGTATGTGGTTCTGACGTTGAGCGTGTGGAAGGTGAAGCGGTTGCCCGCTGTACCGGTGGCCTGATTTGCGGTGCGCAGCGTAAAGAGTCGCTGAAACACTTTGTTTCCCGCCGTGCGATGGATGTTGACGGAATGGGCGACAAAATCATCGATCAGCTGGTTGAAAAAGAATATGTCCATACTCCGGCAGATCTGTTCAAACTCACCGCAGGCAAACTGACCGGACTGGAGCGTATGGGGCCAAAATCGGCACAAAACGTGGTTAACGCGCTGGAAAAAGCGAAAGAAACCACCTTTGCTCGCTTCCTCTATGC
>ERZ894248.381-NODE-381-length-9394-cov-13.3344_pt1 | contig 9394 bp, 10 predicted proteins | sample MGYA00380300_ERZ894248 | MGnify/ENA primary metagenome ERZ894248 (study PRJEB32331, sample SAMN06328432) | human gut metagenome | biome: human gut microbiome; feature: stool | host: Homo sapiens | collected 2014-03-14 ... | reverse complement strand
ACCAAGGGTCTGGAGGTCAATAAGAAGGGCTGCATCATTGTCAATGAGGATGGCCTCACCTCCCGTCAGGGCGTGTATGCCGGCGGCGATGCCGTTACCGGTGCGGCCACCGTCATTCTGGCTATGGGTGCCGGTAAGCTGGGCGCCAAGTCCATTGACGAGTATCTGAGCAACAAGTAAGCGAGAGTTTACATAAAAAGCAAGGACTGTCCCAAGGGAGAGGCTTCGTAAGGAAGTCCTCTCCCTTTGGCTTTTGTAATCAGCCGGAATGATTGGATCGTAGGTAAAATCAATCATAATTGGAGGATCACAAAATGGACAAGTACATTTATGACGAGAAAAGCGGACTTTGGTATGAATTGCAGGGCGATTACTATCTTCCCTGCCTGAAACTGCCTAAAGAAGAATCAAGGCATATCGGCATATGGGGACAGCGGCATTTGCGGTATCTGAAACAGCACCGCAAGGGACTCTATTCCGAACTGCTGATAAGCAGAAAGCTGAACGATTACCTTGCAGACCTCAACGAGCAAGCAGAGGAAATGTTCTCTCGGCTGGTAAAACAACTTGCCGAAAAGGAGGGCGTAACGGAAGCACTCAAAGCGGAAAACCAAATGCTGTGGGTGCAGAAAATGAATAGCATCCGCAGCGCTGCTATGGAAATCGTTGCAAACGATTTGATTTACGCATAACAAGCTATCGGAAAGGCTGCTGTCGCAGACGGCGGCTTTTCTTTTTCGGGAAGTATTCAAGAAGTCATAAAGTTCCGTGAGTAATGGAAGAAACCGAAAATTTTTTAAGCACCGCTTGATTAAACGCGTGGTTAATACTATAATAATTCCAATATCGTGTTAGGAGGGCGTAAGAATGATGCAACTTTCCTTGGTTTTGAAAACAACTCGACAAAAAGCTTTTATGACACAAGAAGCTTTTGCAAAAGAGTTGGGAGTAACCGCTTCAACCATAAATAGATGGGAACACGGAAAAGCAAAGCCTAATTTAACTGCAATGAAAAATCTGAAACAGTTCTGTGAAAAACATAAACTCCAATACGAATCGATAGAAATTGAGTGGCTCAACGCTCAAAATGAAATGTGAGGACTATGTTGTGAATGTGTTGTCTTTATTTTCTGGGTGTGGCGGTATGGATATTGGATTTGAAGGCGGCTTTACCTGCCTCAAGCGTTCAATTAACATTAAGGTTCACCCAGATTGGATTACAGAAGAAAGCGGCAATACCGTAAGAGTGGCAGAGACAGGATTTCATACTGTTTTTGCTAATGATATTCGTCCAGATGCAAAGACGGCTTGGGTTTCTTATTTTTCCAATAGAATGAAGAATGCCAAAGAAATATATCATATTGATAGTATTGTTGATCTTGTGAAGCGTGCAAAAGATGGCGAAAAGGTTTTCCCGGACAATATTGATGTTGTTACTGGTGGATTTCCTTGTCAAGATTTTTCAATATCAGGCAAAAGAAAGGGCTTTAATTCTGAAAAGAGCCATAATGGAGGAAAATTAGAAGTTGGAGAACCTTCTGTGGAAAGTCGTGGACAACTGTATATGTGGATGCGAGATGTTGTAACGCTAACAGAACCAGCTTTGTTTATTGCCGAAAATGTAAAAGGGCTTACAAACTTAGATGATGTTAAAGAGGTCATCGAAAAAGACTTTTCAAATGCTGCAAATGGCGGATACCTTGTTGTTCCGGCAAGGGTACTTCACGCAGCAGATTATGGTGTGCCACAATCACGAGAGCGTGTGATTTTTTTCGGGTTTAAGAAGTCGGCTCTCAAAAAAAACGCATTGACGGCACTGAGAAAGAAGGATATTCCTGTTACTTATGACCCATATCCTCCAAGAACTCATTCGTTTACAACTGATGATGCTTCTTTATATCCTCCTGTAACTTGTTGTGAGGCATTTAATGGCCTGTTAGAACCCAATGAAACTAATGATCCATCCCAGAAGAAGTATTCTAAAGCAAAGTATATGGGAAAACATTGTCAGGGACAAATAGAAATAAGGCTGGACTCCATCGGACCGACAATCCGATCCGAACATCACGGCAATATTGAATATCGCCGCCTTGCTGCAGAACACGGAGGAAGCCATACAGAAGAGCTGATGGCTGGATTACAAGAGCGCAGGCTAACTGTGAGAGAATGTGCGCGCATTCAGACTTTTCCTGATGATTATCAATTTATCATTCCCAAAAGAGGAGATGTTTGTGGAGTATCCTCCAGTGATGCATATAAAATTATCGGTAATGCCGTGCCCTGTGTCCTTGCATACAACATTGCAAAACATATATCAGAAAAGTGGAGTGTTTATTTTGAGGAGGAAATGAAATGATCGTATCAGTTAATCCTCATCCGCCATTAAGCGAATTTCAGAAGCTGATGTTTCAAACTGACCGGCTTTTGAATGCCGACGCATTAAAACGACCTAAATACTATGCTACAAGAGGCGGTAATCCGCTTGAGGATGATGTGAAAGAAGCTCTTGTTGAATCGGCAAAAGGTACTGCATTCGAGAACACAATTGAAAAAATTTCTGGTCAAAGATTTCCCGATATTATTGCTGCAAAATATTACGGCGTAGAGGTGAAAAGTACCAAAGAAAATCACTGGACATCAACGGGAAGTAGTATACTTGAAACGACAAGAGTGAATGGCATTGAACGAATATATATGACTTTCGGCAAACTTGGCGGAAATCCAATAGAGTTTTTATCAAAACCTTATGAACAGTGCTTATATGGTATTGCTGTAACTCATATGCCACGCTATCTTATTGATATGAGGTTAAACCAAGGTGAAACCATTTTTGATAAAATGGGCGTTCCTTATGATGACCTAAGAAAAATGGATAATCCGATTGCTCCAGTTGCGAAATATTATCGCAGTCAACTAAAAGAGGGAGAAAGCCTATGGTGGACAGGAGACTCCTCTGATGAAACGGTATCTGCAACGATAAGACTATGGAAAAATGTATCGCCAGAAGATAAGCGAAAATACACTATCTTTGGTTGCGTGAATTATCCAGAAGTATTTGGCGGTAATTATGATAGATATGCGTTGTGGTTAACTTCACAAGGAATTGTTGACCCCCACATACGAGATCAATTTTCAGCAGGTGGACAAGAGGAAATGCTATTGTCCAATGGTAAAAAAGTGAAATTTCCAGGGGTCTATCGTAGAATAAAAAATAGTCCAGAACTCTTTTTTGGAAGAATGGCTCAAAATGACCCAATGGAATTGTCAGGAAGCAAAACGCTTGATATCGAGGCGCTAAATCGCCGTCTAATGATATGGGCGGATTTGGTTTCAAGAAAATCTACTATTGATTATGGAGTATCAATGGATGCCTTAAAAACATATTTTTGGGGAATTGGTGGAGGCAATTTCCCGTGGTGGAAAGATAAAATATAATTTTTGAACGCAACATAATATTCTTTTCTGAGCAAGACAAAAGCGCCGTAGCAATACGGCGCTTTTTTGTTACCCGGAAGCGACAAACAGCGGCTTTTGAACGGTTGGCGGTAAAGGATACCGCCGTCAAAACAAAGCCGCTCATATCGAAAGAAAACGCCCAGAATCGCCCCGAAACCATACAGCGGGGTCAGGTTTTGGGCGTTTCTGCGTTTCGGGAGCAAATCGGCAATTCGACAGTGAAAAGGAGGTGGCCCCTATGCCCCGTATGCCGAAATACCTCAAGAAAGAATGGGCGTTCTTTCTTGATGAGCGTGGTAGGAAGAAATATAACGAGCTTTGCAGGAAATGCGAAAGGAGCTGCAAGCAGAAATCGAGAGATACAGGCGAAAAGACACGGCGCAGTGGATGCTATAAATGAACTGCTGATACGGTTTACCCGCTAAAGAGAAAAGTCGCTGTCGCAGACGGCGGCTTTTCTTTTTCGGGAAGTATTCAAGAAGTCATAAAGTTCCGTGAGTAATGGAAGAAGGCAATACTTTGAGAAAAAAGAGAGTAATATTCTAAAAACTACTTGAGATTTCGGGAAAAATCTGCTATAATGCTGTTGTATATCTATGGGGTAGGGGGATTTATATCCTTTTTGCCTTAGAAATCATGGAAGGAGGACTTGACTATGGCAAATGGAAATGCGCCGATTATTATCGGCTCGGCTCGGCAGGAGCATAGCGCCGTTTTTTCAGCGTGTCAAGTCTTATTTCATACAATTTATAACGAACCAGTTGCCGGAGACAGGGCGTATTATGCCTTGGCTTCGGCTTTTTGCGTTTGCCGGAAGGATGGTGGTTTGATATTGAAGTCCTAACCACCACCCGTAAACACATCTTTTCTCGGCGTGTCCGCTGCCGGAGAAAGTAAATAGCGGATAGAATTATTTTGGAGGAATGAAAATGAAGAAGAAACTTCTAAGCCTTCTGCTTGCGTTGTGCCTTGTGATGGCACTTGTTCCGATGACAGCGTTTGCTGAAGGAACTTCAGTAGATAGTTGGGACGGTACGGCAGATACAAGCTGGTACACCGACCATAAGACGGATACTGAATACCATTTCACCACTGCCGAACAGTTGGCTGGTTTAGCGCAGTTAGTCAATGACAAAACTGCATCTGTATCATTTGAAGGAAAAACGATTTACTTAGATAATGACCTCGACTTATCCGGCACCCAGTGGACCCCCATTGGAAATGGCGGCAACTTTGGCAGATATTTTGCTGGTACTTTTAATGGACAGCATCATAAAATCATGAATCTGAACCATCACTATACTGGGGACGAACTTGTTCGAAATGGACTTTTCGGAGTTGTTTCTGACGGTGGTACATTAAAGAATTTACTTGTTATAGACGCTGATATTGACTCAAATGATGGTTCATTAATTGCCGGCATTTTGGCGGATTGGGTCAATGGCGGCACCGTTGAAAACTGCTATACAAGCGGAAAAATAGAAAACAATGTTGGCAGCAAGTTCGTTGGTGGGCTGATTGGTCAATGCACTTGGAGTACACAGGTAAAAGGCTGTGGCTCAGACGCCACGGTTATCAGTACAGAGTCCAATGAAGATGATGTTGATACCGTTGGCGGGCTGATTGGTCAGTGGGAAAATTCTGCGGACAGCTCGTCGATTACCGATTGTTGGTTTGGCGGTTCTGTTTCCTGCAATAATGTCTATTCAGCTGTAGGTGGTATTCTCGGTGCAAACTTTGAAAACTTCTCTGGGAACAAGCCTGGCGTAATAATCAAAAATTGCATAGTTGCAACAAAAAACATCACTTGCGCTGAGCCTGGCAATATCACTTGGATTACAGCTGTTGTAAAGACCCATGTTACTGACTGCATTTGGCCGGATACCCCTCCTGATGGTGTAACGCTTGATGAAGAAAAATATCCTGATAATAAAGGCAATTACTTAGCCGTTGCTAAGCTGGTGGTAGATTGGGATGCAGGTACTGCGAGTGCCGACCCGACCTTTGATCAGTCATCGTGCGGCACTGCTGTCTCCAAATTCACCTCCGCAGATGTCCTTGCTGGCTTGCAAACCAATGCCGGTGCGGGCGTTGAATGGGTTGCAGGAATCGGTCATCCAACTTTTGTGTGGGATGACAATAACATCCCCGCTGATTACACAGCTGTCGATGCAGCCATCGCAAGGGCAACGGCTCTTGATAGCAGCCTTTATACAAATTATTCTGCGGTAAAAGATTCCATTAACTCTGTTGACCGAGCAAAAAGCAAAGCCCAGCAAACAGAGGTTGATGCAATGGCAAAGGCTATTGAAGATGCCATTGCTGCCCTGCAATACAAGGATGCAGATTACACAAAGGTAGATGCAGCCATTGCCAAAGCAAATGCACTGAACAAGGATAACTACAAGGACTTCACCGGCGTGGAAGCCGCTGTGAATGCTGTGACCCGTGGTAAAAATATTACGGAGCAGACCGAAGTTGATGCAATGGCTAAGGCTATTGAAGATGCGATTACTGCCCTGCAATACAAGGATGCTGATTACACTAAGGTTGACGAAGCCATTGCTAAAGCAAATGCCTTGAACAAGAATGATTACAAGGATTTCTCCGGTGTGGAAGCTGCTGTCAATGCTGTTGTCCGTGGTAAAAATATTACAGAGCAATCCGAAGTAGACAAGATGGCAAAGGCTATCGAAGATGCGATTGCTGCTCTTGAGAAAAAGCCTGCCAGTACAAAACCGGGAACATCCGATAAGAGTCCGCAGACCGGTGACACAAGCAGCCTTGCTTTGTGGATGGCCCTGTTGTTCGTCAGCGGCGGTGCTGCCATTGGCACAACGGTTGTCAGCAGAAAGAAAAAGCGTAGCGTAAAGTAAAATCAAATGTTTAACCCAAGGGCGGCTGTCGGAAACGGCAGCCGTCTTTCCTGTCACAATATACCGAAAAAGATTGACGAACAAGTGTTCTGTATGATATAATCTATATGCTCTCATTAGAGGGCCACAACTGAATATCTGAGTGAAACACAAGGCAGCCGCCGAAAGAGATTGCGGCTGCGCCGCTCCTGATGCAGCGTCTGCCTGCGGGGCGGAAAAAGCAGACACTGAAGGTTTCTGAATTTCAGAGCCGGTACATAGTTTCATCAAAGATATGGCGAGAGATCATCTCCCGCTGGTTTGATGTGCTGTGTACCGGCTCTTTTTGTCGTTATAGATACCGTTCAAACAATTTTGCAGAGGGGGTTAATTTCCGGCCCTTCTCGCTGCCTACCTATTGAGGGGCAAATTGAAAACTGAATGACCGTCCGAATGGGATATGATTCTGCCACGACCTCCCCGATGGGGGCAAGCAGAACAACGCTGCGGTGAGATTCCGAGGCAGGCACAGAAAAACGACATTCGGAAAAAACGGCAAACAATCCGCAAATTTTTCAAGAAACAGTTCCGTTTTACACCCTTGATTTCTCCTATTTGTGAGGAAGTCGTTTGACGGTCAAGACTGTAATTTTTCGCAGATTTCTTTTTGTGGGAGCGCCAAACGGCCTCCGCATCGTCTGCGGCATTTCTATTAGAAAATCCGTGAATTCTGCCGGTCTTGAACAGGACTTTTTCCGGCAAAAACAGGCCTTTTACTCATGTTGTGATTACCGGTACCATGACCCAAAATGCGATTACGATTAAAGCGGATGGGGGAAAAACGGACTTTTCAATGTGGACATTCAAATGAGCAGCGGCTCTGCAATCAAAACGACAGGGCAGGGTGCGGTAACGCTGGAATTGAATGGCACAAATATAGCGAAAAGCAATACCGGCGGTGCCGGTATTCAGAAGATGAATACAGATTGGCTCGTTATTCAGGATAATAGCACGCCTGACGGCAGCTTGACTGCCGCAGGAGGGGACTACACGGCAGGCATCGGAGGCAGTTAAGAGGTGCCGATGCAAATACCTTTTCTTCCATTGGATGTACCTCCATATCTTCTGGGCCTTGATCCGACCCTGTATTTCGACAGGTCCCACCTGTCAAAATACATATTACAACTTGCCAAAATAAAAAAGTTGGAAAAAGCTCTTGACAAAATCGAACAAAATGCTATAATAAACAAGTCGCCGGTTGAGGGACTCATTTGCGAGTGTGCTGGAATAGGCAGACAGGCAAGCTTGAGGTGCTTGTGTTCGATTGGACGTGTGGGTTCAAGTCCCATCACTCGCACCATCCCTCTCCTGCGGTGAAAAAAAGAAGAACGGATATGCGCGAGTGGTGGAATTGGCAGACTCGCTAGATTCAGGTTCTAGTGCTCATTACGGGCGTGCGGGTTCAAGTCCCGCCTCGCGCACCAAGGTTCCGCTGTAATTTTGATAAAATTACAGCGGAATTTTTTGCTATTTATTGCTTGGCAGGCTGCATGATGATAGAATAATCTTGACCAATCGGGATTTGAGGTGGAAATATGGCATCAAGCAAGGAATACTTAGAGTTTATTTTAGGGCAGCTATCTGAGTTAGAAGAAATTACTTATCGAGCTATGATGGGAGAATTTATTATTTATTATCGTGGCAAGATTGCAGGCGGTATCTATGACGATAGATTACTTGTTAAACCAGTAAAATCAGCAATTAGTTATATGCCGACAGCTCCGTATGAATTACCCTATGAAGGAGCAAAAGAGATGCTGTTGGTAAATGAAGTTGATAATAAGAGATTTTTGACAGGCTTGTTTCATGCGATGTGTGATGAACTGCCAGCCCAAAAGCCGAAAAAAATGAACAACTTCCAATTTGTCGAACTGATAAAATCCCTTTAGAAACCAATAGATCGGCGTTTGTTTGTAAGGATAGTGAAATATGGAGATCACAGCTTTAGATATTGTAAATAAAGCAATAGAACTCGGCTTTGACAAGTGCGGTATTATTCCGGTTCAAATGATGCGTGATTATGAGGTGAGACTCGAAGAGCGCATGGAGCACTTTCCGTAAACGAAGGATAAATATGAGTCGTTTAGAAGTTTTGCACACTTACAAAACGATTACTCTTTGGCAAAGGCAATTGTCGTTGTGTCATTTTGGTATGGGAAATACTATATTCCAAACAATCTGCAAAATTATGTTGCAAAATACTATTTGACAGATGGAAGAAGAAATCCAAATTCAGAAGGATATCAAACCAGCACACGTTTTGAAAAATATCTTATGGATTGTGGTTTTCAAACAGCAACTGACCGTGATTTTGGTATTACTGCGCTGCGGTGGGCAGGAATGAAGGCAGGAATCGGAATCATACGCAAAAACAATTTTTTCTACACGGAAAAAGGCTCTTATCAATATCTGGAAGCTTTTTTGATTGACCAGCCGTTGCAATATATACCGCTACCATCGACTGCACCAACTGCACCTTCTTCCACAATGGTACGCAGGTCAGCGGTGAAGCACTGGACAACTACTTTAATGTGTCTGGCGCTTACACCGATCACATCACCATCCACTGATCGCTGTAAAAGCGCTTGAAAGTCAACAAAAAGGACCTCTCCGCCGCATGACGGAGAGGTCCTTTTTTGTTTCGTCGCTCACACCTCCTGCTGGGGCAGGATGGGGAAACGAAGGGTCACGGAGAAGAGACTGCCCTGAGTCCGGTGGGAGATGCTGCCGCCCATGGCACCCATGACGTCCTCGCAGATGGCCAGCCCGTAGCCGCTGTCGGCTGCGGCGGTCTTTACGGTCTTGCGGAGAATGGCGTTGCGCTCCTCCAGCACCAGATATCCCTCGGCGGCAGAGACGGTGAGAACCACGGGCTTTTCCGGGGCGCCGTGCTTGGCGATGTTGGAGCAAATGTTGTCGATCAGGCGCATCAGCAGAGTGACATTGGCCCGCATCCGGAAGGGCTGGGAGACGAAGCTGGTGTACTCCAGCCGGAAGCGGTTGCTGGTCAGGAAGTTGGTGAT
>ERZ894248.373-NODE-373-length-9533-cov-8.22399_pt1 | contig 9533 bp, 7 predicted proteins | sample MGYA00380300_ERZ894248 | MGnify/ENA primary metagenome ERZ894248 (study PRJEB32331, sample SAMN06328432) | human gut metagenome | biome: human gut microbiome; feature: stool | host: Homo sapiens | collected 2014-03-14 ... | reverse complement strand
ATAACGTCCGGTGGAGGCGACTCCCAGGCCAGTGCAACAGAAATATACCGCCATATTCGTATGGTAAGGGTGGAAAGGCGAGGTAAGAGCTCACCGCTGCCATGGTAACATGACAGGCTCTGTAAACCCCATCCGAAGCAAGACCAAATATAGCTTCTGCAAAGGAGCTTGTGGAATGATACAGTTGCCCGCTGCATTCCAGGTAGGTTGCTTGAGTTTTATGGTAACATAAATCCTAGATAGATGATCACTCTCGACATAACCCGGCTTACAGTCCAACTCATTCCCTTTCATAGTATTTTTCTTATATTTTGAACAAAAAATACGGCACGGAGACATTTGTTTTGCCTCTGTGCCGTATTTTTGTATTGTTGGTTATTCTTTATCCTTGTGTGAACCTTCATCATATCCTGAAGCATCCGCCACCTATAAATTCTCTGAGTATGGAATTTGCTGGTATGTATTCTGTGTCTATGTCGTGGAACATATCTATCAGACGCAGAAGTCTCGCCGCATCCTGGTAATGCTCTGAAGTCTCATCTACCCCGAGCAGCAATGGTCTCGCCTCACGCCGTATGGCGGTATATTCGTACAACAGTCCCGAGTTAAACATCTCATCAGCCTCGCTCTCATATGGGAAGATATATTTCTCCTCTCCCCTTCTGACTGAGCTCCACATGGAAAGTGTCTTCTCCACATCGTTCCCTCTGGTCCTGCTGTCTCTGACTATTCTCCTGAGCAGTCTGCTGTCTATGGTTGAAACCTTTGCCGGCTCGCCGTCCTCACCTTCAACGTACAACTGATTAAGGGGACTTATGTATATCTTGTACTTGTCTTCATCCGCCAGTCCGTATGTCATCTTCGGGTTAAGCGAATGGATTCCTTCCATAATGATAACATCATTTTCACCTATTTTGAGAAGGTCCCCATGATATTCCCTCACTCCGGTCTTGAAGTTGAAAACCGGAAGCTCTATCTCTTCACCGTCCAACAGCCTTGTCATATCCCTATTAAGTGTTTCAAGATCCATGGCCTCCAGGCACTCGAAATCATAGTTGCCATTCTCATCCTTCGGATTGTCTTCACGGTTCACAAAATAGTTATCCGCAGCTATCGCATGTGGTCTGAGTCCCATGGCACGAAGCTGGATACTGAGCCTGTGGGAAAGTGTTGTCTTGCCCGCCGAGCTCGGCCCGGATATCAGTATTATCCTGCGCTTCTGTTCTGAAACTTTTCTGGCTATCTCATACATGCAGTTACTCTGCATAGCCTCGCATACCAGTATGAGCTCCAGTCCCTTTCCTGAATCGATCATCTCGTTCAGCCTGTCGACCGAATCGATACCGACTTTCCTCGCCCACTCCTTTGCAGTTGTCTTTAATGATGTTATACTTCTCTGCTCATCACCCATATAAATATCTACTCCATATCCGATATAAGTCTCAATGCCTCTTCCATGCATTCCTTTTCATGCGTGAGCTCACCGGCACGCCGTCTGGCATTGACCGTATCCGCCTTCTTCAGTCCATCAAGGACTTTTCCGGTCGAATCAAGCTTATCCCTCAGATACTCTCCGAGGATCTTGTCATGATTATGTATGAGGTAATATCCGTATTTATAATATACTTCATCCATGGCTGACTTATTACCAAAATCCTGTGTTGTCACATCCACGTTCAGTACAACGTAGTATTTGCCAGCATCTATCAGCATTTTTTCCTCTGTGATCTTCCAGCCATTCTCTGCGATGTACCTTCTCAAATGCTCTGTCTCCGACTGGGGCTGCAGCACGAGCTGACCGGCTGACTGTACCACATCCATGCCGGCTTCAAGTATATCCGTTATGAGGATTCCTCCCATGCCGGCTATTATGATGGAATCCACCTCACCCGGAGATATGGTTGCAAGTCCGTTTCCGAGTCTCAGATCAATACGGTCTGTCATATTCCATCTGGCTATATTATCCCTGGCTATAGCACACGGACCGGTTCTAACATCTGATGCTATGACCCGGTCCGATATGCCATTTGCCACAAGGTATATGGACACAAATGCATGGTCGCATCCAATATCACACACTCTGCCGCCGGGCTTTACCATGTCGGCAACAGTCTTCATACGAAGTGACAATTCTATATCTTTCATAATTATTATCCTCGCACCATCCATGCCAGATCGCGCGGTCCTCTCTGCTAGTTATACAGGAAATCCTTGAGCTTTCTGCTTCTGTTAGGATGTCTCAGCTTTCTGAGCGCCTTTGCCTCGATCTGTCTGATACGCTCTCTTGTGACATTGAACTCCTTGCCGACTTCCTCAAGGGTTCTTGGTCTTCCGTCATCCCATCCAAATCTGAGCTTTATAACTCTCTGCTCTCTCTCTGTAAGTGTGCTGACTACCTCGTCGAGCTGCTCGTGCAGCAGTGTCTGGTTTGTCGCCTCAACAGGTGTAGGGATACTCTCATCCTGTATGAAATCTCCAAGATGGCTGTCCTCCTCCTCACCGATAGGAGTCTCCAGTGATACAGGCTCCTGTGCGATCTTCATGATCTCCTGAACTCTCTCCTTTGGAAGTCCCATAACCTCTCCGACTTCCTCTGGAAGCGGCTCTCTGCCGAGCTTCTGAAGCAGATCTCTGCTCACTCTGGTAACCTTGTTGATGGTCTCAACCATATGAACCGGGATTCTTATGGTTCTCGCCTGATCTGCGATGGCCCTTGTGATGGCCTGTCTGATCCACCATGTCGCATATGTTGAGAACTTGTAACCCTTTCTGTAATCAAACTTCTCCACGGCCTTGAGCAGACCGAGGTTACCCTCCTGTATTAGATCGAGGAATAACATTCCACGTCCAACATATCTCTTGGCTATACTTACAACAAGTCTGAGGTTGGACTCAGCAAGCTTCTTCTTTGCCATCTCATCGCCTGCCTCCATTCTCTTGGCAAGCTCTATCTCCTCCTCCGCGCTGAGCAGAGGCACCTTTCCTATATCCTTCAGGTACATCTTGACAGGATCCTGTGTTGTGCTTGATATATCACCTGTATCTGTGAAATCTATCTTCTCAACATCCTCGCCCTCAGCGATCACGTCCTCGTCAAGTGTTGGCTCCTCCTCATCGTCATCTGTTATCTGAAGTATGTCCACACCGTTCTTTTCAAGGAAATTGAAGATCTTCTGCATGGTATCCAGATCAAGGGCAACCTCCTTGAGATCGTTAAAATGCTTGATGAGCTCTGTGTCCTCTATAACGTTCTTCTTGCTGTGAGCTATGTCAAGCAATTCCTGAAGCTTTGTGTTGAACTTTGCGTTGATCGCATCGTCCTCACTCACCTTGATCATATACTTGTCTTCATTTGAATTGATCGCATCCATTGTACTCATATCTTTCCTCCACATAATGTATTGTTTATTTCTTATAAAATAACTTTAAACTTTTCTATCTTTTTCCTGTCCTTGATGAGCTGCTGAACCTTCATCATGTCATTCTCGCTCTCAAGCTGCTTTTTTATGCTGGCAAGCTTTATCTTTTTCACGACCTCGGTTATGGCATTGCCAATCTCCTCCTCGGTCATGTCTATCGCCAGATCTGTCTGGAGCATGCCTGCCACCAGTCTCTGTTCCTCCACATCCTGGAATGTGTTCACAACCACAGCGGGCTCAACCTTGTGCTTCTCCCTGTACTGTGAGTACAGCTTGTCCGCTACGGTCCGGTATATTCCCGGCTCAAAGTCCGCCTCACTCAACACGCCGTCAAGTCTGGCAAACAGCTCCGGCCGGTTCACAAGCCATGTGAGCAGCAGCTTGGCGGTCTTATTATCCTTTGTCTCAGGTCTTCCCGGAGCTCCCGCGCTCTGGTCTCCCGGGAACTCTTCATAGCCCTGCTGTTCCTGGAGTCTGCGGGTCTCCCGCTCCACTATCTCCGGCTTTGCCGTGCCCGCAACACCGTAGGCATGTACCTTCGCGGCAAGGGCATCCTTGTCGATCACATATTTCCTCGCTATGGCATCGACATAATTATTTCTCTCCAGGTCGTCCTCAATATATGCCAGTTCCCTCGCTATCTGGTTCTGGAACTTGGTCAGCTCACCCGGATCGCTCTGGTCATATTCCTCAGAATATATCCTTGCAAGGAACATCATTCCGCTCTCAGCTTTCTTTATCCTCTCCTCAAATGCCTCGCTTCCAAGGTTCTGTATGAACTCATCGGGATCCTTGTACGGTCTCATATTGATGACCCTTGCGCCGACTCCGACCTCCCGGAGAATTGCTATGACCTTCTTCGTTGCCTCCACGCCTGCGCCGTCACTGTCGTACGCCAGATAAACCTCATCGGCATATCTCTTTATTATCCCAGCATGTCCAAATGTAAATGCCGTTCCAAGGGATGCCACGGCATTGTCAAATCCTGCCTGATGCATGGAGATGACATCCATATATCCCTCACAGCATATAAATCCTTTTCTCCTGCTCCGCCTTGCTATGTTCATGGCAAACAGCGTATGGCTCTTGTCGAACACCGCAGTATCACTGGTATTTATATATTTCGGTTTTCCATCGCCCATGACTCGTCCGCCAAATGCGATGACCTTGCCGTTTATATCCAGTATCGGGATCATGGCTCTGTTCCAGAACTTGTCCACACCACCTTCCTTCTCGCTGATCTCAACAAGTCCCGAGCCCTTCATCTGATCATCTGTATATCCCTTGCTCTTCAGATACCTGTACAGATCATCCCTGTATATATCTGAATATCCAAGCGCAAATTTATTTATCGTCTCATCAGAGAGACCTCTTGTCTCGTGAAAATACTCATAAGCCTTCTCACCATGCTGGCTGTGCTTCAATATATAATGAAAATATGCAGCCGCAGTCTTGTTCATCTCCCTGAGCGTTATCTTATACTGCTCCCTCGACCTCTCCTGGGCGTTCATGGACTTCTCAGGGAGCTGTACTCCAGCCCTCTCCGCAAGTCTCTCCACAGCCTCCGGGAAATTGAGGTTCTCATATTCCATGACAAATGTAAACACGTTGCCACCGACTCCGCAACCGAAGCAGTGATACATCTGTTTTTCCCTGTTGACCTTAAATGACGGAGTCTTCTCATGGTGGAACGGACAGCATGCCTCGTAATTCGCGCCCTTCTTCTTAAGGCTTGCGTAGCTTCCGATAACATCCACTATATCATTTCTTGACAAGACTTCATTTATCACGTCATCCGAATAATACAATTCGATTCCTCCTGTTTGTCAGGTATGCTCAGACCTTCCAGGACTTCGGTATATATATACTCTTAAATGTCTCTATCGCATAATTGTCTGTCATACCAGCTATGTAGTCGCACACGACTGTCTTGGGATCCTCTCCCATATATATCATCTCAACACATTCATTTGTCAGCCTGCTGGCGTCCTCAATGAAGTATTCATACAATATCCTCAGCATCTTGTCGGCCTTGAGCTCCTCGCTCTTGGCTATCGGGTTAGTGTAGAGATATCTGAACATGTATGTTCTCAGCTTCCCCAGAGCATCCCCGATCTCCGCCGACATACCGACATAATCCTTGTCCTGACTCGTATTTATCACATCATGTATGAGACAGTTCAGTCTGGTGCGGGTATTCTTCCCGAGAATGTCGGTGATATTGGTCGGAAGATCCTCCTCCTTCAATATGTTACCCCTTATCGCATCATCTATATCATGATTGACGTACGCTATCTTGTCCGCCAGTCTCACACACTGTCCCTCCAGCGTATGCGGAGTGCATGATGTCTTATGGTTTAGCATTCCGTCCCGGACCTCCCAGGTTAGATTAAGTCCCTCACCACGGTTCTCAAGACGTTCCACAACCCTTACGCTCTGAACATTGTGGCTGAAATTATTGCCCGCGCAGGCCGCAAGTGTCCGCTCACCGACATGTCCAAATGGCGTATGTCCCAGGTCATGTCCCAGCGCTATCGCCTCCGTCAGATCCTCGTTGAGCCTGAGTGATCTGGCTATCGTCCTTGCTATCTGCGACACCTCCAGAGTATGGGTCAGTCTGGTCCTGTAGTGATCATCACCCGGCGACAGAAATACCTGAGTCTTATGCTTAAGTCTCCTGAACGCCTTGCAGTGGAGTATCCTGTCCCTGTCTCTCTGGTAGACCGTTCTGAGGTCGCACTGCTCCTCCGATCTGTCACGTCCTGTGGACTGATCACTGAACGCCGCATATCTGCTGAGCACTTCGTGCTCCCTTTTTTCCTGCTGTTCCCGTATCGTCATAGAATCTCTCCTATCACATGATCAATATTTCTTACCACACATTTTTATTATTCTCCGTTTTTTCTCAAAATCCTTTTTTATTTTTCAAATTTTCTGAGGAAAGAATGACATGATAGTAAGTATAGTGATATACTTATCTAAGATTTTTGAGGTGAATGACATGTTTGATTTTGAAGAAGAACTTAAGAAGCTCCCCCATGTCCCAGGAGTATATCTCATGCACGATTCGGGGGATCATATTATATATGTAGGAAAAGCCATAGATCTGTACAACAGAGTACATCAGTATTTCCAGACCGGCTACAAGAAATCCCCGAAGATTCAGAAGATGGTATCCCATATTGCATGGTTTGAATATATTGTCTGCGGTTCAGAGATCGAGGCTCTCGTTCTAGAGTGCAACCTTATAAAGGAGCACAGACCGCATTACAACACCATGCTCACGGATGACAAGGGTTATCCCTATATCCGCATTACTGTGGAGGAGGATTACCCGCGCATACTGTACAGCCATCAGATGAAACGGGATCACTCCAAATATTTCGGCCCATACACCAATTCCAAAGCGGTGAAGGATATCATAGAGCTACTGAAAAAGCTGTATCACATCAGGAGCTGCAACAAGGTTCTGCCAAGGGATATGGGCCTTGAAAGGCCCTGCCTGTATCACCAGATAAAGCAGTGCATGGCGCCCTGTCAGGGATATATCTCCAAGGAGGATTACAACAAAAATGTCCAGGATGCCATAAGCTTTCTGAACGGCAACCACGGTCATGTGATCAGGGATCTCGAAAAGCAGATGAAGGAGCTGTCCGAGGATATGGAATTTGAACAGGCCGCCGAGATCAGGGATCTGATAAAGAGCATCCATCACATTGAGTCCACCCAGAGAGTCGGTGACACAAGCGCAGACGACAGGGATGTGATCGCCATGGCCACCGATCTTGGAAATGAGTGTGTCATATCCATATTCTTCATAAGATCCGGCAAGATGATCGGCAGGGAACACTACCACATGAGCGGCGTAAATGCTGAGGCTTACAGCACGATCATGGAGTCTTTTCTCAAGCAATACTACGCTTCCACTCCATATCTGCCAAAGGAGATCATTATCGAGCAGCAGATCGAGGACTACAAGGTCATCGAGGAATATCTGAGCGCCCGCCGGGGAAGTCAGGTACACATCATTGTTCCCCAGAAGGGAGACAAGCAGAAGCTTCTCAAGCTGGCAAAGGACAATGCTTTTCTGGTCATGAACCAGGATGCCGACAAGCTCAAGCGTGAAAAGGAGCGCACTGAGGGTGCAGCAAATGAGCTGGCACAGCTTATCGGAGTTTCATCCGCAAGACGCCTTGAAGCATTTGATATATCGCATATAAGCGGCTATCACTCCGTGGCATCCATGGTGGTATTTGAAAACGGACGCGCCAAGAAGAATGACTACAGAAAGTTCAAGCTCAGGACCATAGACGGGCCGGATGACTACGCAAGCATGAGGGAGGTACTCACAAGAAGGTTCACAGACGAGCGGTTTAATATCTACCCTGATGTACTCATGATGGATGGCGGCCGGGGTCAGGTCAACATAGCTCTGGAGGTTCTTGACGAGCTTGGTCTCAACATCCCGGTATGCGGAATGGTAAAGGATGACCACCACAGAACCAGAGGACTCTATTACAACAACAAGGAGATAGATTTCCCTGCAAATACACAGGCCTTCAACATGATAACAAGACTTCAGGATGAGGCCCACAGATTTGCAATCGAGTACCACAGAAGTCTCAGAAGCAAATCCCAGATTCACTCAGTTCTGGACGATATTGAGGGCATCGGTCCGGCAAGGAGAAAGGCTCTTCTGGCATACTTCAAGGACATAGACAAGATCCGTGCCGCCAGCATTGCTGATCTCGAGATCCCGCAGGGAATGAACAAGACTGCAGCCACTGCGGTATATAACTTTTTCCACAACGATAAACAGAAGTAACGAGGATTTTATGATGGAATACAACTTTTTTGCACTTATATCACGAATGAAATATATTGACAGATGGGCACTCATGAGGAACAACCGCGAGGAGAATCTGTGTGAGCACTGCCTGGAGGTGAGCATGATAGCCCACGCACTGGCAACCATCGGCAATGTACGCTACGGCAAGACTCTGAACGCCGAGAGAGCTGCACTCATAGGTCTCTATCATGATGCATCGGAGATCATAACCGGCGACATGCCGACCCCGGTGAAATACTACAACGATGATATCAAGACAGCCTTCAAGGATGTGGAAGATATCGCATGCCACACACTTCTTGACAAGCTGCCGGGCGATCTCAGACCAGCCTATGAACCGATATTTTTTAAGGATGCCGACGACGAGAACGATGTATATCTCTGGAAGCTCGTCAAGGCGGCTGACAAGCTATCCGCCCTGATCAAATGCATGGAGGAGACAGGATCGGGAAATACCGAGTTCTCCAGTGCCATGGGTACGATCATGAATTCCGTGTCACAGATGGCTGAGACTTATCCTGAGGTAAACGACTTCGTGTGCGAGTTTTTACCGGCATACGGCAAGACCCTGGACGATCTTCAGCAGATATAATCTAAAGCAGATATAGAAAAAAGAGAAGCCGGAGCTTTTTGCCAGCCCCGGCTTCTCTTTTTTGATCTTATTATTGTTTTAATTTTATTCCTGTTCAACATTTTGTTCAGCATTTTCAACTCTGTTGAATATCTCCATGAACTCCTGGCCTGTTATCGACTCCTTCTCTATCAGATACTGTGCGATGGCATCCAACGCATTCATGTGCTCTGAGAGAAGCTTCTTGGCCTCATCATATGCCTTCTTGAGCTGATTCCTAATCTCCTCATCGACCTTTGCAGCAGTCTTGTCTGAACACTGGAGCACTGCATTTCTGTCGAGATATTTTCCCTGAACAGTCTCAAGCTGCATGAGTCCGAACTTGTCTGACATTCCATACATGGTTATCATCGCTCTCACTGTCTTGGTCGCCTGCTCTATATCATTTGCCGCGCCGGTGGTCACTGACTCGAATTTCAATTCCTCTGCAGCTCTTCCGCCGAGGGTCGTCACAATGTTCGCCTCAAGCTCAGCCTTGGTCTCCATATACTTCTCTTCCTCAGGCACCTGCCATACATATCCCAGAGAACCCATCGTTCTAGGAACTATTGTAATTCTCTGAACAGGCTCAGTGTGCTTCTGGAGAGCAACCAGAAGAGCATGTCCAACTTCATGATATGCAACGACCTTCTTC
>ERZ894248.370-NODE-370-length-9631-cov-6.54751_pt1 | contig 9631 bp, 8 predicted proteins | sample MGYA00380300_ERZ894248 | MGnify/ENA primary metagenome ERZ894248 (study PRJEB32331, sample SAMN06328432) | human gut metagenome | biome: human gut microbiome; feature: stool | host: Homo sapiens | collected 2014-03-14 ... | reverse complement strand
CTGTAACACAGTGTGCTTTCGGAGGCGGTATCTTTGATGCCAGCTGGCAGGATATCGTCAGCGGACTTGGCTGGGGATTAGGATACTTCGGTATGCCACATATCCTGGTGCGTTTTATGTCTATCGAGAAACCATCCATGATCAAGAAATCTTCTATCGTAGCAATTGTATGGGTAATCATCTCACTGTTCTCTGCTGTCCTGATTGCTTACTTAGGCAGAATGGTTATGGGCGCTGAACTGCTCACTCAGGGAAATCAGAAACTTGTATTCATTGCTATGGCACGAAGATTCTTCCCGGCAGGCATCTGTGGACTTCTGCTTGCAGCGATCATCGCCGCTTCGATTTCCACTGCAGATTCCCAGCTGTTGGTAGCATCCAGCTCCTTCACAGCAGATCTGTACAAGCCTTTCTTCAGAAAAAATGCTTCTGAAAAAGAGACGCTGATGGTTGGACGTATCCTCGTACTGATCCTCTCCCTGATTGCTTTTGGTATCGCAAACTCCAAGGGAAGCGGTGCTCAGGCTATCATGGATATGGTTGAAAATGCATGGGGCGCTTTCGGTGCTTCTTTCGGACCTACAATCCTGCTATCTCTGTTCTGGAAACGCTTTAACTACCAGGGCGCTGTAGCAGGTGTAATCTCCGGATTCGTTGTAGATCTCGGATGGCTGCTCACAGGAATGACAGATGCCACAGGTATCTTCGAGATTGTCCCTGGATTCTTTGCAAGTCTTCTGATTGCTGTTATTGTAGCAAAGCTTACTGCTGAGCCAAATAAAAAAGCCGTTGAAATCTTCGATCAGGGAATCAAAGCGGAAACTGAATAAATTACAAATGTATTATAAAGTCAAAAAATCAGTCGTAAATATTTACGGCTGATTTTTTGTGCGTTTATGATTCATATTTATCTTATTTATATACAAAAAGAAGGGGCTTACATAAGCCCCTTCGACATTTGACACCTGACTCACATCAGTGTTCAAATCATCCTTCAATTGCAATTGTTTTCTTTGTCTCAACTGGTTTTGCCTCTTTCTTCGGCACTGACAGTCTCAGAATACCATTCTCGTATTTTGCTTTGATATCTTCCTGTGTAAGGTTCTCACCTACATAGAAGCTTCTCTGCATTGCTCCGGCATAACGCTCCTTACGGATGTATTTACCTTTCTTGTCTTCCTCATCCTTATCAAGACCCTTAGCAGCTGATACAGTCAAATAACCATTCTCAAGCTCAATGCTGATCTCATCTTTCTTGAATCCAGGAAGATCGATATCTACTTCATATCCTACGTCATGCTCACGAATATCTGTCTTCATCAAGTTCTTAGCGTGTTTACCATATAACGGATTCTTCTTTCCCCAGAAATCCTGCTCAAATGGGAAGTTCATCCAATCATCATCAAATAAATTTTCTCCAAAAATACTAGGCATCATCATAAGTCATTTCTCCTTTCAATGCTAACTAACTTTGTTGCCTTTTGTGAGAAGATCTCACAATTTATATAAGCTGCTTTCGCAGTTGTTGTCAGAACATTCGGAGGATTCAGAAGTTCATTTCTTTTCTTTTTTCTCTGTCTTCCTTTGTTCTACTTATTATATAGCACGCAGTTTTTAGCCATGTCAAGAGGTGAGTGCTAATTTTTTTGTGATTTTTTCTTTTTGACACCAATTTGACACCAATTTTTCTCTTTATAAGCCTCAAGCATTTAACACCATACTATCTAGTCTTGCAATCTCATTTTCAATCCTTATCAGTTCAATCGCTTTTTCGTCCCCGTCCATTGCTTGTGAAAGCAAATAGTAGGACTGCTTCTTAAATGTTTGCTTCCTTTTACTATTTCTCCTTCTTCCAGTTTTAATCTTTCATCAGTTCAAAAGAATGAAAGTCTACTGTACCTTCTCCCTGAAATCTGAAGAATAATGCTCTTTTTCCTCTTGGGATGTTTAAGGCACCTTTATAAGTATGCATTTCTTTCTCTCTGTTACTCACTTCAATCTCTGCACAAATATTTTCAAAATCAGATTTGTCAGAAACCTGCATTGTTCCCTTTGCATTCCCCTGTATAGTAATTCCGATTTGATTTGCCTCTCCCATTTCAAAATATTTAAAACCAGCGACCGACCCATTCTTCATATTTGCAATGTACTGATCTCCATTATTTTCTCGATCTTTTCCACTCTGCGTGAAATAAGGATGATCTTTCAATTTTTGTTTCGGTGACTTTCCATCATATCGTCCTGTTCCATTTATCGACCACAAATTGCAAGCTATTCTTGCTTCATAAAATCCTATCCCTTTCAACGCTCCTTGATTTAAGCCACAGCTTGTAATTTCTGCCTGCTGAAAGCCTCCGTCATTTCTACGTTCCAGTTTTTCTGCACATGCCTGTCTTGCATAAGAACTACGATTTGTCTGTCGATGATAAAAGATATACCATTGATCTTCTATCTGAAGCATTTCTCCATGTGTATTTCCTAAATAATTAGAGGCATGTGTCTCATCTTCATTTCCATTCAAATAAAGATCACCAATATCTACCAGAACGCCTCCATAAGTAAATGGACCTTTAGGTGAATCTGCCATTGCGTAGCAAAGATCATGATTGTGTTCTGATGAATATACAAAACAATATTTTCCATCCACTTTTCGTATAGAACTTGCTTCAAAAAAAGCATGATCCTGAAAAGCACCCTTTTTTCCTTTTGTAGGAAATAGAATTTCACAAATAGCAAGCTTTTTCGAAATATATTTTCACAGTCATATACATTCCATAATTATCTTCTCACATCTGTCATACCCGAGCTGGGAACTGTTCAAACACAGCGTATAATTGTCAGCTTTTCCCCACTTCTGGTTTGTATAAAAATTGTAATTTGCCATACGTCTTTTATCTATATCTACCATCATTTTGACAGCTTTCTGTTCTTCTACATTGTATAAGCGAGTGATACGCTGTATTTTTTTCGGTGTGTCTCCATGAATAAACACATTCAGCACATCATCCCGGTCTTTCAGAATATAATCTGCATTTCTTCCAATGATCACGCAAGGCTCCTTTTCAGCCAGTTCTAAAATAACTTTCCTCTGTGCCTCATACACCATGTCTTCTACTGATTTTCCTGTGATATCACGTCCAGCAAATGCATATGCAAACAAGCCTTTTTTCGGAGATAATTCCGCATTTTTCTGAACATACTCCGGTGACAAACCGGACTTCTCTGCAATGTCATTAATGATATTTTTATCATAATAAGCAATTCCAAGTTTCTTTGCTACTTCTTCTCCGATAAAACGTCCGCCGCTTCCGAATTCTCTGCTGATTGTAATAATTCTTTTTTTCATCTCCGCTTCCTCCTTAACTTAAAACATCAACTTTATTTTTTCTGATTTTCTTTAAGAACATATATCCCACAAAACATGAAACTATTTCAGTAATCGGAAATGCCCACCAGATCAATGTAACGCCCATCTGACCATTTCTGACAAATATCGAAAAAATTCCGGCCAGTGGAAGAATAATGATAAGCTGTCTCAAAAGCGAAATTACCAATGATTCCACACCACCGTCCAATGCCTGATAAATACCCTGATAAGCAACATTGATTCCGGCAAACAGAAAGCTGACTGAGATTACCCTCATTGCTCCGATAAAATATTCTCTTGACTGTCCTGCATTAAACAGTGTCGCGAACGCCCCAGGGAAAATCTCTGTAATGGCAATTCCAAGAATCATTAATGCAATCGTATAGATCAGACCATATTTGATTCCATCCTTTATGCTCTTTTTACTTCTCATTCCATAAGCAAATGCAAGGATCGGAGTGATCGCATCACGCAGACCAAATGCAAGGAAGAGAACAAACTGCTGCACCTTATAGAACAAACCATATGCTGTCTGTGCTGACGGATTGAATTTCAGGATCAGATTCATCACATAAACCATAATCGACATCAGTGCCTGTGCAATGATCGCCGGAAGTCCGATTGCATAGATTTCTTTTATAACACCGCCATCCGGCTTCATATATTTCACCCCATGCTCAAACTCTTTATTCAGTTTTATATGGAAAATGAACAGCAATACTGCGGACGCTACCTGACCAATTACCGTTGCATAGGCCGCGCCTTTCACTCCCATTTCCGGGCAAGGTCCAATACCATAAATCATGATCGGATCAAGAATAATATTTACAACTGCTCCGACCACCTGACCGATCGTGGAATAAAGGGATCGTCCAGTTGCCTGTAATAACTTTTCGAATAAAGAAAAGAAAATAATTCCAAAAGAGATCACGCAGCATATCCGCAGATAACTGACACCCATCTGAAAAACTTCTGCATCTACTGTCTGGGATGAAATGTATGCTTTCACTCCAAAGATGCCAAACAATAAACAAACCACATAAATGATCACTCCCAGGAACAGACTGTTTCCGGCCACCTTTGCTGCTTTTTTACTATTCCCCTGGCCAAGCGTTCTTGCCAGAAGTGCATTGGTTCCGACACCTGTTCCGATTCCCACTGCTACCATAAGCATCTGAACCGGGAATACCAGTGTCAATGCATTTAATGCTGCCTCACTGCCCACTCTCATATTTCCTACAAATGCACTGTCTACAATATTGTAAACCGCCTGCAATGCCATGGATAAGATCATCGGGATTCCCATCTGGACCATCAGCTTATTCACCGGCATATCCTTCATTTTGTTGCTTTCCGCCATTTTGTTTTAACTCCTCTCTTTTCTGCACAAAAAAAGTGCGCACCTTGTCTTATAAGCTGGACTTACGCTGACAGGCTACACACTTTTTCATGGCGATATTCTATTTGTAACTGTTCAGAGCCAAGCAAAATTTCATAAAACAGGTGTAAAATGCTTGCATTTTTAAGACTGTTTTTGAAATTTTATTTGGCGGATACGCCACACCGACGAAATGCGTAGCATTTTGGAGGTTGCCTCTGAACAGTTACTTCTATTTTAATAAGAAAACGAGCAGCCGGTAAACTGGATTTACGCTTACATGCTACTCGTTTGTAGTTATTATATTTCCTGTTTTATTAAAAGTCAAACAAAATTTTCTTTACTTTTCTATCCTCTAACCAGCTCTCTCAACTTATCCAGATCTTTCTTATCCGGATGTGATAAAGCACGGTCAAAATTTGCGATCAGCAGATCAAGATTCGGCATATGATCCGGCTGCTCTTTCATTTTCACATAACGGTCTCTCACCGCTTGCGGCATCTTTCCCTGACACATATACTCACCAACTACCTGATTGCTTTCATCCATAGAACTCTTAACATTATTCAGAACCTTCTGAAAATATGCCCCATTCTCACCAAACCCGGCTGTTCCAAACAGAAAGACTTTCTTATTCTTTATTCTTTGCAATAACTCCAATGCGGATTTATCTGCATTTCCCTGGTCTGTCCAGAAACCAATGTAAAGCATTTCCGATACCGGTTCTTCGATTTCGCTTGTTCCGAAATAATCACAATTCTCCTGCGGCAATGCATCACGAATCGCATTTGCCAGCTCTGTTGTATTTCCTGTTTTGCTGCTGAATATGATTGAATATCTTTCTTCTTTCATACTATAACCTTCCTTCTAAGCTAAACCGATTCTGGAACAATATCTTCAGACTTCTTATTTCTGCTTAATTTCCATAATAACTGTTTTTCCGGCCTGAACTTCTCCCTCTTCACATACAAGCTCTTTCCCTTCAAGGCTTGAACCGATGACGATCGGTGTGATGGAATTACGTCCTGTTTCTTTGATAAACTCAAGGTCTGCATCTGCAAGAAGATCTCCTGCTTTTACCTTGTCTCCTTCTTTTACATGGATCTGGAAACATTTTCCATTCAGTGCGACTGTCTCAAGTCCGACATGTATCACAACTTCTACTCCGTTATCGGAAGTAACAGCATAAATGTGACCTGTCTCTGCTACTTTTGATACAGTTCCGTCAACCGGGCTTACAACCTTACCTTCTGTCGGAACGATTGCAACTCCATCTCCAAGAATCTTCTCTATAAAAATAGGATCCGGTACTTCTGTAATTGCTACTGCTGTACCGGTCATAGGTGCTAAAATTGTTTCAAATACATTCTCCTGATTGCTCATATCTAACTCCTCCTTAGACGTCTTTCATCCACTCATTACTTCTCTTACTAACTAAAAAATTATAGTCACTGTTTCTGCGAATTTCAATCCCATTTTTTGATTTATTTGTGAATTCTATGTTTTGCATATTTTTCCACGCTAGTATCGTTTCTTCTTATTCATAATGATCAGTAAAAGTACTATCCTATTGCCTTTCGGCACCTTTATAGTTTATTCTATGTAGAGCAGCTATTATGCTACAGTTGCTTATATTTTTTACAAAGGAGCTTTCAATGGAAAAAACTCTTATATTTCGTTCGGTAGATGAGATTCGATTAAAGAAATTATTACGCTTTATCATTCCAACTTATCTCACCTCATTATTTACTACTGTTTATACAATCGTTGACGGAATCTTTGTTTCTGCTTATGTTGGAACAAATGCACTTGCCGCGATCAATGTTGTCTATCCGCTTGTAAATATTCTGTACGGTATCGCACTTGCCTTTGCGACAGGCGGAAGTGCGCTTGCTGCTCTTCATATCGGTGGAAAGAAAAATGACGAAGCCAGCCGGACTTTCTCGGTAAGCATGGCTGCTGCCATTGTCATTGGCGCTCTTGTCTCTGCGCTTATTCTTTTCCGGTTGCCACTCATCCTGCAGATGCTTGGTGCAACCTCACTGTTGATGGAAGATTGTAAAGCTTATATCTACTGGTGGCTGTTCGGTGCTCCGATCGTGGTCGGCAAAGAGATGTTCACTTATTTCATCCGTGTTGACGGTTCTCCGACGTACAGTTTTCTGACAGCACTTTCCGGAGGGATTTTTAATATTGTTTTCGATTACATTTTTATCGGACAGCTCCATATGGGAATTACAGGTGCCGCACTTGCAACTTTCCTCGGCCTGCTACTTTCTTTTATAATGGGAGTGGTTTACTTTGTAACACATCCGAACTTCCTTCATTTTACATTCCACGGATTATCTATAAAGGAAGCATTTCATAGCATGGTCAACGGAACTTCTGAATTCGTAAACCAGCTTGCAATTGCGATCACAACCGTTGTCTTTAACCGAAGTGCCCTACTTTTCGCCGGAGAAGACGGCGTTGCTGCTGTTTCAATCATCATGTATTCACAGTTCTTATGTATCGGAATTTATTTTGGATTTTCTATGGGACTATCAACGCCACTAGGATATGCTTACGGAGACAGAAATTTCTCTGTCTGTCGTGTTTTAGAAAAGTACGCTTATCGCTTCTTTGCGATTGCACCGATCATTCTCTACGGATGCACTTATCTGCTGGCACCAATTGGGGTATATTTCTTTGCATCTCCCGGCAGCACAGTCTTTGACATGGCAGTTTCCGGACTTCGCTTATATGGACTCGGATTCTTATTTTCAGGAATCAATATCTTCGCAGCAATCCGTATGATGACATATGGCAAAGGATATATCTCAGGTATGATTACTTTCCTTCGTTCCTTTGCTCTGCTGCTTCTTTTCCTAACAATTCTTCCGAGGTTCTTGGAATTAAATGGAATCTGGCTGGCAGTACCGGCAGCTGAGATATTGACACTGATTGTTGCACTTTGGACATTGAGGAAAAAAACTGTAGCTTAAAAACAACTACTTAAAGAGAATTAAAAGACGGAGGTTTCTGACATTTTGTAATCAGAAACCTCCGTCTCTTTTTCATAAAATCTTATTTTTTAGAATCCTACTCGACTGTCTCCCAGTTCATTCTTCCATATCTAAGTGTCATCTCCTGGATTTCCTTCTGCAATTTCAATGACAACTGTCTTGTATTCACTCTCCACTTCCAGTTCTTTCCTACCGTAGACGGAGTATTTATACGACAATTATTTCCAAGTCCTAAATAGTCCTGCATCGGAATAACACACAGCTTTGCACTGCTTCGCATAATCAGGCTAATCAGAGATTTATACAGTTCACTTTCCGGTGTGTACTGGTCACACATGTAATCTCTCGCCAGTTTTTGCTCCTCTTTTGTGATACTGCTCCACCATCCAACGATTGTCTCGTTGTCATGAGTTCCTGTATAAGCCACACTATTCACCGGGTAGTTATGTGGAAGATAATCATTCGCACAACCTGAGTCACGGGAATCAAATGCAAATTCCAGAACCTTCATTCCCGGAAAACCACTCTCGCGGACCAGCTCACGAACAGAATCTGTCACATAACCAAGATCTTCGGCAATAACCTGCTTCCATCCAAGTGCCTGTTCCACTTTGCGGAACAGATCGATTCCAGGACCTTTCTCCCAATGTCCTCCGATCGCATTCTCTGCCCCATACGGAATTGAAAAGTATTCATCAAATCCACGGAAATGATCGATTCTGACAACATCATACATCTGGAATACATAATGCAGTCTTGAAATCCACCATGAATATCCTGTCTCTCTATGATAGTCCCAACGGTACAGCGGATTTCCCCACAACTGTCCTGTCGCAGAGAATCCATCCGGTGGGCATCCTGCTACAGCTGTCGGGATATTTGCTTCATCTAACTGAAACAGTTCCGGATGTGCCCAGGTATCCGCACTGTCCATAGCAACATAAATCGGGATATCTCCAATGATCTTGATTCCATTTTCATTTGCATATGCCTTTAACTTCATCCATTGCTCATGGAACTTAAACTGCATATACTGCTGGAATTCAATATCATAATACAGTTCCTCTCTGTAATAATCCATTGCATCTTTCCAACGAAGACGGATATCCTCTGCCCATTTTGTCCACTCTACATTGTCAAATCTTCCTTTCACAGCCATGAACAGTGCATAATCTGACAGCCACCAGCTATTCTCATTCACGAATTTCTGATACTCCGGATTCTCACTGATCTTACTTCTCTCATAAGCCTTTCGAAGCAGTGGATAGCGTCCTTTATAAATCTTCTCGTAATCAATAGAACCCTTTGTTTTTCCCCAGTTTACCTTCTCACATTCTGCACGTGTCAGAACCCCTTCCTCAATCAGTTCATCCAGACTGATAAAGTACGGATTTCCTGCAAATGTAGAAAAAGACTGATACGGAGAATCCCCATAACTGGTCGGTCCAAGCGGGAGAATCTGCCAATAACTCTGGCCTGCTCCTTTGAGCCAATCTACAAATTCATATGCGCTTTTTGAAAAACAACCGATTCCATACTCTGACGGTAAACTACTGATTGGCATTAAAATACCTGCTGCTCTTTCGCTCATTTTATCTTCCTCCTCTTAATCTTCTACCTCGATCATTACTCCATAATGATCGGATACTACCGGGTAATTCTTACCATTACATACCACTTTCGATGACTTTACTTTTTTCTGCGTATTACAGAAAATGTAATCCAGACGTTTGGCATCTTTCACTGCTCCACCGCCTTCTCCATCGCGCCATCCATCGATTTCTTCTTCCACTGTAACACCGGAATCTTTCTGTTCTGCCAGACAGTAACTGTCCTTCCATCCGCTTTCGCAGATCAGTTCATATCCTTCCTGTTTTACAT
>ERZ894248.369-NODE-369-length-9634-cov-7.22675_pt1 | contig 9634 bp, 15 predicted proteins | sample MGYA00380300_ERZ894248 | MGnify/ENA primary metagenome ERZ894248 (study PRJEB32331, sample SAMN06328432) | human gut metagenome | biome: human gut microbiome; feature: stool | host: Homo sapiens | collected 2014-03-14 ... | reverse complement strand
GGATTCCCGGGGCGGTTCAAGGCCATATAAGAAAATAATTAATGGCACTAGCGTAAAACCATTCAAGTGCAAGTCGACAGGATATCTTCAAATAAAGGTATACGGTAAGAAATACAGCGCCCACAGGATAGTTGCGAAAGCATTCTGTACAGGGTTCTGTGATGGCTTGGTAGTTAATCACAAAAATGGGCAAAGAGATGACAATAGGGCTGAAAACCTTGAATGGGTATCACATTCTGAAAACTCAAAGCACGGATATAAACAAAATGGAAGAATACCTATATCGCTAGGTAAATTTAGTGGTGATCATCCTGCCAGTAAAGCTGTTATTTCTACTGACATGAAAACTGGGGAGGAGGTTTATTATGAAGCAGCTATGGATGCTGTCAGAGAAGGATTTGATAGTTCGTCAATTAGTCGTTGCTGTAATGGCGAAAGCTCATATCACAAAGGAAGATTCTGGCGATTTGCAAATGAAACAATGAAAGCAAGATGGGGAGACAGGGCGGCATGAGACGACAGCGACGAAGTATCACCGATATCATCTGCGAAAACTGCAAATACCTTCCAACGAAACGCTCCAGAAATAAACGCAAGCCAATCCCAAAAGAATCTGACGTAAAAACCTTCAACTACACGGCTCACCTGTGGGATATCCGGTGGCTAAGACATCGTGCGAGGAAATGACAATGCTTTTAATTCAACCTGGATTTGGACTTAGCATCAAAAAAGGCCACATGTTTGGCGAGAAAGAGTCACAACGAAAAATGGTGTCTATCCGGTTGCCATTTATCAGTATTTATTGGCTAAACAGGGAGGCAACAAATTATTGGTATACATGCGCCAGAGCAGCATTTAACGACCCTGACTGGTTTGTGAAAAACCACCACGCAGTTCGTCAGGCAAAGAGAAAGGCCAACATGACATACATGAAGGCGTATCAAAAAGCATGGAAAGAACACCGCGATCGATACCAGCAAGACATGGAAAAGCTTGAATCAGAAAACATGGAATTAAGACGAAAGCTTGGTGAAGCAAAACGAGACATTGATGCTTACAAGCGACTTTTTAATGGTGAAAGCCATGCTTAGCCCATCCCAATCCCTTCAATACCAGAAAGAAAGCGTCGAGCGAGCTTTAACGTGCGCTAACTGCGGTCAGAAGCTGCATGTGCTGGAAGTTCACGTGTGCTCAGATTGCTGCGCAGAACTGATGAGCGATCCGAATAGCTCAATGTACGAGGAAGAAGACGATGGCTAAACCAGCGCGAAGACGATGTAAAAACGATGAATGTCGGGAATGGTTTCACCCTGCATTCGCCAATCAGTGGTGGTGCTCTCCAGAGTGTGGAACCAAGATAGCACTCGAACGACGAAGCAAAGAACGCGAAAAAGCGGAAAAAGCAGCAGAGAAGAAACGACGACGAGAGGAGCAGAAACAGAAAGATAAAATTAAGATTCGAAAACTCGCTTTAAAGCCCCGCAGTTACTGGATTAAACAAGCCCAACAAGCCGTAAACGCCTTCATCAGAGAAAGAGACCGCGACTTACCATGTATCTCGTGCGGAACGCTCACGTCTGCTCAGTGGGATGCCGGACATTACCGGACAACTGCTGCGGCACCTCAACTCCGATTTGATGAACGCAATATTCACAAGCAATGCGTGGTGTGCAACCAGCACAAAAGCGGAAATCTCGTTCCGTATCGCGTCGAACTGATTAATCGCATTGGGCAGGAAGCAGTAGACGAAATCGAATCAAACCATAACCGCCATCGCTGGACTGTCGAAGAGTGCAAGGCGATCAAGGCAGAGTACCAACAGAAACTCAAAGACCTGCGAAATAGCAGAAGTGAGGCCGCATGACGTTCTCAGTAAAAACCATTCCAGACATGCTCGTTGAAGCATACGGAAACCAGACAGAAGTGGCACGCAGACTGAAATGTAGTCGCGGCACGGTAAGAAAATACGTTGATGATAAAGACGGGAAAATGCACGCCATCGTCAACGACGCTCTCATGGTTCATCGCGGATGGAGTGAAAGAGATGCGCTATTACGAAAGAATTGATGGCAGCAAATACCGAAATATTTGGGTAGTTGGCGATCTGCACGGATGCTACACGAACCTGATGAAAAAACTGGAGACGATAGGATTCGACACCAAAAAAGACCTGCTTATCTCGGTTGGCGATTTGGTCGATCGCGGTACAGAGAACGTCGAATGTCTGGAATTAATCACATTCCCCTGGTTCCGAGCTGTACGTGGAAACCATGAGCAAATGATGATTGATGGCTTATCAGAGCGTGGAAACGTCAATCACTGGCTGTTTAATGGCGGTGGCTGGTTCTTTAATCTCGATTACGACAAAGAAATTCTGGCTAAAGCTCTTGCCCATAAAGCAGATGAACTTCCGTTAATCATCGAACTGGTGAGCGAAGGTAAAAAATATGTCATCTGCCACGCCGATTATCCCTGTGACGAATACGAGTTTGGAAAGCAAGTTGATCATCAGCAGGTAATCTGGAACCGCGAACGAATCAGCAACTCACAAGACGGGATCGTGAAAGAAATCAAAGGAGCGGACACGTTCATCTTTGGTCATACGCCAGCAGTGAAACCACTCAAGTTTGCCAACCAGATGTATATCGATACCGGCGCAGTGTTCTGCGGAAACCTCACATTGATTCAGGTACAGGGAGAAGGCGCATGGGCATAAGAGAACTAAACCTCACCAAAGAGCAGCACGAGTGGCTGAATGGCTGGCTTGAACTGTGGGGAGCATGGGTTTATTCAGGTCGTCTGGAAAAGCGCATGAGCAGCGTAATAGCTAAGTTCATGGAGAGCGTAGAGCCGGGAAGAGTTATGACAAGGCCAATGTGTAATGATGATGATGGAATGTTGATTTCTCAGGTCGTCGATTCCGTCATGTACATTGACAAGAAAGCCTTTGGCATCCTCCTCAGCTACTACGCTCATGGTTCATCTAAGCGAGCAATTGCATCCTACTATCACGCGACTGCAAAGCCACGCAAGATGTGTGGGCGTGGTGGCGAGGGATGGAGAAAACCTTCACTGGCAACCTGTAGAAACGAAATTGACGATATCCTGAAAGCGTCATTATTTGTTTTGTACCAACCAATGCAAAATGCTTTCAAAATGCGTAAACGTGTTGAGAAAGTTAAGCATATTGCTGTTAAAAGCCTTGACATGCAATTAGCCATTTAGCCATAATTAGCAGGTAAGCTGCCGTTAGTGACTCTTAAGTTGCAACGGTGGCTTTTTTATTTGGGTCAGTCGTATAAAGGTCATTACGGAAGGCTGTTAACCTTCTTATCGTGGTTCGAGTCCACGCTGTCCCGCCAAACATGCTGGTTTAGCTCCAATGGTAGAGCAGTCGCCTTGTAAGCGAATGGGTAGCGGTTCAAGTCCGTTAACCAGCACCATAACTGAGCCGTAGCCACTGGCTATCCTGAATTCATCAGTGATAGTTATGCTGCGGCCTTCTACACATGACCTTCGTGAAAGCGGGTGGCAAGAGGTTGCGCTAACAACCTCCTGCCGTTTTGCCCGTGCATATCGGTCACGAACAAATCTGATTACTAAACACAGTAGCCTGGATTTGTTCTATCAGTAATCGACCTTATTCCTAATTAAATAGAGCAAATCCCCTTATTGGGGGTAAGACATGAAGATGCCAGAAAAACATGACCTGTTAGCCGCCATTCTCGCGGCAAAGGAACAAGGCATCGGGGCAATCCTTGCGTTTGCAATGGCGTACCTTCGCGGCAGGTATAATGGCGGTGCGTTTACAAAAACAGTAATCGACGCAACGATGTGCGCCATTATCGCCTGGTTCATTCGTGACCTTCTCGACTTCGCCGGACTAAGTAGCAATCTCGCTTATATAACGAGCGTGTTCATCGGCTACATCGGTACTGACTCGATTGGTTCGCTTATCAAACGCTTCGCTGCTAAAAAAGCCGGAGTAGAAGATGGTGGAAATCAATAATCAACGTAAGGCGTTCCTAGATATGCTGGCGTGGTCAGAGGGAACAGATAACGGACGACAGAAAACCAGAAATCATGGTTATGACGTTATTGTCGGAGGAGAGCTATTCACTGATTACTCCGATCACCCTCGCAAACTTGTCACGCTAAACCCAAAACTCAAATCAACAGCAGCCGGACGTTACCAGCTTCTTTCCCGTTGGTGGGATGCCTATCGTAAGCAGCTTGGCCTGAAAGACTTCTCTCCGAAAAGCCAGGACGCTGTGGCATTGCAGCAGATTAAGGAGCGTGGCGCTTTACCGATGATTGATCGCGGTGATATTCGTCAGGCAATTGACCGTTGCAGCAATATCTGGGCTTCACTGCCGGGCGCTGGTTATGGTCAGTTCGAGCATAAGGCTGACAGCCTGATTGCAAAATTCAAAGAAGCAGGCGGAACGGTCAGAGAGATTGAGGTATGAGCAGAGTAACCGCGATTATCTCCGCTCTGGTTATCTGCATCATCGTCTGTCTGTCATGGGCGGTTAATCATTACCGTGATAACGCCATGACCTACAAAGAGCAGCGCGATAAGGCCGCATCCATCATCGCTGACATGCAGAAGCGTCAACGTGATGTAGCAGAACTCGATGCCAGATATACAAAGGAGCTTGCTGATGCTAACGCGACTATCGAAAGTCTCCGTGCTGATGTTTCTGCTGGTCGTAAGCGCCTGCAAGTCGCCGCCACCTGTGCAAAGTCAAAGACCGGAGCCAGCAGCATGGGCGATGGAGAAAGCCCAAGACTTACAGCAGATGCTGAACTCAATTATTACCGTCTCCGAAGTGGAATCGACAGGATAACCGCGCAGGTTAACTACCTGCAGGAGTACATCAGGACGCAATGCCTTCGATGATAGCGATAATTTTACTCATCATCCTTCACATCTGGCTCTGTAGACAGGGTGGCGATCACTTCTGGAGTGAATCCAGATTAAACATCTCATTGCTGATGCTTGATATTGAGCATCAGGCGCGCGGTAAGGGGCTGCGTTGAGATAAGAGCCAGTCATCACAAACACCAGGATTTAGCCTCGCATTCGCGGGGCTTTTTTACATCTGCAGTAAACCGCGCATCGCAGCGCGTAACAATCCCGAGTCTTTCAGAAAGCTGAGCCTGAGAACTGCCGTATATGGTGGCGACCATCTCGGGGCGGCTTTTCTGTGCGAACAGGCTCATCTTTCTAAAAGGTAAGACGCTATGAATATCGTTCCACTGAATTACAAAGGAGAACCTATCCGCTTCAATACTGATGGCTGGATTAATGCCACTGATATTGCAAAACGTTTCGGGAAGCGTCTGGATCACTGGTTGTCCAACGCTGAAACTCTCGAGTACGTTAGAGCTCTGGATGAGGTTTATTCAGGTGAACCATCGAAAATTCTACATACCCGTGATTCCGGGTATGTAAAAACAAGCAAGGCACGAAAGGACAGGGGCGGCGGAACATGGCTGCATCCAAAGTTATCAGTTGCCTTTGCAAGATGGTGCGATCCGAAATTCTCCGTATGGTGCGACCTGCACATTGATAGTCTGCTTCGCGGTGAACTGACTGAGCAGCAGAAATATGAGCAAGCATGTCGCATTCGCGATGACCGGAAATCGAAAGCCAGCAATGGGGCAAGAGAGATGGCTCGCTGGCGATGGGATAAGCCGGTTATTGAAGCAAATGTCGAGTACTGGCGAGAGCAACTGCAGCTAACTCTCGATATCGCGTGCTGATGGCAAACGCAAAACTGCGTTATCGGAAAAATCAAAGCATTACGAGAACTGAGCAACAGCTATCCATTACAAAGCCCATCTACGGGTGGGCTTGATAATGAAACCGGAATTTATTCTTGGCAACCAGTTACGGCAGTACCGCGAAACAACCCAAGCCAGAAAGTGGGGAAATAACACTGGCAGCCACTGAAAGATGAACCTCCAGCCTTATGGCAAAAAAGATTCTTTGTGGTGGCGGACTGATGGAAAGACATCCTAATCAAGCAACCACTCTACATGGTCATAATTATGAACGACCAGCAAATCGAAAAAGAAATCGTTGAGAAAGGCAAAACGGCACCGCGCGTTACGCCTCAATATATCGAAAGCATCATTCTTGAAGAGCATTTCTTTACTGCTTATGACGGCATTCGTGCTGCCAATATGGGCGTTGGCGATTCATGGACAGCGCATAAATCTACAGACCTCCTGACTTTCTGCGTACTGGTGCTGAAGAATGGCTTCACCGTCACCGGAGAGAGTGCCTGTGCAAGTCCGGAAAATTTTGATGCAGAAATTGGTCGGAAGATTGCCCGGCAGAATGCTGTAAACAAAATCTGGATGCTCGAAGGTTACTTGCTGAAGCAGAAGCTAAGCGAACAGTAGTTATTACAAAAGCCATTCCCTACAGAGTGGCTTTGATAATGGCTTATACCCTACACGGGATATCTTAACTGATATCCCTTTTAACGGATAAACGGAGCCAACAATGGCAGAGATTATTCCCATGACTGAAGAACAGAAATTCCAGTTAGAGATTTACAAACTGGTCATGAACCAGAACGCAGCCGCAGAAGAAGCATTTCAATTCATTGGCACTGACGAGCTGAAGCTTGAGCTATTCAAAATTCACTTCCAGTCAGGCGGCGCTAATTCAGATATCACGACCCGCACTATCGAAGCGGTGCGTAAATCGAAGGAAGCGTTAGACCTGTTCACTACCGGAGCATAAACATGGCGCGCCCAACAAAGTATCAAGAGGCGTATGCCGAACAGGCACGCAAACTGTGCTTGCTGGGCTACACCGATGCAGAACTTGCTGATTTCTTTGAAGTCAGTGAGTCAACTATTAACAAGTGGAAGCTTGATTATCCTAAGTTTTCGGAGTCCATAAAAAAGGGCAAGGCCGTCGCTGATGCAGAAGTTAGTGATCGTCTTTATCAACGCGCTATGGGCTTCGTGGCTCCAGATATCGATATTCGTGTTATTGAAAACAGAATTGTCGAAACTCCGCTTGAGAAGTATTACCCGCCTGATACAACCGCTGCCATCTTCTGGCTTAAGAACAGACAGAAGGATAAATGGCGCGACAAGGTTGATCACGAGCTAACAGGCAAAGACGGCGGCGCAATCCAGATTGAAACATCACCGATGAGCACTCTATTCGGAAAATGACCTCGATTAATCCTATCTTTGAACCGTTCATTGAGGCGCATCGCTACAAAGTCGCCAAAGGCGGTCGAGGTAGCGGTAAGTCATGGGCAATTGCGAGGCTGCTTGTTGAAGCGGCGCGTCGGCAGCCCGTGCGTATTCTCTGCGCTCGTGAACTGCAAAACAGTATCAGCGATTCGGTAATCCGGTTGCTTGAAGATACCATCGAGCGTGAAGGGTATTCGGCTGAGTTTGAAATTCAGCGTTCAATGATTCGTCATCTCGGAACGAATGCTGAGTTCATGTTCTACGGCATCAAAAACAACCCGACGAAGATTAAATCGCTCGAAGGCATTGATATCTGCTGGGTGGAAGAAGCGGAAGCGGTAACGAAGGAATCATGGGATATCCTGATACCAACCATCCGCAAGCCGTTTTCCGAAATATGGGTGAGCTTTAACCCGAAAAACATCCTCGACGATACCTATCAGCGATTCGTCGTAAATCCTCCCGATGATATTTGTCTGCTGACAGTGAACTACACCGACAACCCGCATTTTCCTGAAGTTCTCCGTCTGGAGATGGAAGAGTGTAAACGCAGAAATCCGACACTGTATCGTCACATCTGGCTTGGTGAGCCAGTAAGCGCAAGTGATATGGCAATCATCAAACGTGAATGGCTTGAAGCTGCTACCGATGCGCACAAGAAACTCGGATGGAAAGCGAAAGGCGCGGTTGTCTCTGCGCATGACCCGTCAGATACAGGGCCAGATGCTAAAGGTTACGCATCGCGTCACGGTTCGGTAGTTAAGCGCGTTGCCGAAGGTCTGCTGATGGACATCAACGAGGGTGCTGACTGGGCTACTTCGCTGGCAATTGAAGACGGCGCTGACCATTACCTGTGGGATGGTGATGGTGTCGGTGCCGGGCTACGCAGACAGACAACGGAAGCGTTCTCCGGCAAGAAAATCACCGCCACGATGTTCAAGGGCAGCGAATCGCCATTCGATGAAGATGCGCCGTATCAGGCCGGAGCATGGGCTGATGAAGTCGTGCAGGGAGACAACGTTCGCACTATTGGCGATGTATTCCGCAATAAGCGAGCGCAATTCTATTACGCGCTGGCTGACAGGCTGTATCTGACATATCGGGCGGTTGTTCACGGTGAGTATGCAGACCCAGACGACATGCTGAGTTTCGACAAAGAAGCGATAGGCGAGAAGATACTGGAGAAGCTGTTTGCAGAACTGACGCAGATTCAGCGCAAATTCAATAACAACGGGAAGCTGGAGCTAATGACTAAGGTCGAAATGAAGCAGAAGCTCGGTATTCCATCTCCTAACCTGGCTGATGCGTTGATGATGTGTATGCATTGCCCGGAGTCGGCTGCGCAACCCGACTATTCCAGTTACTCAATTCCTTGTGGTGTAGGTTGATATGGCAGAAAAAAAGATGACTGACTGGCATCGCAAGGTGCTGTGCAACTTTGATAATGCCTGGTCAGCAACGCAGGATATGCGTGAGCAGATTATTGAGGCTCAACGTTTCGTCCGGGTGTCCGGCGCACAGTGGGAAGGCAGCACAAACGCTGGTTACTCATTTGATGAAGGCAGGTTTGAGCATTATCCGCGCTTTGAACTGAATAAGATTGCCCGTGAATGTGATCGCATCATTGGCGAGTATAGGCAGAATCGCATCAGCGTTAAATTCAGGCCGAAGGACGATAAGGCATCGGAAGCGTTAGCCGAAAAGATGAATGGTAAATTCCGCGCTGACTATCAGGAAACATCCGGTGGTGAAGCGTGTGATAACGCATTTGATGATGCTGTAACGGGTGGATTCGGTTGTTTCCGCATGTGTGCCGATTACGAAGATGAAATGGATCCGAGTAACGAGCAGCGACGCATCAGCCTTCTTCCTGTTTACGACCCAGCGACATGCGTCTTCTTCGATCAGGACAGCAAGCAATATGACCGTTCTGATGCTATGTGGGCTATGGAAATGTTCTCCATGACGCCTAAAGCGTTTGAGGCTGAATACCCTGATTCCATCGCGGCAAGCCTTTCTCGTGATGACACTGGCACTCAATATGACTGGTCAACGCCAGATGCCATCTATGTTGGGCGCTACTACGAAGTTCGCATAGAGAAGGTGAAGCTCACGGCATGGCGCAACCCTGTTAGCGGAGAAACGGCAATCTATGATGAAGATCAAATCAAAGATATTGTCGACGAGCTGACCGATGGTGCATTCGAACTGATTGGCGAGCGAACGGTGAAGAAGCGCCGCGTTTATTGCGGTCTTCTGTCTGGCGCTGAATGGCTGGAAGAACCGAAGCGTATTCCGGGTGAACATATTCCTCTCATCCCGGTATATGGGCGTCGTTCATTTGTTGATAATCAGGAGCGAATCGAAGGCCACGCAGCAAAAGCGATGGATGCACAGCGTCTTGAGA
>ERZ894248.354-NODE-354-length-9947-cov-5.89102_pt1 | contig 9947 bp, 7 predicted proteins | sample MGYA00380300_ERZ894248 | MGnify/ENA primary metagenome ERZ894248 (study PRJEB32331, sample SAMN06328432) | human gut metagenome | biome: human gut microbiome; feature: stool | host: Homo sapiens | collected 2014-03-14 ... | reverse complement strand
GATTCAACTCGGTTTGCCGATTGCGCTGGCACTGTTCTTTGAAGTGACACTGTTTGCCGTCGTGGCTCTGTTAGTGTCTCCGCTCGGTATTGTTGATGTCGCAGGACACCAGATTGCCCTGAACTTTAGTTCACTAATGTTCGTGCTTCCAATGTCGCTGGCGGCAGCGGTAACTATCCGCGTAGGTTATCGTCTGGGTCAGGGCTCAACGCTGGATGCGCAAACCGCTGCGCGGACCGGGCTTATGGTGGGTGTCTGTATGGCAACCCTGACGGCCATTTTCACGGTTTCACTGCGGGAGCAAATCGCCCTGTTGTACAACGACAATCCCGAGGTTGTAACGCTGGCTGCGCATTTGATGTTGCTGGCGGCGGTATATCAGATTTCTGACTCAATCCAGGTGATTGGCAGTGGGATTTTGCGTGGTTATAAAGATACGCGTTCCATTTTCTATATTACCTTTACGGCTTACTGGGTGCTGGGCTTGCCAAGCGGCTATATTCTGGCACTGACCGATCTGGTCGTTGAACCTATGGGGCCAGCAGGCTTCTGGATAGGCTTTATTATTGGCCTGACGTCGGCAGCCATTATGATGATGTTGCGTATGCGGTTCCTGCAACGTCTGCCGTCAGCCATCATTCTGCAACGAGCATCCCGCTAATAAAGACAAGGCGCAACCTTCACGGGTTGCGCCTGTATTTTTACGCAGGCTGGAGCGTTGCGCCAATCCCGTCTTCGTCTGGCTGTAATTTCAGAGCGTTACACAGAGTTTGCCGACTGGCATCTGTTATCTCAACGTGTATATCCCCGGTAACTTCCCCTTTCACATTGATGAAGTCAGGTGAAATTTCTTTTGCACTGGTTTGCAGGCAAATCGCTCCCTCTCCGCGCAGGCGTTTCACTTTCAGTTGCACATGCGTTGCCGCATCAGTGATCAGCCACAGTTTTCCACCATTCAGATTGATGTTACCAACAATGAAAGTGACACTGTCACCTTTTACCGTACTGCCGTCTAGAATCAACACACCGCCCTGCTGTACAGTAATCGTTGATTGTTGCAGCTCTGCGCCATAACCAATAATCATTGAAGCGCCGTCCAGTAATGCAACACTCCCGGTCAGTTCAACCGGTGCGCGATCTTCCTCTACGACAAAATTTTCGTCCGCGCTGGTGGGTGACAACAGGATCACTGTCCCACCTTGTATTACCGCGTTTTCCAGCGTACCGGCATGCACTTCAGCCCGACCACCCACATTCACGGACAGGTTTTGCGTCTTACCGGAACTGTAGAGCTGAAGGCCATCCGTCCCCAGACGATAAATGGATCCATTCTCAACAATAGTGTCAGAGTCTTCACCACCGAGATTATTCATGGTGCCACCAGCAAGCAACGTATCACTGGCTTTCCCGGCCAGCATAAAAACGCCGCCCTGATTAATCTCACAATTGCTGGCTTCCCCACCTGGATACACCAACAATTCACCACCTTCATCTACCACGACCGCTGAGGTTGTCCCATTAACCAACAGGCCGCCCTCTTGATCGAGAATGATTTTTTCCGCGCGATGTCCTTCCAGTACACGCAGGTTACCGCCATTTTCCAGCAACAAACCGCAGGCATAACCTTTATCAACGCTGAATTCACCTTCGGGATGGCGGCCATTAACCGTAGCGAGCGTAGAGAGACTAATTGCGCCTCCCTCGGACTGAACAATATCTGTGGCAATGGCACCATCGCTGACCGATAGCGTGCCATTGTTACCGTACTGTGTGCATTTGGCGATCCCACCGGTTGCCACTTTCAACCAGCCAGCCCCCGTGACCACGGTATTTTCGGCTCTTCCGCCAGCTTCAACAATCAACTCGCCTTCAGTAAGTTGCGTCGCGCCAATGACCTCGCCGGTCTTAACAATTTGCACGTTCCCGTCGCTCATCAAGTTTTTCGCATCAGATCCCATGATTTATTCCTTTGCTGCATCTGTGTGCCTTTATTGCTACCTAAGTGTAAAGGCTACGGAGGATTTATCCACGACAGATTTGAGATGGTGGCAAACAACTCTGTTTAAACTCTGATACACGAATTATTGGGTTGTATCAGATGTAAATGCGATCCTGAATAAAAATCACCCTTGCAAATCAACAAAATATAGCCAATTTGCTTAAAAGCTCTGCAAACGGTCGAAATAGCGCAGAAAATTACGTTTTGCCTCTTGCCACCTTCCCACTCTGCCGCTAATATTCGTCCCCGTTGTCACCTACAACGTTGCGTTCATAGCTCAGTTGGTTAGAGCACCACCTTGACATGGTGGGGGTCGTTGGTTCGAGTCCAATTGAACGCACCATCCTGCGTCCGTAGCTCAGTTGGTTAGAGCACCACCTTGACATGGTGGGGGTCGGTGGTTCGAGTCCACTCGGACGCACCAGATTTTCTTAATCTGGTCTTCTCCTTTTTCCCTCTGTTTCTTCTCTGTATCCAATACGTTAAAAGATTTACACTGTCTTCGTATGCGTTATCAGAAGGAGAATCGCTATGGCAACTTTGTTACAACTTCATTTTGCTTTTAATGGCCCATTTGGCGACGCAATGGCTGAGCAGCTTAAACCACTTGCTGAGTCGATTAATCAGGAACCTGGTTTTCTGTAGAAGGTATGGACAGAAAGTGAAAAGAACCACGAAGCCGGTGGGATCTACCTTTTCACTGATGAAAAAAGCGCCCTTGCCTATCTGGAAAAACATACTGCCCGACTGAAAAATCTCGGCGTTGAGGAAGTTGTCGCCAAAGTTTTCGATGTCAATGAGCCACTTAGTCAAATCAATCAGGCAAAACTCGCCTGACAGAATTTAATCAAGGGCGGTTAGCGCCCTTTTCATCCCTGTCTGAAATTTCTCAAATTCTAAAAATCTCAACCAAACTTATCTGATAACACTAAATTCGAAAGAATGCGTACAGGTAAGTAACAATGAAAAAAATTGCTATTGTGGGTGCCGGGCCTACGGGGATCTACACCTTATTCTCGCTTCTACAGCAACAAACTCCACTTTCTATTTCTATCTTCGAGCAGGCTGACGAGGCCGGTGTCGGGATGCCATACAGTGATGAGGAAAACTCAAAAATGATGCTGGCAAATATTGCCAGTATTGAAATACCGCCGATTTATTGTACGTATCTCGAATGGCTACAAAAGCAAGAAGACAGCCATCTCCAGCGTTATGGCGTTAAAAAAGAAACCTTGCACGATCGTCAGTTTTTACCGCGAATTCTGCTGGGCGAATATTTCCGCGATCAATTTTTACGACTAGTAGACCAGGCACGACAGCAAAAATTTGCAGTGGCTGTTTATGAATCATGCCAGGTTACCGATCTGCAAATTACAAATGCTGGCGTCATGCTCGCTACAAATCAGGATTTACCCAGCGAGACGTTTGATTTAGCGGTGATCGCCACGGGTCACGTCTGGCCTGATGAAGAAGAAGCAACCCGAACGTATTTTCCCAGCCCGTGGTCAGGCCTGATGGAAGCAAAGGTCGATGCGTGTAACGTGGGTATTATGGGAACATCCTTGAGCGGACTGGATGCGGCAATGGCAGTGGCTATTCAGCATGGTTCGTTCATTGAAGATGATAAACAACACGTCGTTTTTCACCGCGATAACGCAAGTGAAAAGCTAAATATCACGTTGTTGTCGCGCACGGGTATTTTACCCGAAGCCGATTTCTATTGCCCTATTCCCTACGAGCCCTTACACATCGTCACCGATCAGGCATTAAATGCTGAGATTCAAAAAGGCGAAGAGGGCCTTTTGGATCGGGTATTTAGATTGATAGTAGAGGAAATCAAGTTTGCTGATCCAGACTGGAGTCAACGCATAGCCTTAGAGAGCCTGAATGTCGATTCCTTTGCTCAAGCCTGGTTTGCCGAGCGCAAACAACGCGACCCATTTGACTGGGCAGAAAAAAATCTCCAGGAAGTCGAACGCAATAAACGAGAAAAACATACTGTTCCCTGGCGTTATGTCATTCTGCGCCTGCATGAAGCCGTACAGGAAATTGTTCCACATCTGAATGAACACGACCATAAACGGTTCAGTAAAGGCCTTGCCCGGGTTTTCATCGATAATTATGCGGCAATCCCTTCAGAGTCTATTCGTCGCCTACTTGCCTTACGTGAAGCGGGAATCATTCATATTCTCGCCCTCGGTGAAGACTACAAAATGGAAATTAATGAGTCGCGCACCGTCCTGAAAACGGAAGACAACAGCTACTCGTTTGACGTTTTTATTGATGCCCGCGGACAACGTCCGCTTAAAGTGAAAGATATCCCTTTCCCTGGGCTACGCGAGCAATTACAGAAAACAGGGGATGAAATCCCTGATGTTGGCGAAGATTATACGTTACAGCAACCCGAAGATATTCGTGGGCGCGTAGCGTTCGGCGCGTTGCCCTGGTTGATGCACGACCAGCCTTTCGTTCAGGGACTTACGGCATGTGCAGAAATTGGTGAGGCGATGGCTCGGGCGGTCGTAAAGCCTGCATCCCGTGCTCGTCGGCGTCTTTCGTTTGATTAAAGGTAAAGCTATCAGCACTCAACAAACTGATGCTGTTCATTAAGACGATAGCGGACTCCGGCTCGAATATTGTTTTCACCTTCAATGGCGACGGCGAAGCGAACTCTTTCGCCGTCATGATATGCCAGTGCGGCGCTTCCTCCTGGCCCGAGAATAATTGAGTCGACCACGCCCGTGCTCACTACCGTTGAATTTTCACCGCTGGCAATGATGTGTACATTGTCGCCGCTGTTGGCAATTCTGGCGTTTGCGCCAAAGCTGGCGATTTGCACCAGGTCACCATTACTGGCGACATGACACCGTTCACCCAATGTACAAACGCGTACTCGCATTCCGGTATTCGCAATCCGACTGCTATCTCCAGCGCTGCTTATCCGCGAAGAATTACCGGTTACAGCAACCCGTGCGCGTTCACCGGAGCTGCCAATGTGACTGTTAAAGCCGACACTTCCAATCCGCACGCTATAACCCATACTGGCAATTTGCGCGGCATACCCAGCGGTTGCGATTCTGGCGTTATCCTCACAACAGCCGATGCGAGCATGATCGTCGCTGCGGGCAAACTGACTGCAAAATGGTCTCTCTCCGGGGTCTGTGGCCAGTTTTTGCATAGAGGAAACTTCCTGATGCGCGAAGTTTTCATCCGCCAGCCATTTTTTCCACGCATACTCAACCAGACTCTCCGCCCAGTCCGTATATCCTTCCTCAATCAGTGCATGATGAATATCGGCATAACTACCGCCGCGTGGGAAATGGCGCAGGAACCAGCGATACATCACCGCTCCGATACGCCATTCTCGCAGGTCTGCTTGTGTAATGATCATTCGTTAGTGCCGGTGATAGCCATCGACCATGCTTTTAAAGGTTTCGTGTGGCGTACGCCCCGTGGTGCAAAGATAAAGATGACCGAAGATAAAAAAGAGGCTTATAAATGCCAGAGCAAAATGTGTCTGCAATAACCAGTATCTTACGCCAGGAAACACATCTCCCACGGCTTGCGGATAGAGACACAGCAGCCCCGTCAATAGTAACAACGGCAGCAATCCATACATGACACCAACATAGGCGACCTGCTGTAAGGGATTAAATTTAGACTGGGTTGTTGCCGGGAAAGGATGTTCTTCCCCCTGCATAATGCCAAACAAATAAAATCGCGTTTGTTTTGCCGCTCGTTCCAGCCACCCCTGACGACGAATGCGATAGTGGTGACCATTATCCCCAACGGCATTGATCAGCACAAAGCCGAGCCAGCATGCCAGTAACAAAAATCCGCAAACTTCATGCACCGCAACCAGACTTTTAACCGCAGTTGCGCCCACCATCGCAAAGTGATTTATCAGCCCACTGGCCAGCAACAATACAAAGAGTAACGCATTCGACCAGTGCCATAATCTGACCGCTTTGCTGTAAAGATAAATCTTCTCACCATGATCGGTGGCTGATTTCTTCACGCCACGAGCACGAAGCAAGGCATGCAGCCCCAGCACCAACCACATCCCAACCAGCAATACTCCGGCAATGATCAACCACACCGGCCAAAATTCGGGAGTGAACTGTGGCACATAGTTCGCTAACTGGCTCTGAAACTGTTCAGCATGTTGCGACGGGTTCATACATTTTCCTTTTTAATCAAATGTTGACCGAACCGGCGATACAGATGCGGTTTCCCGGCACCAGGTAGCTGATATTGATAGTATTTATTTTGCTGCAACCACGCCTGAATTTCTGGGCTATCTTCGCGACCAAAGATCAATGCGTGTTCCGGGCAGGCGCTGACGCAAATGGGCGGAAAGCCTTTTGCCAGTCGGGACTCAGCGCAGAAATCACATTTATCTGCCACTTTAGTGACAGGGTTAAGGTAGCGAACCTGGTACGGACAAGCGCCAATGCAATAACTGCAGCCGATGCACTGCGATTTTTCTACCCGCACGATCCCCTGCTCATCACGCCACGACGCCCCCGTCGGGCAAACGTCGATGCACGGAGCATCTTCGCAGTGCTGACATGACTGGCGAAAAAAGTGATACTGCGTTTCGTTGTCGTTATCGGTGACTGGAATGTGTGCTATCGATAAACGGCTTCCCTGAGCGGGGACGTGGTTAGTTTTACGGCATGCGCGGGCGCAAATATTACAGCCATTGCACCGTGACTCGTCATGAATCATGGCATACCGAACTTCCTTTTCTTGCCTCGTGTTCGCTAACAGAGAAGACGCAGAACCAGTAAAAAAGATTACTGTTCCCATCCCCAGAACAAATTTGCGTCGAGTGAAGGACATCTGATTATCCCCTAATGCAGTGGCTGCAACTGTCCACCCTATCCATGACATCTCCCTGAAATTTCAGGGGTTCTGAAACTGCTCTACCTCGAACCATTCGCATAAGCCATAAGCCTTGCCATAGGTCATAAATCGCTCGCTAAACAAGTACAACACCGCCGTCGATGACTCCACCTGCCGTATATCGGCATATTCAGGTGCAACATCCATCGCGGCGATCGCGGCTTCAATCTGCGCTTCCTGGAAGTAATATGGCGCTTGCATCAGCATGGCGACTTTGTAAGGACGAGGATACGTCTGGCACTCAAAACGAACGGCGTGTGCAATGGCGCGACAAATGTCCTGCTCCACAACTTGCAAAGACATCGCCGCGTAGTTTTCACTCATGGCCTGCGTTGAGTAATAGTAATCATCCTTGCTTCCCGTCAAACAAGCGATATCCGCGTAGTCTCCGTTCTGCTTAATGCTTTCCAGCAAAACTGACAGTTCCTCTTCTGCAACCAAATAGGGTGGCGAGAGAAACACGGCGCGCGCCACCAGCTGCCCAGCCGCAGAATGCTGGCGAATGAACTCAGCCAGGATTTCAGCAGGTTCTGGTTCGGTTACCGTATCAACGGGGTGACGCATCCCCTGCAACCATTGCCGCTTCGCCTCGTCAACTTCGCTGACTTTCGCTAACGGCAATTCATCCTGATGGTTCATCTTACCCATTCCTTACGCAGGCAGTAGATTGTGTGCTGCCAGATCGGCGGCAATATCTTCCAGCCCCAGACGCTGCAATGTTTCGCGGGTTGGACAACCAAGCTGTGGGTCCCAGCCCATTTCTTTGTAGAACATCGTGAGCGAAGCATGCATATCGTCACGATCCATTTTGTCAGTACCTTCAGTAAAGACCGGGATCTGCGGATCCTTGTCGAATACCCAGGAACAGATAAGATCGTGTTCATTACGCATATCTTTGGTTTGCATCAGTTTTACCGTGTAGGCACGATGCAACGTAAAAATACGCTCTGCAGCTAAATCTAATTTTTCCTGAGTCATCTCTTCGCCGGTGATCGCTTTGAAGAATTTGGCTTCAAGCGCCAGATCGCCCCGGTAATTACGGCTTTTCAGCGGCGAAACGGTCATTGGCCAGACCCAGTTGCACAGGGTGACGGCGTTATGCAAACAGACCCGCAACAGCGACCACTTTACATATTTAATTTTTGCGTCATTGATTGGCGTGTAGTTTTTGGTTTCATCGTAAGCATCTTCAGAACCAAAAAGTTCTTTCGCCACTTCACGTTGCAGTTTCAATGGCAAGCCGGAACCAATAAAGTTGATATGGGTATGCGTCATGCAGTCACGGTTGAACATACAGTTAACAATGGAACCGACCTGCGCTGACGCTTCATTGGCATGGTGAACCGGATAGCCAAACGGCGACCAGAGTTTATTTTTCGCGTAGCCCCAGTACTCTTCACCCAAATTCCAGCGTTCTGCGATGGCATATGAACCATCAGCCAGGTGACTCAGCTCACCCACACGATGCGCCAGACGGTAGTAAAAATCTTTAATGAAGTTAACGTCACCCGCTTCCAGTTGATCCCAGCGAATTTCTGCATACTCTTCAGCTGGCAGAACACGCTTGAACACACCTTTGCTGTAACAATAAGTAAAGTCGCGATGCAACTGCCCGTAGTTACACCATAGGCCGTAGTCATCGAACAAATTCAGACCCACCAGGTTACCAATCACACGACCATCGTCTTTATCTTCAAAATCTTTCGGCCCGTTCGGGAAGATGGTGGTATGGACAAAGTTTGCTACACAAGTGTTACCACCTGTGCTGGGCACGCCAAACTCTTTCACCCGAGGAATATTCATTTGGGTCATACAACGGATCGGGCAAGAGTGGCAGCCGCTCATTTTTACTGTGTATATCTCTGCCGCCGGTCCTAAGTCAAAAACGGATTTATAGGTACGAAAGCCGACCGTATTCTGATTGCCTGGCGGAATTTCACCCGTTTCAATCGGACCACCTTCAGCCGCGCCCCAAAACAGCCCTTTACGTGCTGTCCAGCGTGACTTGGGATCTGAATACTCTGCCCACGATTGTGGCGTACTTGGCACGACATGGTTGTTATTCGCACCAATAAGTTCAGTCATCATGTAATCATTGAGACGCTTCATCTCCTGACGATCGGCAATGTTGACCCCTTTCGTCCCTTCAACCGCAATCGCTTTCAGGTTTTTCGAACCCATTATTGCGCCAGTTCCCGCACCGCCGCTGTGGTTACGGCTATTCAACATGCCAGAGAGAGGAACAAGGTTTTCCCCAGCCTGACCAATAGCCGCCACACAGGTTTCCAGACTGGTCAATCGACAAATTTCTTCCGTCGTTGCGCGCGTCCCTTTTCCCCATAAGAAATCGGCTTTTTCCAGGCTAACTTTGTCATCTTTAATCTTCAGCCATACCGGTGATTTCGCCTTCCCTTCGATAATAATGACGTCGTATCCAGCGAATTTCATTTGCGCTGCAAAAAAGCCACCCATATGGGCATCGACGACTAAATTTCCTTTGGTAAAAGTAGAAAGTGAGGTGATATTTACGCGAGAACTACAGGGGGCACCAGATCCAGTTAATGGGCCGGTAGCAAAGACTAATTTATTCGCTTCATCGAAAGGTTTCGTGCCTGGCGGTACTTCGTCATACATAATTTTGTAGCCGAAGCCCATGCCACCGACAAAACTTTTAAACTTACTGGAATCTTCGAGGGTAATATTTCCTGTCGTGAGATTGACTCTTAATATATTACCTGTCCAACCGTTAGCCATGATTTTTTCCTTTGCAAGATTCACACAGTAATATCTTTCCACTCGATAATTTTTAACGCCCCTGTTGGGCAGGCGTTTGCGCATTCACCGCATAACACACATTTCGAGGATTTTTTACTTTCGGTATTTACGGTGGCCATCATCCACGGGCATGCCGTAGTACAGGCGCTACAGCCAATACAGCGTTTATGATCGACGGTAATACAGCCTTCTTTCTGCTGCCAGGTAATCGCACCAATCGGGCAGACGTTCATGCATTGCGGCTCTTTGCATTGACGGCAGGCTG
>ERZ894248.352-NODE-352-length-9960-cov-6.26663_pt1 | contig 9960 bp, 18 predicted proteins | sample MGYA00380300_ERZ894248 | MGnify/ENA primary metagenome ERZ894248 (study PRJEB32331, sample SAMN06328432) | human gut metagenome | biome: human gut microbiome; feature: stool | host: Homo sapiens | collected 2014-03-14 ... | reverse complement strand
TTGATATACTTAAATGACTATAATACAAGTTCCCACTAATCATGTATTTAAAATCCTTACCTTCCTTGGTAGCATATATCCAGTAGTCTACGTCCCAACCGTTGGTATCAATCTCGTCGGAGACTACCCACCCAAGTGTTTCCATAACTTCTTTAACCAATCCTAATGGTATGTTTCCTCCAGAGAAGGACTCTGGTTCTGCTTCCATAAGATGAAATAAGTACTTCTTAATGTTCTGTAAACTATTTGTAATCAATTGCCCATAATTAACTATCTGAGCATTTTGCCACATGAGATGCCATTCATCATCATATATTTCTCTGGTAGGTTCTCCGTTATTATCTATAGGATCAATGTATTGTTGTCCAAATTCAAATAATTCTTCTGAGTCATAGCAATCTACATCTCCTTCCTTGACCATTTCTACTGCTTCTTCCTTTGTGTTCGCCGGAACTTCATAGTAGTATCTATGCCAAGAGGTATCTAGTACTTCCTCTACTATTTTGAATTTTTTCATAACTCACTAATTAATACTTCATCATCAAGATTACTATCACTATAATCTGTGATTTTCAGTTTCCAATTTCCTTTGAATCTGGCTTTACATACTTCTTTTGCTAAAGCAACCACATCTTTAGGAGAATCAAAAGCATTAGTATTCCATCCTGCTTCATATCCTCTCCACCTAGATTCATTCTTATCTATTTCTTCTTGAGTAACCGGACGTACTAGTTCTATCTTATAATTAGGTGCAGCTAGTGGATTTTTATCCTCAGCCTCCCACGTTTCCTTACACATAATACTTGTGTTAGGATTATCTTCCGGACTAAAGTATACACCATCAGCACTTATGTTACCATAGTAATGTATAGCATCCCAACTTACTCCCCTATAGGTAGATATTTCTAATGTAATAACTCTAGGAGAATTATCTCTTACCCAAGGACCTTTAGTAATAAATCCAGGAATAGAAATGTCTAATCCTGCATCGTCGCATATTACCTCTGGATAGTCTCTTCTATCATAGCAATGCTCTACGGCTTCTTTTATATTCATCGTTTCTAAATTTTTCATCAATTACTAATAGAGAAAATCCATATACAAACCAGAGCATCATTATCTCTGGAATAACACAGAGACATACTAGCCCATAAGTATCCCTAAAATCATCCAGGGAGCAAACCAGAGAATTTTGGATGTCGTAACATCCTCCACTATATCCAAACAGGAAAGAGTTATTCCTATCGTTACTATTCCTAATATTATATAAAATAGTGCCATATTAATCTCTTGGAATTACGTCCAAGTCTGTTAAATAAAACCCATTATCATCTAAATTCCTCTGCACAAAGTATCCTTTAACCTCAGCAGTCTCTCCATTAAGAGTATGTATCATAACTTCTCTATCTTGGTCATACTTCTGGAGAATTTCGATTAGTTGTTTTACAAGTATTGCCATTAGAACTTCCCTTCATTAGGTTGTAAGCATACTAGTCCCTGCTCTCGCCACATTTCTACACATTTGTAGTTATCGTCGAGTACAAATTCTACGTTATACTTCCCCTTAATATTATCCTCATAGATTTTCTTCTTGCACTCAGCTCCAGGACTGTAGTCCTTTACTGGTCGGAAGAATAAACCATCAACCTTGATACTGTTTGAGTCTAACCACTTTTTAGTAGCTTCTATAATTTCTGGAGTTCCTTCTCTACCTGTAATGATAAATATGGTACGTTTCTCATATAGAGATTTTACAAGGTTGCATATTCCTTCCACTGCTATATCATTTAACATACCTTCGGCAGCACCCTCACCGTAATACGGTCTACCAGTAGTATTTAGACATAAGGTAGCATCCATATCAACCAATATAGCAGGACGTGCCCCGTCTACATGCTCTGGACGTTTGCTTAGCATTTCATTAATGTTTTGCTGAATTATAAAAGTTCTGTAACGTCTCCAAGTATCTTTAATAACTTTTTCTCCAATAGGATTAGGCCTCATAGCATCACGACGAATACATTCTTCAACTGGTATGAAAAAGTCTTTATATTCTATATCAATATGAATTCCTTTATCCTTTTCTATATTAGTACATAGAGTTCTAATCCACGTATCTTCCTTGGGATTAAGATTCATATTGTCTACTACTACATCATATCCGGTAATTAAAGCAAATGTAATCATATTCGCCTTAGCTTCTGTTACTAACTTTTCTCTATCCGGAACCCAGTAATCTCCTAACATATTACGAATATCATCGTTGTTAAACCTTACTCTATGCTTTGGATCTTCATGACACCACTGCTTAGCCCAAGTAGATTTTCCCGAACCCCGTCACTGAAGCCCTCTGCATATAATTAGCTTCCGCTGGCAGAGGGCTTCTTTATTATTAATTTGCTCCATTTTCTTTTTAAATGAAATAAGTTACTGTTTATTATCATATCTTGTAATAGCTGTATTATCTCTCTTTTACATATCCTAATTGTAAGAGTATTAGAATCACTTCTCTCAGAAATATGTTCAGGAATATCTAAACTAGACATTAACTCTTGATAAAACTTTAACCAGGATTTGTGTGCTGTAATAGTTATACAGAAGGCATTTGGAGAGCCGTTAGGCTGAATACTTCCATCACCATCTATAATACCTATTAATAAAGCTAAGAGTTGCTCTCTGCTGTAATTTCTAAGAACACTAAAATCTATAGGATTATAGGTCTTTCTAAATTGAATACCATATTCTTCCATAAATCTAGGTATATCAATACTATTGGCAAACGATATACGATAGCTCTTAGTGTCTTCTCTATACATAATCTTATTGGAGTAAGATATATATTTAGAGAACTCCTCTATTACATCTAAATCTTTCTCAGCTAAACCTAGTTCAAATTTCCCCTTACTGTAGAATGAACCATCTGCAATTAAGAAGCCTAACCAGTAGAATGATTGAGGAGTTTTCTCATCAATTAATCTATTTAAGCTGTTACCTCTTTTAACAGAATCATTGAGATGATGTCCAGGTTTAAATATAGAACTTTTACTAACTGCACAACTCTTACAAACTGAACCTTTCTTAAGAGCCTTGTTATAATCTGACTTTCTAGCATAGGTAATATCTTTACCACAGCTTGGACACTGACGTATAAATTTAATTTCTTCGCACATACTTATTAATTTTTGTATATGCAAATATAATTAAATTTTACTCCAGAACCTAGTAAAACACGTTAAGAATAGTTAAATTACCTGAGCCTTGAATACCTCTACAGATAATTAGTTTCTTAGTTTCCACTATTTCTCACTAGTTGGCTTTAGCCATAAATTAGTATTCTTAAAAATGTAATCTCTTAAATCAGTGAGTTCAGATAACCACCCTAGAGTTAAAGATGAGTTACACTTAAAGCACTTTGTCAGTTCTTCCCTTATCCTCTCTTCAGACACTACTGGCATTTTGTCGAAATAGTCATAAGCTTTCATAGCTTGCCACATATTTTCAGATACCCGTAGTCTCTTGGTAATGGAGAATCTTATACCTCTGAGAATCCTTAGAGGGTCATCATCGAAAGTTACAATAGGGGGTAATGGAGTCCTAAGAAGTTTCTCCTTAATATCTTTAAGACCTCCAAAATAATCAATAATTTCTCCAGTATCAGGGTCTTTAGCCAAAGCATTGACAGTAAAATCTCTACGTGACAAATCATCATAGAGATTTCCTGGCTCAACTATTGGAGTTCTGGTATTAGGAATGTATCCTACCTCCTTACGAGCCATTACAAAGTCCGCTACACCTTGATACTTGTACCCCTCTGGGAATTTAGCACGTATAGTATAGCACTCTGGGGTTACTAAGAAGATTTCAAACTTCTCCATCGCCAAGTCAGCATAAAGAAGTTTAAACATTTCTTCGGCAGTGTAATCTTTATATAACAATTCATTGGTGGGTACAGCAACATAATCAACATCCTTGGACTTTAATCCAAGGAGTTCATCACGTATCTTACCACCTACTTCATAAAATTTAAAACTTTCTGTCATCTTCAAACTGTTTTCTAATGTTGTAACAATCAATATAGGGAGTCCCAGAGCATGTATTATCAGTATCTGTGAAAAACTCCACAAATGCTTTCCAAGCTAGGTCATTCTTCTTTATAAAATGTGCCAATGGGTACATTCCTATTTCATAGGATTTATCCCAGAACTCGGGGTTATCCCCAGGAATCCAACTAGTATAATAATCTACACAGTAATCTGCTACATACTGTATAGTATACTCTAAGTAATTACCACCTTCCTCTACTATACGATTGACACAGTAATCATATAGAGGTTCATACCAAATACTTAGAAAGGTTAGAAAGTCTGCATCACTTTGACGCTGAAAGCAGCAGTAATCAGTAAATGATTCTCCAGCTCCACCTTCCCATATTCTAATAAGTTCCAGTATATCCTTAGAGTCTAGTTCTTCTCTATCATAGAATTTAACCTTCTCTTCCATATACCTCTCCTCCGTATTCTTCCCACTCTGTACTATTACCGTCAAATTCCTCAATACTATGACTGTAGTAAGCAGATTCGTCTACTTCATCCCACATCTTATCCCAGTCCTCCTCTGACATTTCATCTGGGTTATATCCCTGGTCTTCAGCTATTTCTTCATCTAGCCCATAGGACTGGAAATTTTGATAAGCTAGCTCTTCGGCTAGATCCCATAGTTGAGTCTCATCTTCCGCAACTGCTCTAAATGTGTCGCCCATTCCACACCAGTAGGTGCTAACATGTATTAGAAACCTTTTCATAATTTCTTAATTGTTACTTCATCGTAAGTCATACCTTCTACAACCCCATCTAAATAATGGTATACTACATCCATTAGAGTATCCTCTGGTACATCTTCTAGGCTAGTGTATTCCTCATCTCTACCGTCATTGGCATCTATCAGCAGTGAGCTGTCAGAAATATCAAATGTAAATTCTAACTTAAATCTCATGATATATTACAGCAGATTTTACTAAATCCCGAAAAAGACAAAGAGCTGTGCATCACTATAATACCTATCATTTCACAATAATGTATAGTAGTGTTAAGCTCCTCAATATATTCTTGCAGACTTATAATTTCCTGAATATATTCAGGATTTTGAGAAGCATACTTTTCATATATTTGCAATCTACTATTAGCACTTTTCAAATCAGAGCTTATATCTTTAATAACTTGCTCTACGTCGCTTGTAGTTAAGTCTGTGTAGACTTTGTTTTCTCCCGCCCATGCTATATTTAGGGTATCGCAGAATGGAGAATATACACAATGTGACCTACTAAAGCTAACAATCTTTATTGGCTCTCCTTCTTTCGGAACTCCATATATATTTAAATAACTACTCATAGTTCCTCTAATAGTTTAGTTAGTAATACCTTTAATTGTGTTTAATAACTTCTCCCTTTGAGGATTCTGTCATGCATGATCCATAGGTATCTAAAGAACTTCCAATGGACTCAAAGAAGTCATTTTCAGTAAACTTACCTTCTCCATAACATAGTGTCTCACCAAACCCTCTAAGAATTTGGTCATCAGTTAATACTTCTGTTGTTATAAAATCTACAGTCATTTGTTTAATATTTTAATTGCTTGTTCAATATGTTCTTTCGTAATACCATGCATATAATCTATATGGATAAAATTATCCTTCTGGGAATATAGCATGTCCTGATCATCGTCAAAGATAACATAATTAGTTATATCCTCTGACTCTAATACGTATTGTATTTCATTTCCTCTACAAAGTGTGCTTCTGATATCGTCATTCTGACAAGTATAGCAGAAGTGTGGAGTCTTTCCTATAATTGCATCACAATATAAGCCATTGTCATACAAATATTCACAAGAATTTTCATAATCAGACCTCCATGATGAAGACATAATTATTTTAGCCCCAGTAGCATCTATTAAATCATTTATAAGCTCAATACATTCTGGATCAATGTCTCCTCCATTGTATCCTCCAACACCACGAGTCTTGACATACCAATCATTACTATTCAAGACTCCATCAATATCTAAGAAAATTACTTTCATAATAAGCCTAAATAATTAGCTTCATAAACCATTTGGAGAAACATTGTAGGGCATATGTCCTCTAGGCCCTCCTCTAAAGTCCACCTATTAGTAAAATAATCCCAAGTATTTTCACCAGTAAGAAGCCCTTCTACATCATTAGTAAAATCATCAATTTCATCCTTAATATCGTCTTCCCCATCAATACTTCTTGCCCACCAATCATCTAAGAGTAAATCCATGTTTACTCCTAATGCTGATGCTGCAATAAAACGAGCTTCGTCGAATGTAAGATGTTTCTTTAAGATTAAACCCGTCCAAGAGCCATTACAGCTTATTACATCAAGTTCCGGTAGTTGTATCTTCATATCCAAATTCTTTTAAAAAAACTTCTATTATTTTCTGAGAATCTTCTTCAAAAATATTTTGTAAAGCCTTAATTGCATCCTCTTTCTTTATATAATCGCCTGTGCCATTAGCACAGACAATCATAGCTCTCATTGGTGTATAAGTATCCATAATTACTTAGTAACATTTGGTTCGGTATAAGAAACTGGTTCGTACAATTCCCAGCCAGTTAACCATACTGGAACAATTACGGTTTCTATAGCAACAATATCCCAAACAATGTTCTCAAAACATGCTTCATATGTTACTCCTTCAATCTTCTTAGATTGATAATTTGCCCATCCATATGGTTCGGCAACGAACTTAGTTCCGTCTGCTCTCTCAAAAGTCTTGCTGTCTGCACAAGAACTTAAAGCAATAATTGCTATTAACAATAAACCAAATAATTTTTTCATACACTACTATATTTAATTAAAAATGATGCCCTAACTGCGCTCTCAGCATTACGCCTTGGACTGTAGGCACTGTTAGTAGGCCAAGGGGGCTCAGGTTTGGCATCACTACTATAGCCCCTTATTCGTTAATGAATCCAATGATCTGATACAGTAACATCTGCACCTAAAAATACATTAGGACAGAATGGTTTCCCTCCATCTATCATACATTTAACTAATACCTTAGATACTTCATCGGCAATAGATTCTGGGCATTCTAGATTAAACTCGTCATGGACTGGAACACACATCTTAACAATGTTAAGAAGCTTATGCTCCTTAATCCAATTAAATAGTTTAATAGAGGAAAGCTTAAAACACATTGCTCCCCTGTTCTGAATACGATAATTGATAGACTGCTTTTCAGATGCTGCTTTTCTCTGAAAATATCTCTTAACGTCTTGGACGGTATCACAGCCAGGAGAATCTCTCTTCATTTCTCTGTAATAATTCCAGAACTCTGGGTCATTGAACTTCTTAGAAATCCGCCAGAGGTCATCAATATCATATATATGTGCTCTATGCTTAGTTATGGGATTTAACAAAATATAACCATCCCTCATTACCGCCATTCTACAATAATCTTGATACTGTTTTACTCCAGGGAAACCCTTCATAAAGTTATCATAGATTTCTTGAGCTTCTGACAACGGTAGCCCCTTGTTATTAGCTATAGTATTTGCATCGCCTCCATAATTGATGGCAAATTCAATACCTTTAGCATCCTGTCTTTGGGCATGATATAATTTAGCTATATCCTCTATAGGGCAGTCTCTAGGGATAATATTCGGATAAGACATTTTAGCTACTAGACTATGAACATCCCCACAGCCATGTTCAAATAGTTCAATCATAGCCTCGTCCTTAGATACAGAAGCAATGATTCTACTTTCTTGAGACTGATAATCCGCAGAAATCCACTTATTACCTTTCTCTGCAGTAAAACATGCTCTAGTTTCCTTGTCATGAGGTAAATTCTGTAGATTAAGTTTATATACTCCTCCTCCAGAACTTACTCTAGCTGTATCAGCTCCTAGTGAGTGAAAATCTACATGGATTCTTCCAGTCTTAGGGTTAATTGCCTTCAACCAGTTCTCCCCATAAGTAGAAACCACTTTTGCAGCTTCCTGATATTTTAGATAGATAGGAATAATCGGGAAATCTTTAGCCTGTGGAGCTAGAAGCTTAGCTTCAACAGATTTCTTTTCCTTCTTAGTTTGCTTATCAAATGTCTTGACTTTAATTCCTAGTAATTCAAATAATTTAATAACTTGTTGAGAGCTACTCCAGTTAATTGTACACTTAGGCTTGGTATCAAAGCCATTAAATAAATCACCTTGATTATCTACCTTAGTAAATTGACTTATTACTCTTTTTCTATAAGCTTTAACCTTTCCGTCTGGTGTTTCAAGGTCTTCTTGAGGGCATCGGACATATTTCTCTTTTAGTAGTCTAGCTACTTCATCCTCTATTTCCATAAGGTTATAAAATTCCAATTCTGGATATTTAATATCCCATCCGTCATGCTCATGTCTCTTTTCAGAATCCCATTGAACTACCCAATCGTTTAGTTCTTGCTCAGCATCCTTCAGCTTAACAAGGTCTTTAGCCATCTTATTTCTCCATTTTACGACATCTAGATGAACGCCGCAATGCTTGAAATAAGCAAGACTCTTGATAAACTCACACTCAAGTTTCATAGCAAGATTTAATTCTTGCTTAGCAAGCTCTATTTCTTGTTTTTCTTTAATGTCTTCTAGCCACATTACGTCTCCTGCAGCATAGACTACTACATCTTCAGTAAGACCGTCATTTATAATCTTACCTCGAACAGATTTATCTAAGTCATAGTTTAGATAATTCCATGCAGCTGCTTTCAAACTCATTTCTCTTATATTAGCTGGATAGCCTAACCAAAGTAATTTCTCGGCAATCATACCATCCCAGATATAATTTGGCCAAATATCCTGCACATATAAAAACCCTAAGTCAAACATTAAATTCCATCCAAGAAATACTCTATCAGACTCAAAATAATTCTTTATCTCAGCTTTCTCTTCTGCTGACATAGTTGTCCAGTCAAAGACAACTTGATTTTCTTTGCAACCTAGTTGCACAGTTAGTAACTCCTTAGTATGCGCATCTAACCCCTTAGTTTCAGTATCAAATTGAACTAAAGAAAGAGGCAACAATATTTTCATTGCCTCCTCGAAACTTACTTCTTTGTATTTTGTAGACCCAAATAAAGTTTTATTCCGACTTACTAAATAAATCATGTTGATAGATTTCGATGTTATTTATTTCAACATCTTTGGATTTGAACCTATTATAAATAGCTTCTTCAACTGCACCTTTAATATCATCTTCATCTATTACTTCTACATCTACAAATAACCCTAATTCAACTCCTACTTCTACCTTAACCTTAGTAGGTAGTGGTTCATTGTAAGGTGCTCTAGGGTCATTAGCTGCACCCATTGGATAATTATCTAAAGTCCTCATAAGGGTCGTATGACATAGGATCAACTAATTCCCAATCATCTGCATTCATATCTTCCCCATCAAAGGGATAGTATGTACAACTTTGGTCTGAAAAGTCATACATTATGAACTGGTCATGATAAGTAACCCCAGCTTCATATTCTCCCATAAGAACCTTCATTTGGGTAGGTATAGATTTCATCTTCAAGACATCCTGTGCAGGAATTTCTGCAGGAATCTGCATAAATACTACAAGGCTACTTTGAAAGACTCCTCTTCTTACTACTTCTCCTCTGCGCAATGCTGGTAAAATTTCCTCTAATTTCATTATAATAAATTTTTAAGTTGGTTAGAAAATCTACGTCTTAGTTTAGCTAATGCTCCTTCTTTCATCTGTCTGATTCTTTCTCCCCCTACACCATACATATCAGCTATAATCTTAGGATTAACCGGAGTCATTCCTATACCAAATAACATACATAATAAATCATGTTCTCTAATAGTTAATTTAGATAACAGATTCTCTAGTTCTTTAGTTACATAGCTTTTGTTTACTTGCTCATCGAGGAGTTCTTCTCCAT
>ERZ894248.345-NODE-345-length-10131-cov-6.52382_pt1 | contig 10131 bp, 31 predicted proteins | sample MGYA00380300_ERZ894248 | MGnify/ENA primary metagenome ERZ894248 (study PRJEB32331, sample SAMN06328432) | human gut metagenome | biome: human gut microbiome; feature: stool | host: Homo sapiens | collected 2014-03-14 ... | reverse complement strand
TTTATATATATATTATATTAATATAATATAATATTATATAATAATTAATATTATATATTACTATTATAGTTAGTCTTAAGAGAATATATTATAGTAATATAAATAATAGTTATTTTAATATTAATATTAGTCTTAAGAGAATATATATAATTATAAAAAAAATAAAAAACATGACATCCTACACCAAATTTTGGTGACAGACATTATAATTTGTTCACATTAGTATGATTAAGAAAGGTACACAAATCTCCCTGACTATGGAATTAGAAGGGAGTGTTCTTCTAAGGAAGGATATTAGATGTAAAACTGTATTATTGACTAGAGTTATCAACACTAAGAATGGTCCAATTCCTATGAAAGATAAACAAGGTAGGATCATTAAGGAAGAACATGAAGTTGTTGAAGAGATACCAGTTTATGGTAAAGCTTATAAACATATCAATCTTCCTTGGGAGTTTGTTGAGAATTGTTTGAATAGTCCTTTAAGAGGCTATAAACAAAAGATTTGGGATAGTTTACCTGAGTTGAAGAGAATAGAACTTCACATTTTTGAAGTTTGCAATGCCAACAAAGCTCACAACCCAACCTACTCCCTCATCCAATAACAGATAGCATTCAAAATCTATCTCAAACTAAACATTCTAGTTACTAAAACTATAACTTATAGTTACAATAACTAAATAATATAGTTAATATTTCATTTTTATCTCAAATATTTTAATTATCTTACATTTTTAACATTCAAATTCTTATTATTATGAAAAATTCAGTTATTATTATCCCATTTGATGATTCAGATCCTGAAAACATCATTGACATTGCAGATTCTCAAAATCCTGATTTTGTCAGAATTAGAGTTGAATCAAAACAATTAGTGTCCAATGGAGGTTCATTGTTAACCTTTCAAACCAGAAGACACAGGTTCACTATTGCTAAAGAAGTCCTAGATGAGTACAAATTAACTATTGGCTCTGACTTCTGCAAATTCTTCCCAGAGTGTAGAATATCTGTAAGAGAACAAGTAGGTGAACCATTCTGGAAATTGGAAGATAGAGTACAATCTCCTAAGATGACACCTGCAAATGAAGAAAAAGGTACACCAGCAATGGTTCATCTTCATGAAGGATTGCCCATTTACAGGCAAACATTCTTCAATGTAAATGCTGGATCTCCTAACTATGATGATGTATTTGTACAAACTACAACTACCATCACAGAAGAAGAATGGGCAGCAATGGCTCCTCATGAAGAAGTGATTGAGGGGGAGGACTAACATGACAGGGGGTGATATTGCCCATGATAATTGATTAGACATAGCTACCCATGTGAGGGCATCAGAAATGGTGTCCTCATTTTTCCTTTTAACTTCTCTTCAACATCTAGGGACCCTTCCCTATACAATTTGCAAGCAAATTTTCTAGGCCACTTACTCATTTTTCCCATCCTACAACATCTACACTACTTCAACTACAATGAAGACAATTCTTGTTATTAATAGACCTCAAATAGAAGCATATTGGACATTACCTTTTCTATTCTTAAAGATACAAACAGACTACAATAAAGTATTAGAAGCAGAAAATAAAGACTGGTTAAAGAATATTGCAAAACACTTAGACTCTAATCCTAATCAAAAATTTAAGATTGTTTTCAATGATTTATCTAACAGAAGAAAAGGTAGGATCATTCCAGATGAGCCATATTTAATACTTCCTAATGTACAAGTAATACATTTACTATGAAGACACCTATCCTATGCATAATCAACACCAATATAGACAGTCTAAATGGATTTAAGAACTATAGAGGAATAATAAAAGAACCAACAACTCTATTTAACTCTATAAATAGGGTTCTATCCAAAAAAGTATGCAATTATCTATTATAAATGTGAGCCAAGAACTGTTAAAAGATATCTTAGTATCACAGCTATAAATAACTCAAATATAATTTGGCTACAATGAAAACTACAATAGTTTGTATTAGAATAGATATGATATATATGCCTAAGAAAGTATATTTAATACACACATTAGCATATAGAATAATTGCAGGCATTCAATTTCATAATCTATTAAAAGCAGTAAAGAGAAATGATTATAAGCAAAGAAAAATACTTGTTTACTATCATGTAGATCAAAGAGAAATGCATAGTATTGCTAAGAAACATCAAAAAGATATTATCATAAAATGGCTAAAGTAAAATCTAAAACTCTAGTTATAATTAAAAATCCTGATGACAATTATTCACTCAGGCATTTCATAAATACTGGCAGGAAAAAAGAAGAAGATTATGTAAAAAATATTATGGATTTAGATACATCAGAAGGTATATTCCATGCAAAAGATCTTCTATTTAATAACTGGGCAGATAAGGTATTCATGATTATATGTCCTGAAAATATACCTGATAGAGTTCTTCTTCAACCATATCATGATCTAAAAATAATATTACTAAAATGAAAAAAATAATATTTATACATACAAAAGAGTCTACTGGAAATATGCTTGCAAGTGACTTACATACTCTTCACAGACTAAAATATCTTACAAGATATAAGACCTTTGTTGGAGTATTATGTTATGGCAGTAGATATTCTATAGTAAGTCTTAAATCAATGGTAGATAATAGATATCAAAATGGATTAGTAGTAATATCTAAAGCTATTGAGGAAAGTCATCTCTTAAAAGAATATTCTAATATAAAAACAATAGTTTTAAAATGAAGCATATAATTATTCTTAGATCTAATGCAGAAAATCTAGATATTAAGTTTTCACTATTAAATATAGGAGCTATTGAAATATGTGATAAAAGCAACCTCTATTACTTTACAAATTTATATATAGAATATTGGAGTACTCCAAAACTGCATAAGATTAATTGTGTTTTCTTCATATATAAGAAATTGAAAGAAGAAACACTATACAGTGAAGAGACACTGAAAGAATTACTTCAAAGAAAAATTAAAATAATATATTTAAAATGAAGCATATTGTCATACTATATCCTAAGATTCAAATTAAAGTAAATATGATTAAACTAAATCATCTACTTGCTTGTTTGACTATCTTAAAAGGAGTTAATACAAAAACAATAGTTGGAGGTGCTAGAAATCATTATGAAGTAGCAAAAATAGCATATAACTTACCAAATTTTAAAAATACTAAAAATGGACTCATAGTAGGAGCACCAAATTTAAGTGTTAGAAGAATATTTGGGCCAGATGATGTTAAAATAACAATTCTTAGATAGAAATATTATGAGAAAATGTATAGTAGTAGTCCATCCTAAAACTAACTGTGCATCTCTTTTTCAAAAACTAAATAAAAATAATAAAGGACTTGCATATGCTAGTTGGTCAGGATTTGGTAAGATAAATAATATTCTACAAGAATATAAAAAATTAAAATTTCTTTATCTAAATTCTGCAAGAGAAGACTATCATCTTAGAGATGTAGATAAAAGTAAATATAAATTGATTATCCTAAAATGAGAACAATTGTAGTAGCAGAAACACCTGGCAAATATCTTTCTTTTGAGTTTGAGAAATTGATAAAGAATAGAGAAGGAATAAAAATTGGTTGTTGGAGTGGAAACCTATGATACACTATCTTAGAAATCTAATAGAAACTATGATAGGTAATAAATGTAACTCTGGAATATTAGTTACTAATAAGAAACCTAGTCTTATAAATAGTATCCTAAATCTTCAAATAATAAATAAGTATAAAAAAATTAAATTCATTATTATAGAATGATAACCATTTTAATAATTAGAGCTCCTAAAATATCACCTTTATTCTCTAATCTTTTAGAAATACATAGTAGTACAGACTATTGTAAATTAGGTGAAGATTTTAATCATTATCTATATAATCTTTATATGGATATGATAGATGGCCATTCAAAATCTGGAATCTTTGTCACTAGTCATAATCTTAGTTTTCCAGAATACACTAAGTGTTTAAAAGACTTTGCAAAAGCTAATAAAGTAAAATTTATTATTGTAAAATGAAAATATTAATCCTAATCCAGAAGTCACAACCAAATTCAATTCAGCTAGCACAAATAGGGAGATTAATAAAAAAAGATATTCTAACAGAACTCTGGATGGGAGTATATTTATCTGACCAACTACCATACTATCTATCCATATATAAAAAAGATTTTATAATCTTTGCTACCTATCTTCAACCTGAAGAGAAAGTATTAACTGAAATTGAAGCCAATTGTAAGCATTATCATATAAAACTTATTAAATTAAAATAGAGATGAATCAGATTATCATTATTACAAACACAGTAGACAAACCAGAAATTGTTAAGTCTATTTTAGAGTCTATGAATGGAACTCTTGTTGAAACTATTTCTTATGAATGTAAGAGTATTGCAGATTTGCAAGGTGTGATTCTTAATGGGGAAACTAAAGATAAAGTAATTATCTATAGTGATCCTGACATCAATGAAAAGAAATTAAAAGCTTATATTCAAGAAATTGAAGAAGATATTGATCAAATCTTAGATGTAACTATTCTTGATTAATATGGATAAGTTAATAGAAGCAAAAGCATTTCATATAGGGGAGTATTGGTACATATGTGCCAAACTTCCTCTTAAAGAAGGAGATGCAATAGTATTGCCTAAGAATGGTCCTACTCCAGAAATAAAAATTATATCTCCATCAGATATAGAATACATTAAGATAAACTATGAGAATCCTTTTAAAGTAATGGCATCTACTAATAGAACTTTATGGGTACCTAGAATTACAGATAATGATATAAAATTATTAGATAAAAACTATATATCTTTATCAAATTCTAGATTTTATATTGCTATGTTCATACCAACAAATATGAGTGGTGAACCATTAAAGTATGCATCTCCTGAAGCAAGAACAATAGATTTAAACATTTTATTATTTAATTTCCATGGTTAAAATACAAGCAGCTAAAATACATCAGCTAGAAAACTATTATTATGTCATAATAGAAATAGACAATCCCTATGTACTATTGTAAGATTAGGTAGTCATCTCTTAATGAATGTAGTAATAGACACTTTCACAAAAGAAATTGTTTATTATAATTTTACTGAGGGAAAAACTCATTGTTTTGGATTTAAAGATCCTTTAGGACAAAAGAAAGTTGAAATTGTAGAAGGGCCTATAACAATACAAAATTCTGAACTATGAATGAAGTTAAAATATGTGAAACCACTATAAGTAAGACTAGACCTCTTATAGAAGTTCCTATAGAAATTATTGCTAAAGTAGGGGATGATTTCTTAATGAATGTAGAAATAGATTATAATGCAGACAGAGTTCTCTATTATGATTTTACTGATGGAAGTACTTCTTCATATAGCATGAGAAGTGAATTTAGTAAAAGAGAAGCTATAATTGTTGAAGAAGCTATTACTATTGAAAATCCAAAGATATGAGTGGAGTAAAATGTATAAGATTGCAAGAAGGAAAATCTAAAATAAAACTAAAAGATGTTCCAATAGGAATAGTAGTAGAGTGGGGGGACAGACTACTAATGAATGTTCATAAAGAATCAAATAAAGTATACTATTATGATTTTTCTAAAGGAGAAACAGATTGGTATGGGACTATGAGTTCTGCAGCTAATAGTGAAGCATCAATAATTAGAGGTGAAATTATAATTAAGAATCCAAATATTATATGACAATATTCACTTATTGGATACTTGCTATAATAGCAACAGTAATGTTAATCCAAATAATATTAGATGGAGATGAAAACTTTTTTTAAAATATTACCTAGTTTATTGTGTATTCTAATTTTTGTTTATCTACTCTTAGAAGCAGATAAAGAAATAAAAGAATTAGAAAAATCTATTGGAACAGAAGTTGTTATTAAGAATGATACACTTTTAATTACTCACTATAATAAGTGGAGTAAATGTTACATTCTTAGTAATGGAATACAATTAAATCCTAAATTATTGCCTTATGTCAGCAAAAATAACAAACACAATTGAGCCTAAAAAAGAAAGATTTCAACTAAGAGATGCTCAGATAGGAAAACTATTATTATTACCTACTGGTCACATTGCTATGTTGGTGTATAGTGACATGACAGATATTCTTTATTATGATTTCACCTTAGGATTAAGGCTTGGTGCTGTAAGAAATAGTGCTCATGCAACTATGTTAGTAACAGAATATACTGGTTCTATAACAATTAAAAATGAATAGTTATGATAGGAGGAATCTTATTTGCTATAATTATAGCTGGAATTAAACTACTTATCATTATGTGTATTACAACACCTAAGAATCAAAATTATCCTAATAAATCAATCCAAACAGAGGAGGACTGGTACAATGAAAGAGCAGGAGAACAATATATCTAAAATGTTAGATTTTAGTAAGCCAAAACCTGGTTTTAATTATTTAACAGGTTGGAAAGACACTCCAGTAATCAATACTAAAGGAGGTCTTGAAGAGGTCTCATTAGAGGCTATTAAGAGAAATATTAAGAACAATATGAAGTAAATCTGCATCTCTACTTTATATAGTGAGGAGGCTGTAATGGTCTCCTCTTAATTATTGTCTTATGGAAGAAAGAAATTATTTAAAATTAATTTTAATTAAGAAAGATTTCTTAGATAAAGTGCAATTAAAATGTACTGTGGGAGAAGATACTTATAGAAGGAGAACACTTAGTGTATATGGAACTGATATAGCAACAAGTTATGTCTATACCAGCCTATGGTTTACTGTACAAGGTTATTATGTAATAATAGCAAATAAATCTAGTTCTAGTGCTAGTGAAGTTCAAATAGATAGAACTTTAGTGTATCCTCAAATAAGAATTCCTAGATATACTGAACATATTAAATATGGAAATATAGTTAAGATTCCAGGAGTTAAATTTAAAAATCTTACAAGAAGTGGAGAATGTAAAGGAACAGCTCTTATAAGCTATGGTATAGGAATGTTTGGAATTAAGACATACAATGGTACCATGACAGAGGATGATGTTATTTCAAAATGTACAGTATCTAGACATTCAGATATGGCTTTACATCTCTTAAAGAAAGGAACTAAAGAATACTCTGTTGTAAATAATAGAATTGAAGCACCAATAGTTCCTAAAGAAACTACATTTTCTTTACAAGAATTCTTAGAAGAAAAAGAGATAGAATCTCCTGTTATTATTCTTAAACTTGACATATATGGTGATTGAAAACTGTACTGTAGGAAAAACTTATTTAGTAGAAAAGAAATCAACTGGAGAGCACTTTGAAATGACAGTAGAAGACAGTTCTTCCACACTTTTTGGAAAAAGATCCTCTAGTATGTTTTATCTAAGATGGCATGATGATCAAACTGTAGCTTGGGTAAAAGCTGGAGTCTTTAATTTAATGTATAACATAATAGCAAAAATTAAGTATGGCTGAGAAAAAATTACAAATTATCTGCAACACAGATAAGTATAAGAATTTTAAGAAGGGTGAAGATGTTACTAATTATCTTTTTGGAAGATTGACTAAATCAGTAATTAATGGACAATATTTTGTATATAAATTTACTGATGTTATGACTAAAAAGAGATTAAATAACACAGCTAGGATTGGGTTAAAACATCCTAAAACACATAACTGTCAGTATTATACAGTAGAAAACTTTATTTTCAAATAGAATGACATTTGAAGAATTTAAAAAAGATGTAGAGAAAAATTCCAAAAAACCTGGCACTACAGCTTATATAATAATATTTATGAAGCATAATGCAAAAGGTTTTGGGAGATATTTGCCAATTGAAGTTAGAAATGATATTGGTGTAGTATATATTTGTGGAAAAGCTGATCATATATCTTGCAATAGACTTAAAGAGTATCTAAATAATTTTGATTTAGAAATAAAAGAGATTGTAAGAATTACAGAGGAGATTATAGAACTTTGTGATTCTTAAGAAAATAATTGTTTAATACCACATTGTCTTATTGAAAATGTTACTTATGGAGTGGAGAGATATGAAGGGAAGAAATGGTAACAAGACAACAAGCCTATAAATATGGCAAAGACTGGGAAGAAACTATGATGAAGATTCACCAAGATTATTTTAAAGGTGAAGTTAAGAGAGCTACAGTAAAAGAAGATATGTTTAAACATATAGACTTTTGGTGGAGACAAGATGAAAATAGTCCCTGGATAAGCTATGATATTAAGGCATTAAAGAGGGCTAGCAGAAGATCAGGACCTTTAGATGGTACAATTCATTGGATTGAAGTATTGAATGTTAGAGGCAACCCTGGATGGATTTATGGAGAAGAAGACTATGTTATATTTGCTACAGAAGAAACAGCAATATATGTTCCCACTAAGAAACTTCCTCCTTATATTGAAAAGAAAATTAAAGGTAAAGATATTGTGTACAATACACCTTATGATTTTTATATTCCTTATAGGAGAGTTGGTTCTAAGGATATAATAGTTAAAGTTCCTATATCTGATCTTAAGAGACTAGCAGAATTTGAAATAAAATTAAAGTAGGGGAGATTAGAGGATGATTACATTTAAAGCTGAATTTAGGAAAGGAATAGAAATCTATTTCTTTACCTATACTTATGGAGATTCATCATTCAAATTAGGGAATGATAATTTAATGAAATTCTTGAAATTAGTATTTGGCTGGAAAGATAGAAGCCAGTTAAACATTAGAAGTAAATATGTTGACTATTTAAGAGAAATAGGAGCACTATCTGGCAGATATGATGCTTTTGCTTCTTATCCAGCATTTATACCTGATCTTTTTACTTCAGTATTTTTTAAATTAAAAGAGAATGCTGAGAATAATGGAGTAACTGTAACAACAGATGAATTATCTCAAGCACTTTTAAATCTTGAGGCTAAGATTAAAGAATTTGAAAAAATAAAAGAAACAGGAGCTTATGTCTTCTTTAAGAGGGGAGAGTCTCAAAGAAATTTAGTAGCTAATTATGGCTCAATGAGAAATTGGACAGGTGATACTATGTGGAGATGGTCCCTAAAAGCTAACACTAGTACTTCATTAGGATTAGCTTTTGATATAATAAATATACTTAAAGGAGAAGTAGAAGGCTTTAAAGTTACAGAAGAATTAATAGAAGAATATTTATATGCACCCAATTAAAAAAATTTATTTAAAGGCTTATATCTCAGAAGTAGTAGTTACTATTATTTTTGGAGTATTATTAGGGTCTTTATTTTATGGTGTCTTATATTGGACTGGAAGAGTGTTTGATGGTAAAGAAACTATTACATATATCACTACTATTATTGTATTCTTAATAGTTCCATTATATATGGATATTAGTAAGTTTAGACAACAATGGAAAGAATTATCTAAAAAGTATGATACTTAAACAATCACTTAAAAAAGATATTAATGTTGCTGATAAAGTGATATTAGTGGATTTACCAGGATGGCATCAGTGTGTCACATGTTTAGATAAAAGAAAATGTATTTATTGTACTCCTTCTAATAATAAAGCATATATTTTACCTATAAAGTACACTTCAAGTGACTCTAATTATTACACATATTCAAAAATCTTATTAGAAGAAGAAGATTTTGATTCTGATCTATCTAAAGAAGATTTTTCTCTTATTGATGAAAACTGTGAGTTTTGTGCATTAGAAAGAATATGTGGAACAGATAGTAATTTAGAATGTGAATTTCTAAAGAAAATTAGAGGTAATATAGGAGACTGTGATGCTCCTGGTGTATACAACCTAACAAAGAAAGGAAAAGAAAAATTGTTTGAATATTATTATGGCAAAGGTAAGAAGAAATAAAATGAATAAAATGCAACTTATTAACTATACTAAAAAGTATGGGACTAAAGCTTATGTGCACTTCACAGAGGGAGATAGAGATATAATTCAAGGTCTTCTATATTATTCTCCTGAGGAAGATAGATTATTTGTAATAAATAATAGTGTTCAATATCAAGGTTCCTTACCTAATAGAGATGGAGGAGAATGGAGAAAATATGGAAGAAATAGTTGGGTTTTATGTCAAGCCACTATGGGAGGTGTTGTGCCTCTTATGCATGGAGATCCTACTAATAATTATCATACTGTTACAGCAGAAGAAATAAAAGAATTATTAGGA
>ERZ894248.335-NODE-335-length-10387-cov-8.92122_pt1 | contig 10387 bp, 14 predicted proteins | sample MGYA00380300_ERZ894248 | MGnify/ENA primary metagenome ERZ894248 (study PRJEB32331, sample SAMN06328432) | human gut metagenome | biome: human gut microbiome; feature: stool | host: Homo sapiens | collected 2014-03-14 ... | reverse complement strand
CCAGAAGTAGCGAAAAAAATTGCCACCTCAGAATCGATGGGCGTGACACCAATGACATCTGATGTTATCCCGCCGAAAAATGCTTTCACTCGCGGCCTAACTCAGGATGCCGAGGGGGCTTTGCTCGGGACAGGCTCAAAGCGAGCTGAGCAGTATGCAAAAAGAAGTCAGCTAGTTAAAAAACAGCTTGAGAAATATGGTGAATATAGCCCATCAGTTGTTGTTGACGATCTGTATGGTTCTCTGAAGTCAAGGAAGGATTCGGCCGGAAGCGTTATTGAAGACATTACAGCCAAAATGGGAGACACACCAGTTGACACATCAAAATCTATTAAGGTTATCGACAACGTACTTACCAGAGCTAATAGGCTTGGGAAAGTGGCAAATAAGGATTTGATTCGCGGGTTATCCGATTTGCGAGAAGAACTTGCTAAACCAGATATAGATTTTGGTCTATTGAGAGAGTTGCGGTCAGCCTTGAGGGAAAGTATTCAGGGAGATGCCATGGTTTTTCCTAATAGCGCGAAAGCAGCAACTGATACCGTGGAGAGGGCAATGGGGGCAGATTTGAGGAATAACGCAGCGCGGTATTTGGGGGCTGGAGAGGCCGCCAGATACGTCAAGGCAAACTCTGACTACTCTAACGTCTTCAATAAGGTTCTTAATAAAAGGATTGCGAATAATCTCAACAAAGCTAAAAAAGAGTTTACTCCAGAGCTAATAAACAGCGTTGTATTCAGCAGAAAACCATCAGATATTAAGAGGATATGGCCAGCTCTTAGTGAAGATGGAAAGAACGCTATGCGTGCTGCTTATATCAGCAAGATTGCAGAAAAAGCAGGAGACTCGCCAACAAAATTTCTTACCGAGTTAAATAAGTTGAAGTCGCAATCTGACGGTCAGATCTATAACACGATATTCAGTGGGAGACACATGAAAGAGCTTGATGCTCTTCATGAAGTTCTACAGCAAACAGCAAGGTCGGACGCCGCAAATGTAGTAACACAGACAGGACAATCGCAAGCCAACAGGATAAGGACGATTGGCGCAACTGCGACTCTTGGCGTATCAATGGGGCTTGAGGCTGGTTTCGGTGCAATGATGCGCTTGTATGAGTCAAAAGCAGCAAGGAATGCTCTCTTACGTTTGGCAAACACCAAAGCAGGAACGCCAGCCTATGAAAGAGCATTAAGTAACGCTGCAAATGCCATCAGACCGCTGCTTGCCACTGAGGCAACACAGCAGTGACTAAATGCCATGGATGGTTATTTCCTTAGCACATGAAACAATGTTTGCTTTAATTCCACCCATACAATTATGACCACTATAGACAGACAAAAGAAACTGAATGCATTGGCATCACGATCGAAACCTTCTCCGGCACTAAATCCGTAAAAGGTCATAAAAAATATAAAAATTGCGCACTTTGCAACGTTTACAAATTTTTTCTTCACACCAACCTCCTTAGTTTTGAGCAGGATACCATGAAAAAAGTTAACATTGGAAACGCACCAAAGATGCTCGTTCCGCTCTTTGAGAGCGGTACAATTGTGTTTTGTAGAGACTTTCCAGAATGGCAACGCCTGCATCAAAAACTTGGTGTGGACGTGCAGGACTCGGATGCCAACGGAGCGTCTCATACAATGAGCAGCGAGAATGGTGTTTTGCATGTGATAGGCGTGTTCAATGGCAAACTATCTACTATTGCCCATGAGTGCGCTCACATGGCATTCGATATCTGCTCAAGGGTAGGTGTTGATGTTGAACCAGGAAGAGCCAACGAGACTTACTGCTACTTAATGAGCAGGCTTGTTGAGTTCTGCGAGCGACATATCAAAAAGCCGGAGTGACCCGGCTTGATTATTACTTTTTGCTGTCTGGAGTTCGCTTATCCAATACCCAGCCATGACCTGGCTTTGTTGTTGGTGGAAGCCTTTCGTTGTCCTTGACGGTGGCAAAATTGTCTTTCTTACCGCCGCGCGGGCCAACTTCTTGGTATATTCCGCCGTTTTTTCCTGTGTTTTCACCTGGTTTTTTCGCCATGATATACCTCAACATGCACCCGTTATTGGGCGATTAAATATTGATCTCATTTTATAAGTAGTCAATATGGCCCAGGTAAATGCAAAAATTAACCCACCGTCAGGTGGGTTTTTTTATCTTCTCTACTTTAAAGATTAAGGAAATACCATGACCATAGAAGAACGTCTGAACAACATTGAGTTGAATCAAACCCTGCTTGACCAGCGACTTTCAGATCTTGAGCTTAAAGATCTAGATGCGCAAATATCAGAAGCAGAAGCCAAGCTCTCCAGCTTAAACCACCGCAGGAAGCAAATCCGCGACAGAATTACTCGTGGACGCGGAGGCTGTTAAGGTGTGATGGTAATCCTTGCTCACTAAATTTAAGGATGCGAATCTTTCCGGCCATAGGAGTAATCATGATTTACCCATCAAACAACCCACCAGTTTGCCTGATTGGATACCAGCCTTGCAGTTTTTATGGAATTAATTATGCCATGCTCAAGAGCCTTGTTAGCATCCAAAATGGTCGAGTCTGCTATCAGGGATGCCCACCTAATATGGGTTCCGATGTCGATATTGAACGTCTCAACGAAGCGATCAAGATCGTTATCGAGGCATTTCCCGTACTCTCTCAATCTGGCATGGTCGGCGGCTGGGGAGGCAAAGCACCATAATAGAGGATGTAACAGGAATCTTGATAATGGGTTTGCGAAACGTTCTGAGCCAGCCAGGAAAACGATATTAGCTATGGATTCAACATTGCTTATGTTGTGAGTTCTAACGGTAACAGGGAGTGACTTAAGAAAGTTATACGCAGTAAAGCCAGCGGCAGTTTCCCCTCCCTGACTTGATATATGGATATTTAATTCAGTTGCGCCTTGAGATAATGCGGTGAGACAGTGGTTCTGAAGTTGCCCAACAGTGGCAGTGTTAACGGGGCATAAGAAATGAATTGTGTGCAGCATTATTTATCATCCTTGCCATAAATCTTTTTAAGTGTCTCAAACACAACGGCCTTGAACTGCTCTGCTTGCTGATCAGCCAAGCGTTCAGCTTCGTCTCGATAGCCTGCAATCGGTGATGGCTTTGAGAGAGCATCCTGAACGATTTGTAATAACTCAGAGTTCATTGACCTTCCGTTAGCCTCTGCTCTTAATTTCAATTTTTCTCTTACTTCCAAAGGCATACGGAAGTTAAAGTGCGGATCGTTTCTAGCCATGCCATCACCCCAAGTTAGTATCTCTAACTTTCGTCTTTATTGTTGCCATACATGCATTTCAACTTCTCAACATCATGTTCAAGATCTATCAATCGTGATGCTATAGTTGCAAGGTCTAGTGCTTGAATGTGTTTATTTTTTTCTGTCCACGCTTCAAGTGCCGCGACCATCTCAGCATTTAATGAACGAGAATTAGCCTCAGCCAGTTCAATAAGACGTTCCTTTATCTCTACAGGAAGCCTCAGATTCACTTGAGGGTTTTTGTACTTACGATCAGACATCGGCACATCCTGAATAATTATTTACCATACATGGTCTTTAGCGTCTCAAGTAGCGCCTCTTTGAATTTATCAGCTTCTTGGTTAGCGAATCCTTCAAGTGAGCGAGAGCCATCAAGATTATCAACATGTTTTTGAAGGATAAGCACGATCTCTGAGTTCATTGATCTGCCGTTTTTATCCGCTTCTTGCTGAATGCGTTTCTTTAAATAGTCTGGAATCCTAATCCCCAATGGACTGATATCTCTTGCACCTTTCATTTCTCCTCCTGCACGCTGTGCATAGCTACACAGTGTAGGCAAAAAAATTTTGACTTTAAATAAACACGGTGTAGTATTTAGTTATCACGGTGTAGCAAGTGAGGGGAAATGAAAGTTAGAGACATCGCTCCATTAGGGATTCGTATCCCGCCAGAGATTAAAGAAAAATTGAAGGAAAAGGCTAAGGAGGAGGGCAGGTCTTTAAATTCAGAAATAGTGCAGCGTCTTATTCGCAGCCTAAAAAGTTGAAGCCCCAACTGCGGGAACAGTCAGGGCTTCGGTATCGTAAAACCACGCATAGGAATTAACGACATGACGAGTGTAGCAATTGCAGAACATACAATCAACGTTCCATTCCACGGAACAAATCTCTTTTTGGTCAGCATTAACAATGAACCTTACGTTCCTATGAAACCCGTTGTAGAAGGCATGGGTATGGTTTGGGCTGCTCAATTTGTTAAATTAAAACAGAGATTTGTCAAAGGTATTTCGGAAATCGAAATACCTTCTGCTGGCGGTAAACAGTTAATGATATGCCTTGCCTTTCGTAAGTTTGCGGCTTGGCTTTCAAGCATTCAGCCAAACAAAGTCCGCCCTGAAATCCGCGACAAGGTAATCCAGTATCAGGAAGAGTGTGACGATGTGCTCTACGAGTACTGGACTAAAGGTCATGTAGTTAACCCACGCAAAGCTAAAAAGGCGTTGCCGGGTAAAATTACCACTGAACAGCAGGAAGCCATTAAATAACTCGTCATGAGTCGCGGTCAGTCTCTGCCAAAAGAAAAACAGGCTAAGGCGATGATCACCATGTGGTCGTCACTGAAATCCCATTTTGGATGTTCGTACAAAGAAATCAGTGAGGAGCAGTTTACAGAAGCACTGTCACTTGCAGCTCGAGTTCCGCTTGAAGGTGAGTTCATCGGCAAACAAGAGAAGAAAACCAACGAGCTTTCTGCAAAAGAAGCAAACAGCCTTGTATGGTTATGGGATTATGCCAACCGCTCACAGGCATTATTCCGCGAACTGTATCCGGCGCTAAAACAAATTCAATCGAACTATTCAGGCAGATGTCATGACTGCGGTTATGAGTTCTCCCGTATTATCGATATGGCGAGAGATGTTTTAATCAACCATACACGAGATGTTGATATTAATGAGCCAGGCGGACCGACGAACCTTTCAGCATGGATAAGACTTAAGAATAAAGAATTACCTCCTTCAGTACATAACTACTGACAGATAACCAACGCAACGACCCAGCTTCGGCTGGGTTTTTTTATGCCCAAAATTCACCGTAGCCATGCTGCGGCGATTCCTTGTGTCTGGAGCAAATTAAATGAGAGACATTACAGCCAATGTGATCGTATCGATGCCTTCGCAACTCTTCACTATGGCGCGTTCTTTTAAAGCCGTAGCCAATGGCAAAATTTATATCGGTAAAATTGACACTGACCCTGTAAATCCTGAAAACCAGATTCAGGTTTATGTGGAAAACGAAGACGGCTCTCACGTTCCTGTTTCGCAACCAATCATCATTAACGCTGCTGGATATCCTGTATATAACGGACAGATTGCCAAATTCGTAACTGTGCAAGGCCATTCTATGGCTGTTTATGATGCGTATGGTGCGCAGCAGTTCTATTTTCCTAATGTGCTGAAGTATGACCCTGATCAACTACGGCAGCAATTAGAAGACCCAGATGGAGCGAATAAATACCCAAAACTTCAGATAGCAAGATGGAGAGACAGTTATGATGTAAGAGGTTGGGGGGCTATTGGTGATGGTGTTCATGATGATACATCAGCTCTATCAGAATTACTTTCTGTTGCAACAGGTGGTGAAAAGATAGATGGGCGAGGGCTTACTTTTAAAGTATCAACTCTTCCAGATGTCAGTCGATTTAAAAATGCTCGTTTTTTATTTGAGAGAATACCGGGTCAGCCTCTTTTTTATGCTTCTGAAGATTTTATCCAGGGAGAGTTATTTAAAATTACAGATACACCGTGGTACAACGCCTGGACGCAGGATAAAACGTTTGTATATGACAATGTCATCTATGCGCCTTTTATGGCTGGAGACCGCCATGGTGTAAATAACCTCCATGTTGCATGGGTTCGCTCAGGAGATGACGGGAAGACCTGGACAACGCCGGAATGGCTTACAGATTTACATGAAAACTATCCCACAGTTAACTATCACTGCATGAGTATGGGGGTTGTCAGAAATCGCCTTTTTGCTGTAATTGAGACGCGGACCGTGAGAGGAAATAAACTGCAGGTTGCAGAGTTGTGGGATCGCCCAATGAGTCGCAGCCTTCGCGTTTATGGTGGTATAACGAAAGCAGCAAATCAGCAAGTCGCTTATATTCGCATTACTGATCACGGATTATTTGCTGGTGATTTTGTCAACTTCTCAAACTCTGGTGTTACAGATGTTACCGGGAATATGACGGTGACTACTGTTATTGATAAAAATACCTTTACAGTTACGACGCAAAATACCCAGAATGTGGATCAGAATAACGAGGGTAGATACTGGAGTTTTGGTACATCATTTCACTCGTCACCATGGAGAAAAACCAGTCTTGGAACTATTCCTTCTTTTGTTGACGGAAGCACTCCTGTTACTGAGATTCACAGTTTTGCGACGATTAGCGATAACAGTTTTGCTGTTGGCTACCATAATGGTGATATTGGTCCACGCGAGCTTGGGATACTCTATTTCTCTGATGCTTTCGGTTCTCCTGGTAGCTTTGTTCGCAGACGCATACCTGCAGAATATGAGGCGAATGCATCTGAGCCATGTGTAAAATATTATGATGGCATTCTGTATCTGACGACCAGGGGGACATTAAGTACTCAACCCGGTAGTTCATTGCACAGAAGCTCTGATTTAGGTACATCATGGAATTCTCTTCGCTTCCCAAATAATGTTCATCACTCAAACCTTCCTTTTGCCAAAGTTGGCGATGAGCTGATTATTTTTGGCAGTGAGCGCACATTTGGTGAGTGGGAAGGAGGAGAACCTGATAACCGTTATGCAGGAAATTATCCAAGAACATTTATGACCAGAGTTAACGTCAATGAGTGGAGTCTGGATAATGTAGAGTGGGTTAATGTTACTGATCAGATTTATCAGGGCGGAATAGTTAACTCTGCGGTTGGTGTTGGTTCAGTTTGTATCAAAGACAACTGGCTGTACTACATTTTCGGTGGGGAAGACTTTCTAAACCCATGGAGCATAGGGGATAACAACAGAAAATATCCTTATGTTCACGATGGTCACCCGGCTGATTTGTATTGTTTCAGGGTGAAAATTAAACAGGAAGAATTTGTTTCAAGGGATTTTGTCTACGGAGCCACTCCTAACAGAACGCTTCCTACTTTTATGTCGACGTCAGGCGTGAGGACGGTTCCTGTACCCGTTGATTTCACAGATGATGTTGCCGTCCAGTCACTGACTGTCCATGCAGGTACATCAGGGCAAGTTCGCGCGGAAGTCAAACTTGAGGGTAATTACGCCATTATTGCGAAGAAAGTACCGTCTGATGATGTTACCGCTCAGAGATTAATCGTTAGCGGCGGTGAAACAACGTCTTCAGCAGATGGTGCAATGATAACGTTGCATGGTTCCAGAAGCAGTACTCCACGTCGCGCGGTATATAACGCACTCGAACATCTTTTTGAGAACGGAGATGTTAAACCTTATCTTGATAATGTAAATGCTCTTGGTGGTCCGGGAAACAGGTTCTCGATAGTTTATCTTGGCTCCAATCCTGTGGTTACCAGTGACGGAACATTAAAGACAGAGCCGGTCTCTCCTGACGAAGCATTGCTGGATGCCTGGGGTGACGTCAGGTATATCGCTTATAAATGGCTGAACGCTGTCGCTATAAAGGGGGAAGAAGGGGCGAGGATACATCATGGTGTAATCGCGCAGCAACTTCGTGATGTTCTTATTTCTCACGGACTCATGGAAGAAGAAAGCACAACATGCTGCTATGCCTTTCTTTGCTATGACGATTATCCCGCAGTATATGATGACGTCATTACTGGCCAAAGGGAAATGCCGCTGACTGATAATGACGGGAGCATCATTGTTGATGAGGATGATAATCCAGTGATGGTAATGGAAGACATCATTGAGCGCGTTGAAATAACGCCAGCAGGATCTAGATGGGGGGTCAGACCTGATCTCTTATTCTATATCGAGGCAGCATGGCAGCGCAGAGAAATAGAAAGAATAAAAGCTAGGTTAGACTTAATAGAAGGGAAGCACTAAATGTTTCGTTGGCGTCAAAAATATGAACTGATCACATAAAGAAGTAAGTACATTGGCAAAAAACATTGACGTCAACGAAATTAAATATAAAAATTTAAATGCTTTTTAATGACAAGAAAAGTAACTAGTGGTAAAATAACGTAGGGTACTAATATGTTAAGACTCAAGACTCAAGACTCAAGACTCAAGACTCAAGACTCAAGACTCAAGACTCAAGACTCAAGACTCAAGACTCAAGACTCGTTTTCCGTTGATGATAATGGGTCAGGTAATGTTTTTGTATGTGGAGATCTTGTAAATAGCAAAGAGAATAAAGTTCAGTTCAATGGAAACAATAACAAACTTATTATAGAAGATGATGTTGAGTGTCGATGGCTTACCGTAATATTTAGGGGTGATAATAATTACGTAAGAATACATAAAAACAGTAAGATTAAAGGTGATATTGTCGCAACAAAAGGTTCAAAAGTTATTATCGGTAGAAGAACGACAATAGGTGCAGGTTTTGAAGTCGTCACTGATAAGTGCAATGTTACAATTGGCCATGACTGCATGATAGCAAGAGATGTTATTTTGCGTGCATCAGATGGGCATCCTATATTTGATATTCATAGCAAAAAAAGGATTAATTGGGCAAAAGATATCATTATATCTAGTTACGTATGGGTAGGGAGAAATGTCTCTATAATGAAAGGAGTATCTGTTGGAAGCGGATCTGTCATTGGGTATGGGAGTATTGTAACTAAAGATGTGCCATCTATGTGTGCAGCAGCCGGTAATCCAGCAAAAATAATAAAAAGAAATATAATATGGGCAAGAACGGATAAAGCGGAACTAATTAGTGATGACAAGAGATGCTCCAGCTATCATGCGAAGCTCACGCAATAAATATAAAACATCATGCAGACATATTACCAATATTAATATAAGGTAATAAAAATATAATTTACAAAAAAAGCCCGTTGGAAGCGACGGGCATTAACCGCGGTAATGGATAAATTATTAATGTTTTTAGATTGTGAACGATATCATATTGTGCGGAAGTAGTGAAGTAACCATGTAAAATGATTGTTTCATAGCCTATGAGACACACAAGGCTTTGTGCTCTTCGATAGTTGTTAAGGCGGATCACTCTACCTTCTCATCAATCCAGTCCGCCCACCACTGCATCATTTCTCTGCGCTTATCGAGATACTGAGCATGGTTGTAAATTCAACTAACCCAGTCCGTTGACAAAAAATTAGCGCAAGAGGACAAAAAATCACCTTGCGCTAATGCTCTGCCTCAGGTCACTAATACTATCTAAGTAGTTGATTCATAGTGACTGGATATGTTGTGTTTTGTAGTATTATGCAGTCTATTATTTAGACTAAATCCTTCATAACATATTGATATTTACAGTGTTTTCTGTTTCTCGTTCAGCTTTTTTATACTAACTTGAGCGAAACGGGAAGGTAAAAAGACAAAAAGTTGTTTTTAATACCTTTAAGTGATACCAGATGGCATTGCGCCATCTGGCAGAGTGATTAACTAAACATCGCAGTAATCGAGGCGCTTGCCAGAGAGTGGAAATGAACGTTAAACCCGACCATCGCGCCGCTGGCACCTTCATCGACATCAATACGTTCTATATCCAGCGCGTGAACGGTAAAAATGTAGCGATGAGTTTCGCCTTTCGGCGGTGCTGCGCCATCGTACCCGGTTTTACCAAAGTCGGTACGCGTCTGCAAAACGCCGTCTGGCATTGCTACCAGACCAGAGCCAAACCCTTGCGGTAATACGCGGGTATCAGCGGGTAAGTTAACAACTACCCAGTGCCACCAGCCGGAGCCGGTTGGCGCATCCGGGTCGTAGCAGGTGACAACAAAACTTTTCGTTCCCGCAGGAACATCATCCCACGCCAGATGCGGTGAAATATTATCGCCATCGTAACCCATGCCGTTAAAGACATGACGATGCGGCAATTTATCGCCATCGCGCAGATCGTTACTGATGAGTTTCATGAACCCTCCTTTCTTGTTTGCAGAAAGTGTAGCCAGAAACCCTCACGCGGACTTCTCGTTATTGGCAAAAAAATGTTTCATCCTGTACCGCGCGGTTAACCGCTGCGGTCAGACGCTGCAACTGTTGCGGGAGAATAATATAGGGCGGCATCAGGTAAATCAGTTTGCCAAAAGGCCGGATCCAGACACCCTGTTCGACAAAGAATTTTTGCAGCGCCGCCATATTCACCGGATGAGTGGTTTCGACCACGCCAATGGCCCCCAGTACGCGCACATCGGCAACCATTTCGGCATCACGGGCGGGGGCAAGTTGCTCGCGC
>ERZ894248.334-NODE-334-length-10412-cov-10.7725_pt1 | contig 10412 bp, 13 predicted proteins | sample MGYA00380300_ERZ894248 | MGnify/ENA primary metagenome ERZ894248 (study PRJEB32331, sample SAMN06328432) | human gut metagenome | biome: human gut microbiome; feature: stool | host: Homo sapiens | collected 2014-03-14 ... | reverse complement strand
TCCTGTTTACCTCTTTCTCAGGAAGTTTAGTCTCCAGGATTCCCGGGGCGGTTCAATATAAACAGGTGTTTAAAAGATACATTGCACCCTGTAAGGCTGACGGCTGGCGCTTTATGACATGAACGGTTGTAACCTTATGGGGAAGTCCCTTGCTGTTTAATGTGGATAAGCAAAATTACCCGTCTGTGAGGCGTATTTTGTATTAAAAACAGGGGGAACCGGATGCACCAGAAGGTGGATGGTGAGGTTATTTTTTGTATGTGGTGCTGATTTTTTGTGCGCTGACGGACTTCAGGCGTGCGGATGCCTCCGGCGCGGGCCGGATTATTCTGAGGAGGTCACTTTCAGGGGGAAGCTGTGGCCAGCCGGCTGTAATTGCGGTTACGTGACAGAATCATGCGCTCCTTCACACGACGCTCCACTTCACGTTTTACCGCCTCACGACTGGCAGTGAAGCGCCCTTCCGCGATTTCACGCGTCAGCTGTCGTTTCACCAGGGTGACGATATCCTGACGTTCCCTGCCCGCATCACGACGCGCACGGGCACGCTTTATTCCCCGGGACTTAAGCTCTGTCTGGTAACTGCGGAAACGCTCACGGACAAAACGCCAGGCGGCACTGTTGCAAATAGTCGGTGGTGATAAACTTATCATCCCTTTTTGCTGATGGAGCTGCACATGAACCCATTCAAAGGCCGGCATTTTCAGCGTGACATCATTCTGTGGGCCGTACGCTGGTACTGCAAATACGGCATCAGTTACCGTGAGCTGCAGGAGATGCTGGCTGAACGCGGAGTGAATGTCGATCACTCCACGATTTACCGCTGGGTTCAGCGTTATGCGCCTGAAATGGAAAAACGGCTGCGCTGGTACTGGCGTAACCCTTCCGATCTTTGCCCGTGGCACATGGATGAAACCTACGTGAAGGTCAATGGTCGCTGGACGTATCTGTACCGGGCCGTCGACAGCCGGGGCCGCACTGTCGATTTTTATCTCTCCTCCCGTCGTAACAGCAAAGCTGCATACCGGTTTCTGGGTAAAATCCTCAACAACGTGAAGAAGTGGCAGATCCCGCGATTCATCAACACGGATAAAGCGCCCGCCTATGGTCGCGCGCTTGCTCTGCTCAAACGCGAAGGCCGGTGCCCGTCTGACGTTGAACACCGACAGATTAAGTACCGGAACAACGTGATTGAATGCGATCATGGCAAACTGAAACGGATAATCGGCGCCACGCTGGGATTTAAATCCATGAAGACGGCTTACGCCACCATCAAAGGTATTGAGGTGATGCGTGCACTACGCAAAGGCCAGGCCTCAGCATTTTATTATGGTGATCCCCTGGGCGAAATGCGCCTGGTAAGCAGAGTTTTTGAAATGTAAGGCCTTTGAATAAGACAAAAGGCTGCCTCATCGCTAACTTTGCAACAGTGCCTTTTTGTATATCAGGTGACCAGTTTTTACCTCCTTGCTGGAAGTGGTCGACCAATGTATCCAGTGCCGCAAGCTCGCTTTCAGAGATCTCCGGTCGGGTATCCCAAAGTAGGGCAGGAAGACTGAGTGATGTTGTCGGACAAGGCGCTGTATGTTCAGATTGCATCATGGAGAAGGATCCTGCTGTTGTAGTACAGTAAGGCGGCAAGTATGCAAGGATGCGACCGTGTAATTGAAACGACTACTCAGATCACGTGCGCTGAGATGAATATAGAGCAGAGTTGACTGGATACGACGGTGGCCAGCGAATGCAGCAATTTCGTGGATGTCCCACCCCACGCGTGCCAGTTCTGTCAGACAAAGATGTCGGAATGTGTGGGTGCTGATGAGTGGAAGATCAGCCTTAATAGCTAAACCGCGAACTACTTTTGACCAAGTCCAGTTGCTAATAGGTTCTGCCCGATTACGCGGAGAGCGTGAGAGAAACAACGGACCGCGAGATGAGCTTAGCATACGACGTTCAGTGAGCCATGCTGTGTAGAGTTCCCCCGTCACAGGAGAATAGGGCACAACCCGACCAAAGCGGTTTTTGGTATGCTCAGCGCGCACAGTGAGCAAGCGTTGAGAAGGGTCAATATCTCCGGTAGCTACTGTGCAAAGTTCTTCTCTGCGTAATCCGCAGTCGTAGGCCAGTGCCAGCATAAAACGAGTACGGATATCAGCTTGTCCGGCTACCTCAAGAAAGCGCAACCACTCCGCATCATCCGGGATCCACGGTAGCCGCCGCTGCAACGGCACTATACCAGCTTTTCCTTTCCCTCCGTTTTTCCAGACACCTCGTCTGACAGGATTTCTCTCCCGTATCCCCTCCTCACAAAGCCAATCGTTGTACAGTCGTACCACCGTCAGCCGGTGGCGGATAGTGGCAGCGGCCAGCTGGCGACCGGTATGCAGGCTGCGGACATAGAGTGCGACCGTATCACGTCCAGCGACAGCAGCCGTCAGGGCAACAGAGTGACAGAAAGCGAGCCAGTCATTGACGCCACGGGCATAGGCATCAATGGTGTTTGGAGCACACAGCAGGTCCTCCTGCAGGCACACCCACCGGCAAGCTGAAGGATCGGCCGACAGGAAAGGCAGCGCATCCAGCAGTTTCTTGTGCACAGCATCCCCCTTTTCGATAACAGAATGTGTTGTATGAAATATAGTCAATTCCAAATAACATAGAAGCGAAGCGGCTGGGCATAAAAATGGGAGTACCGTGGTTTCAGCTGAAGTCGGTGAAATTTCCGGAGCCGGTCATCGCCTTCTCCAGTAATTACGCGCTATACGCATCGATGTCGAACAGGGTTATGTCTCATCTCGAGGAGCTGGTGCCGGGCGTGGAGCAGTACAGTATTGATGAGATGTTTCTCGACGTGCGGGGTATTGGCAGCTGCATCGATTTCGAGGATTTCGGCCGGCAGCTGCGTGAACACGTCAGGAACGGGACTGGCCTGACTATCGGTGTCGGAATGGGGCCAACCAAAACACTAGCAAAGTCAGCACAGTGGGCTTCCAAAGAGTGGCCACAGTTTGGTGGCGTGCTGGCGTTAACGCTAGGCAATATCCGCCGTACGGAAAAACTGCTGTCACTGCAGCCGGTGGAGGAAATCTGGGGGGTAGGCCGCAGGATCTCAAAGAAGCTGAACACAATGGGGATAACAACTGCACTGCAGCTGGCGCGCGCGACCCCTGTATTTATCAGGAAAAACTTCAATGTGGTTCTGGAGAGAACGGTCCGGGAACTCACCGGAGAAAGCTGTATTTCACTGGAGGAAGCACCGCCCCCCAAACAGCAGATAGTCTGCAGCAGGAGCTTTGGGGAACGTGTCACAACTTATGAAGCCATGCGACAGGCAGTTTGTCAGTACGCTGAGCGTGCAGCTGAAAAGCTGCGCGGCGAGCGTCAGTTCTGCAGGCATATTGCCGTGTTTGTGAAAACATCGCCGTTCGCCGTAAATGAGCCCTACTACGGTAATCTGGCCAGTGAAAAACTGCTCATCCCCACGCAGGATACACAGGACATCATTGCCGCTGCCGTCAGAGCTCTGGACAGGATCTGGGTGGATGGTCACCGTTACGCAAAGGCAGGCTGTATGCTGAACGATTTCGCTCCTGACGGGGTTTCGCTGTTGAACCTGTTCGATGATACTCTGCTCCGAAGCAACAGCAATCAGCTAATGAAAGTTGTGGACGGTATTAATCATTCAGGACTCGGAAAAGTGTGGTTTGCGGGCCGGGGGATTGCATCTGAATGGCAAATGAAACGGGAGATGCTTTCACCAGCCTATACAACTCGCTGGTCTGAACTACCAGTAGCGAAATTATGAGTCACGTAGAAGTTGAGAAAAAGTGGTGATTTCAGTGTGAAAGAATTATTATTTTTCTTTTATAATCAAAGAAGTAACCATGAAATAGGCATGGTGAAAAACATAAGAAAAGGATGCTCTCCGGCATCCTTGTCGCTTACTCACTTGACTCAGGAAGTCTTTCCAGAATACGTTTTATTGCCTCATCTATCTCCGACTGTGCCTCAGCGGAAATGCGGGAAAACTCATAAACAACAAGTCGTTTCTTTGAATCAATTTTCTTTCTTGCAAATTGGTTGCGATCTGAAAATTCTCTCAGCTTCTCAGTTTGAACCGTGCGGGTCGGGCGAACTATCAGCGATTTGCTCTCAGCTCTGATAACAGCCAGAATTTTGCTTTTATCAATTGCCGGATAATCTGGCATGGTCTTCAACCGATGCTGAACTTTTTCCATCAGTTCTGTTACTGATCTTTGCTTGTTGTTTGCTTCTTCAGCTAGTTTCAGTAAAAAATGATAATCCGACAACGAAATATCATTTATCACAGGGAAAACTGCAACCATTTCATCTGGCACTGCTGCGGCCTGAAACGCACGAGTCACTTTCGCAGGAGAGAGATTTTCTGCCTGAGCAATCTCTTCCTTCGTCATACTGGTTCCATACGTAACTTCGAGTCGTTTTCCCAGCTCACGCAAGCTATGCTCACGTGCGGTTTGTATGTCTTTTGCCAGTTGTCGTGCATCTGACAGTTCAATATCGTCCTTTGTAACAAGTATTTCGAATTTAACATTGTTATAAATGCAGGCTGCCCGGCGACGTGTGCCGTCCAGGATCTCAATTCGCCCGTTGACCTCTCTCCCAATAGCGGGGAAAAACTGCTGCAGTTTTATGGTACGGGAAATGTCACTGACTGACTCAGGGGATAACATTGCCTGGTCGCGACCATTAACAGATGAATCAACAAATGTCTTCGATTCGATCTCACCGCTTAGCACAACCGTTTTCACAAATTTGGCCTGTTTACCAGATTTGAGAGTAAAGGTTTTCACATCGCCATCGCTTTCAAGCATTCGCGCAAATTCTGAATTGCTGTTGCCAAGAACTCGGCCACGAGCTAAAACTTTCCTCATTTTGATGCTCCACGGATATATTCAATTCGATCAAAAACAGCCTTAGTAAATCGTTCAGCTTCAGTTCGGGCTTTTTTCAGTGCTTCAGCACTTCCAGGGTAGGAAACGGGGTTTGCACTAATAATGGTGTCAAACGACTCACCACACCGTTCGAATCCGTCAAGTCGCGGCAGTGACGCATCAAGAATGTTACTTGCGTACACTTCACGCGCCAGACTATGTGACGTCTCGTGGTCACGTTTGCCGGTCATTTTTGACATAAACCCAATACTGGCGCTGAGCCTGGGTTCCACACCTTCTTCTTCAAGGCGTTCCAGCATCTCCGGTAAACGTGTCAGGTATTTCAACGTGGAGTGAAAATCAACCTGTGCCGGTGGAGTAGGGGTCAAGAGCAAATCGCTCGCGGCCAGTCCATTCAGGAGGAACGGATCAAGGTGAGGGCCTGTATCAATAAAGACAAAATCATAATCACCTGCGATACGGTCAATAATTGTTTTTTTGAGCACCTCAGAAGGTTTCAGACCTGGTAAATGTTCTGTAACTAATGACTCCCACTGGCTGGCAACAAAGCCGTCGTCGATCGACGCAGGGATGATATCGACGCCTGGGATAATAGTTGGGCGAATTACAGCTTCTCTCAACGTTTCTGCATCGAGATCATTCAGCATTGCCTGGGCTGCTGTTTCAAGAACAGTACCAATGCTATGAGTGTGATCAAGAAACATAGTACTGGATGCCTGCGGATCAAGGTCAATAACCAGGATGCGGAGATCATGACGAAGCAAGTCCGGATGTACTCGTAATGCATGTGCGAGAGTGACTGTCGTGACTGTTTTTGATACACCGCCTTTAAGATTGACGACAAAAATCACGTATGGTTCTTTGTGAATATCGCGGTACTTAGGTATTTGACGGTGGGCGTAAATGTCGATAACGTTCTGAATAGTGAGAGCGTATTGCTCTACGTTACCAACCTGCTTTTTATTGAATTCGTAACCGCTGTCCTCCATCTCTTTTACAGCAAGTTCAACGATGCGACGGCTTAACTTAGGCAGTTTTGCCACAGCATTTCTGGTATATGTCTGATGATATTGAGTCAGATTAAATTCTTTTCTCTGAGCCTCAATATCCCTGCTCATAGCCTGAAGTAAGGCACTTGCTCTGAGAGCTATGGTGCCAACACTACCGTAATCACGTCTCATTGTTTTCCCCTTCCCCTAAAGATGGATTCCTTGCGCGTCAAATATGTGTAAAGCTTAATCACATTGTACACAACATAACAAAACGTACAACATTTATAACCACGACATTAAATTAATGTACGTGGCATTATATTTATCACCAAAAGGAATAGGTAGTGCTCGCCGCAGCCTTGAGACCGAGCATCGCGAGCGAACTGGCGAGGAAGCGCAACGGCGCTATAGTCACATAATGCTCGTACGCACCTGATTTAAAGGATATTGTGGGAAACACCCAAAGTTTTCTCTGACAGTTCAGATCAACTTTTCCACATACTCACAGACTGTTTTTTAAGCTATTTTTATTCCTTTTTAAAAGTTTTCTCCTTTTTGTCCATTTTAGGATGCCCAGAGACCGCGTCATGTCTGCCTTTCAGGCCTCCTTTATGGGAATCACCCAGGGTTATGCTGGGAAATACCACGGATTAATATGGGTAACAGCCCGAATTTTTATGGGAAATGCCACGAGTTGGTATGGGAAAAACCTCGTATTGCTATGGGAAACGCCCCTGGTTTAAATTCGTGTTTTATGACTGTGGATAACACGTTAATTTCCCTTGTTGGATGGGCTTTTGCATGACAATATGGGCGAGTTAAAAACAACCCATACGATAATGACAATGACAATAAGTACCGCGAAAAAATCAGTCAACATTAGTCAATCCAATGAACTGACAGAAGCAGCTTACTACTTGCCGTTGCAAGCCAAGAGGGTGCTATGGTTATGCCTCATTCAGTGCTATCCACTGAAAGATGATCCTGATTCGGTATCGCCAGTATTCACAGTTCTTGTTGCTGATTATCAAAAGTATTTCAAAGTGTCTGTTGATACAGCGTCATCTGATGTTAAAAAGGGCGTCACTGCACTGGCTGAAAGTAGTGTTGTGTTTTATCCCAAAGACGGAGAGTTTGACGAGATCAAACGGCCCTGGCTGGCTGAGGCTGGGCTAAAAAAAGGGCGCGGAAAATGGCAAATTGAATTTAATTACAAAGTCATGCCCTATCTGATGGGACTGACCAGCCAGTTCACCACGTATTCACTCTATGACTGCGGAAAAATAAACAGTGTTAGGGTCATTCGACTGTATGAAAGCCTGTGCCAGTACCGTTCCAGCGGAGTATGGGTTACTACTCAGGAATGGCTGTCAGAGCGATTCATGCTTCCTGAATCGCAAAGATCAAACTTCGCTGAAATGAAGAGAACGTTTATCAATCCGGCACTGAAAAAGATAAACGCAAATACACCACTTAAAGCCGCAATGACACAGAATGAAGATGGCAGGTTAGTCTTCACCATTGTTGATTCGAAAAACTAACCAGGTTTGTTTCCCATAATAATGAACCTGGGCTATTTCCCATACCAGCCCAGCGACACACACTAACCAGGCCTGTTTTCCATTCCAGGGAAAACTTGGTGTGTTTCCCATAGTCTGGGCAATGGGGTCTGGCGGTATCATCCCGGGCAGATCTCAATGCCCTTGTATTAATTCCCCGCACCGTTTCAGAGTAAGCACCCTTTTTAGAGCGTAGCGTAAACCCCAGCTTACACTACGCTCTAAAAAGGGCGCTTACAACTGCTCGTTAGCCTATGAATAACAATCAGAAAGTACCATAACAGACCCGAAAAAAATGAAATATAAGAGAAGATCAGCGGGTGAAGAAAAAGTTCAAAAAATGGCTACCGGGGAGGAAGGAAAGTACCGGATGGAAAGAGTCCCCACTAAAGCAGACTGACAGACATCACAAATCCCCGGGAGGGGACTTGTGTATAAGAGACAGCTCAGATACAGGGAAAGTGCAGAATGGCAACTATGATGTCTGGCGGCAATGCGAGTTCACCGGAACGATACATAGATTCTGTTTACCTCTCTCTCAACGAGTTTAGTCTCCAGGATTCCCGGGGCGGTTCAGTCTGGCGACTCATCCTAATCATGCCTGTTTCCCATCCAACGGGAAAACCTGGGGTATTTCCCATATACTGGCCAGAGCATTTTCTCAGGATAATTGTTTCAGCATCACAACCGCATCAGATTCCGGCATCGCAAACTGCACCCGGTGCCGTGCAGCCACATCCAGCGCAAACACCTTCGTGTAGACCTCCGTTGAGCTGATGGACTTATGCCCCATCAGGCTCTGCAGGACCTTCAGCGGTATACCGGCATACAGCATGTGCATCGCATAGGAATGGCGGAACGTATGTGGCGTGATCGGGACAGAGAACGTCACACCATCAGCGGCAGCGGCGGCAACCGCTTCCCCAATCCAGGTCCTGACCGTTCTGTCCGTCACTTCCCAGATCCGCGCTTTCTCTGTCCTGCCTGTTCGTTTATTACGCCGTTCCATGGGGATTTTCAGTGTTGCCACCATCGTCTGCAGCTGGCTGACGTACCAGGAGTCGGAGAGCGGGACCAGCCGGTGAGTCTGCTGACCGGCTGGCATTCTTCCTGCCGTCCTGGCGGCTTTTTCGGTCCGTTGTTTCAGGGTCGCAAGCTGCACAAACGGATACGGAGGCGTGAGCGAAAAATCCCCCGCGTCAGCGCTAGTGCTTCATTAATACGCGCGCCGGTGTTCCACAGAGTGGCCAGCAGCATCTTGCGGCGCAGATCCGGGACATAATGAAGCAGGGCACTCACCTCGGGAGCCAGCAGATATTTCGGCAGTTCATCATGAACCATCGACATCTGGCGGAGTGCCAGAGCTGCCGGATAATCAATGGCAACAGGAAGTTGTGCAGACTGTCCGGCAGAATACACTGCCGGTACCATGGCTGCAGACTGGCTGTGTATAACGGAGCCTGACATTTATATTCCCCAGAACATCAGGTTAATGGCATTTTTGATGTCATTTTCTCGGTGGCTGAGATCAGCCACTTCCTCCCCGATAACGGAGACCGGCACACTGGCCATATCGGTGGTCATCATGCGCCAGCTTTCATCCCCGACATGCACCACCGGGTAAAGCTCACGGGAGACCTTATCTGACAACAGACGTGCACTGGCCAGGGGGATCACCATCCGTCGCCCGGGCGTGTCAATAATGTCACTCTGGACATCCACAAACAGACGATAACGGCTCTCTCTTTTATAGGTGTAAACCTTAAACTGCATTTCACCAGTCCCTGTTCTCGTCGGCAAAAGAGCCGTTCATTTCAATAAACCGGGCGACCTCAGCCATCCCTTCCTGATTTTCTGCCTGCCAGCGTTCGGCACGCAGACGACGGGCTTCATTCTGCAGGGTGGTGCTTACCAGCCCGGAGATATTGACATCATATGCCTTGAGCAACTGATAGCTGTCACTGTCGACGGTGACTGTAATGCGCTGCTTCATAATGCACCTCATCTTACATACTCTCTGTACACCATTAAGTATACACCAGTATTACGCTATAACATGCCTCCGGCAACGGAATATTGTTATCCAGCTATTATTAACACCACCATCAATAACTGACCTGAAAAGTAATCATGACAATAATAACCTGCAATGTAGTAACCATGATAAATTACAGGATGACTGTTTTTCTATGATCCGATTTTTATCGGATTCAGGATTTTCCGGAAGTGAATCAGGATCAGTGAATAAGCGAAGCGATCTTTTCTGCCGCTGATGACTGGCTCGGGAACACGGGAAGAAACACAACATACAGTGTCATGTCAGCGGAGCGGGACACCACATCCTGTGAAAGCGGACCAGCGGGCGGCAGCGAAGGATCCGCGGATCCGGAACCACCAGAAACCGGATCTGCGTGATGAGAAAAGAGTAGTAGATATGATTTTATATAAAAAACATAAAACCATACCAGGCGTGATGTTTGTCATAATATATAAATTCATACCTGATATGATATTTACCAAAGTAGAGATAAATTATTCGCTGTATGATTTTACCTATTAATGCACATAATCAAATGGAGCATGCAGGATGGATGAAAAAGTATACTTTCGCCTCAGCTATGAAACGATGACCGGCGATACGGAAGACTTCATTAACGCATGTATTGAACGGGCAAACCGTGCGGACTGCAACGATACCGATGCGGAGATTGCCCGCGCACGCAGCACCATTGAACTCTGGTACTGTCTGGCACTCGCGGGGCGTGCCCCAGACGACGTCGCCGACAGGGATCATCTGCGGTTCACCGAAATGCTCCTGCGCGCCCCGACAGCAGAACAACGCGCATGTCAGCTGTAACCTCCCGTGGGCCGTCGCCGCTGCAACGACGGGTGCTGATTGTGCTGGCTGCCCTTGATGAAAAACGGCC
>ERZ894248.328-NODE-328-length-10573-cov-6.55733_pt1 | contig 10573 bp, 8 predicted proteins | sample MGYA00380300_ERZ894248 | MGnify/ENA primary metagenome ERZ894248 (study PRJEB32331, sample SAMN06328432) | human gut metagenome | biome: human gut microbiome; feature: stool | host: Homo sapiens | collected 2014-03-14 ... | reverse complement strand
ATTGCGCACCTGACCGGCGGCGGCTTCTGGGAAAACATTCCGCGCGTATTGCCAGATAATACTCAGGCAGTGATTGATGAATCTTCCTGGCAGTGGCCGGAAGTGTTCAACTGGCTGCAAACGGCAGGTAACGTTGAGCACCATGAAATGTATCGCACCTTCAACTGCGGCGTCGGGATGATTATTGCCCTGCCTGCTCCGGAAGTGGACAAAGCCCTCGCCCTGCTCAATGCCAACGGTGAAAACGCGTGGAAAATCGGTATCATCAAAGCCTCTGATTCCGAACAACGCGTGGTTATCGAATAATGAATATTGTGGTGCTTATTTCCGGCAACGGAAGTAATTTACAGGCAATTATTGACGCCTGTAAAACCAACAAAATTAAAGGCACCGTACGGGCAGTTTTCAGCAATAAGGCCGACGCGTTCGGCCTTGAACGCGCCCGCCAGGCGGGTATTGCAACGCATACGCTCATCGCCAGCGCGTTTGACAGTCGTGAAGCCTATGACCGGGAGTTGATTCATGAAATCGACATGTACGCACCCGATGTGGTCGTGCTGGCTGGTTTTATGCGCATTCTCAGCCCGGCGTTTGTCTCCCACTATGCCGGGCGTTTGCTGAACATTCACCCTTCTCTGCTGCCGAAATATCCCGGATTACACACCCATCGTCAGGCGCTGGAAAATGGCGATGAAGAGCACGGTACATCGGTGCATTTCGTCACCGATGAACTGGACGGTGGCCCGGTTATTTTACAGGCGAAAGTCCCGGTATTTGCTGGTGATTCGGAAGATGACATCACCGCCCGCGTGCAAACCCAGGAACACGCCATTTATCCACTGGTGATTAGCTGGTTTGCCGATGGTCGTCTGAAAATGCACGAAAACGCCGCGTGGCTGGATGGTCAACGTCTGCCGCCGCAGGGCTACGCTGCCGACGAGTAATACCCCCGTAATTAAAGCGCCAGCTCTGCCGCTGGCGTTTTTCAATTCACCTGTAAATCGCAAGCTCCAGCAGTTTTTTTCCCCCTTTTCTGGCATAGTTGGACATCTGCCAATATTGCTCGCCATAATATCCAGGCAGTGTCCCGTGAATAAAACGGAGTAAAAGTGGTAATGGGTCAGGAAAAGCTATACATCGAAAAAGAGCTCAGTTGGTTATCGTTCAATGAACGCGTGCTTCAGGAAGCGGCGGACAAATCTAACCCGCTGATTGAAAGGATGCGTTTCTTGGGGATCTATTCCAATAACCTTGATGAGTTCTATAAAGTCCGCTTCGCTGAACTGAAGCGACGCATCATTATTAGCGAAGAACAAGGCTCCAACTCTCATTCCCGCCATTTACTGGGCAAAATTCAGTCCCGGGTGCTGAAAGCCGATCAGGAATTCGACGGCCTCTACAACGAGCTATTGCTGGAGATGGCGCGCAACCAGATCTTCCTGATTAATGAACGCCAGCTCTCCGTCAATCAACAAAACTGGCTGCGTCATTATTTTAAGCAGTATCTGCGTCAGCACATTACGCCGATTTTAATCAATCCTGACACTGACTTAGTGCAGTTCCTGAAAGATGATTACACCTATCTGGCGGTGGAAATTATCCGTGGCGATACCATCCGTTACGCGCTGCTGGAGATCCCATCAGATAAAGTGCCGCGCTTTGTGAATTTACCGCCAGAAGCGCCGCGTCGACGCAAGCCGATGATTCTTCTGGATAACATTCTGCGTTACTGCCTTGATGATATTTTCAAAGGCTTCTTTGATTATGACGCGCTGAATGCCTATTCAATGAAGATGACCCGCGATGCCGAATACGATTTAGTGCATGAGATGGAAGCCAGCCTGATGGAGTTGATGTCTTCCAGTCTCAAGCAGCGTTTAACTGCTGAGCCGGTGCGTTTTGTTTATCAGCGCGATATGCCCAATGCGCTGGTTGAAGTGTTACGCGAAAAACTGACTATTTCCCGCTACGACTCCATCGTCCCCGGCGGTCGTTATCATAATTTTAAAGACTTTATTAATTTCCCCAATGTCGGCAAAGCCAATCTGGTGAACAAACCACTGCCGCGTTTACGCCATATTTGGTTTGATAAAGCCCAGTTCCGCAATGGTTTTGATGCCATTCGCGAACGCGATGTGTTGCTCTATTATCCTTATCACACCTTTGAGCATGTGCTGGAACTGCTGCGTCAGGCTTCGTTCGACCCGAGCGTACTGGCGATTAAAATTAACATTTACCGCGTGGCGAAAGATTCACGCATCATCGACTCGATGATCCACGCCGCACATAACGGTAAGAAAGTCACCGTGGTGGTTGAGTTACAGGCGCGTTTCGACGAAGAAGCCAACATTCACTGGGCGAAGCGCCTGACCGAAGCAGGCGTGCACGTTATCTTCTCTGCGCCGGGGCTGAAAATTCACGCCAAACTGTTCCTGATTTCACGTAAAGAAAACGGTGAAGTGGTGCGTTATGCACACATCGGGACCGGGAACTTTAACGAAAAAACCGCGCGTCTTTATACTGACTATTCGTTGCTGACCGCCGATGCGCGCATCACCAACGAAGTACGGCGGGTATTTAACTTTATTGAAAACCCATACCGTCCGGTGACATTTGATTATTTAATGGTATCGCCGCAAAACTCCCGCCGCCTATTGTATGAAATGGTGGACCGCGAGATCGCCAACGCGCAGCAAGGGCTGCCCAGTGGTATCACCCTGAAGCTAAATAACCTTGTCGATAAAGGCCTGGTTGATCGTCTGTATGCGGCCTCCAGCTCCGGCGTACCGGTTAATCTGCTGGTTCGCGGAATGTGTTCGCTGATCCCCAATCTGGAAGGCATTAGCGACAACATTCGTGCCATCAGTATTGTTGACCGTTACCTTGAACATGACCGGGTTTATATTTTTGAAAATGGCGGCGATAAAAAGGTCTACCTTTCTTCCGCCGACTGGATGACGCGCAATATTGATTATCGTATTGAAGTGGCGACGCCGCTGCTCGATCCGCGCCTGAAGCAGCGGGTACTGGACATCATCGACATATTGTTCAGCGATACGGTCAAAGCACGTTATATCGATAAAGAACTCAGTAATCGCTACGTTCCCCGCGGCAATCGCCGCAAAGTACGGGCGCAGTTGGCGATTTATGACTACATCAAATCACTCGAACAACCTGAATAACCCTATGCCAATACACGATAAATCCCCTCGTCCGCAGGAGTTTGCTGCGGTCGATCTTGGTTCAAACAGTTTTCACATGGTCATAGCCCGTGTGGTAGATGGTGCCATGCAGATTATTGGCCGCCTGAAACAGCGGGTGCATCTGGCGGACGGCCTGGGGCCAGATAATATGTTGAGTGAAGAGGCAATGACGCGCGGTTTAAACTGTCTGTCGCTGTTTGCCGAACGGCTACAAGGGTTTTCTCCTGCCAGCGTCTGTATAGTTGGTACCCATACGCTGCGTCAGGCGCTGAACGCCACTGACTTTCTGAAACGCGCGGAAAAGGTCATTCCCTACCCGATTGAAATTATTTCCGGTAATGAAGAAGCCCGTCTGATTTTTATGGGCGTGGAACATACCCAACCGGAAAAAGGTCGCAAACTGGTTATTGATATTGGCGGCGGATCTACGGAACTGGTGATTGGTGAAAATTTCGAACCTATTCTCGTTGAAAGCCGCCGGATGGGTTGTGTCAGCTTTGCCCAGCTTTATTTTCCTGGCGGGGTCATCAATAAAGAGAATTTTCAGCGCGCTCGCATGGCGGCAGCACAAAAACTGGAAACTTTAACCTGGCAATTCCGTATTCAGGGCTGGAACGTTGCAATGGGCGCTTCCGGTACCATAAAAGCCGCCCATGAAGTGTTAATGGAAATGGGCGAGAAAGACGGGATAATTACCCCGGAACGTCTGGAAAAACTGGTAAAAGAAGTTTTACGTCACCGTAATTTCGCATCGCTGAGTTTACCGGGTCTTTCCGAAGAGCGGAAAACAGTCTTCGTTCCGGGACTGGCGATTTTATGCGGTGTGTTTGATGCTTTAGCCATCCGTGAACTGCGCCTTTCTGACGGGGCGTTACGCGAAGGCGTACTGTATGAAATGGAAGGACGTTTCCGTCATCAGGATGTGCGTAGTCGCACCGCCAGCAGCCTCGCCAACCAGTATCACATCGACAGCGAACAGGCCCGACGGGTGCTGGATACCACTATGCAAATGTACGAACAGTGGCGGGAACAGCAACCGAAGCTGGCGCATCCGCAACTGGAGGCGCTACTGCGATGGGCCGCCATGCTGCATGAGGTCGGGTTGAATATCAACCACAGCGGTTTGCATCGCCACTCCGCTTATATTCTGCAAAACAGTGACTTGCCGGGTTTTAATCAGGAACAGCAGCTGATGATGGCGACACTGGTGCGCTATCACCGTAAAGCGATTAAGCTCGACGATCTGCCGCGCTTTACCTTGTTTAAGAAGAAACAGTTCCTGCCACTGATACAGCTATTGCGCCTTGGCGTATTACTCAACAATCAACGTCAGGCAACCACCACACCGCCAACATTGACGCTGATTACTGATGACAGTCACTGGACACTGCGTTTCCCGCATGACTGGTTTAGTCAGAATGCGCTGGTACTGCTTGATCTGGAAAAGGAGCAAGAATACTGGGAAGGCGTGGCTGGCTGGCGGTTGAAAATTGAAGAAGAAAGTACACCAGAAATCGCCGCTTAATACTTTGCGGGCCGACGAGAAATGTCGGCCCGCATTATTCAGGCACTTTCGCGAATGGGTTCGATTTCATTCAGCGTATCAATTAACGGCTGCGGCTTACCAATAAGATAACCCTGCATATAATCGATCCCCAAAGAGAGCACCGCCTCGCGGATCTCTTCGTTTTCAACGTACTCTGCCACTACCAGCATTTTCTTCATTCGCGCCAGGTGGCAAATCGATGCCACTATCTGATAATCCAGACTATTTGACACAATATTGCGGATAAAACTGCCGTCAATTTTAAGCAGATCGGCATTCACATTTTTAAGCCGCGCATAGCTGGCGTAGCCGGTGCCGAAATCATCAATCGCAATCTGGCAGCCTAATTCCTGAAGATGCTGCAAGGTGATTTGCGCCTGCTTAACATTGGTCAGAGCATTACTTTCGGTGACTTCAAAAATAAGTTGCCACGCTTCAATCTGATATTTAGCCAGCAACTGACTGACTTCAACAGGAAAACGAGCCTGACATACCGAGGTTGGAGACAGATTAATAGCAAAACGGTGAGCGGGCATCTTCGCTCTGTTTTCAGCCATAAATTGCAGCGTATGCTCAATGACCCACATGTCGATACTCGACGATAAACCAAATTCGTGCGCGACCGGCAAGAAGCTATCGGGGCTGATCAGTTCATCATTCTCACCTTTCATGCGCAGAAGAATTTCATGGTAAACATCACCACGCATACCGGTAATCGGCTGGGCCATCAGGAAAAAATGGTTGTGTTCCAGCGCCTGCTGTAGTCGATTCATCATCGCGACTTTATCTTTCAATTCGCGTTGCAAATACATTGCCCCGCGACGCTGCATATTTTCCGGGGCGTTGGTCACGATGGAAAGTTCGGCGACCGTATTTAGCTCTCCCAGCAGCAGGTAGATATGATTCACTGGCGAGCGCACATAGCAGTAACTGACGCCAATCTGCGGTTGCATCGGCATGCCATCCCAAAAGAAACGAAATTGCTTGAGATGGCTATCCAGTGCGGTAATGCGCTCCTGGTGCGATTCTGTATTCAGTCGCAGCGCGAGATCGTTACCCGAAAGCTGATAAACATCTTCACCCGGTTCCAGCAAGGGTGACAGCCAGTGAGAAAGTTTTTGCTTGTATTGAATCCGCAGCATGATGCCATAGTTCTTAACCAGCATTTCCATGCCAGGGATGCGTAAATAACAAAGCGCAGACCAGGGGGCATCACGCAACGCGCGATTCAGGGCGCGAACATTTGGCAGATGAACCACCGGGTCCACATACGCAAGCCGCTGAATGCGTCTGACTACCGCTCTCTGACGGGTTGCCAGTACAGCCATATAATTGACAATAAAAGAGAATACCAGATAACTGGAGGAGGTTATGGTCAGCTGCGTGGTATAGCCAGGATAAATGGGAATGTAATTTTGATAGCTGTGGATGCTGATCATCAACACGACCGCCCAGAGCAGCGAAATCAGCTTATAACCATAGCGCATCGCTCCCCACATCATCAGGGGCAGCAATAATGACAAGGTATAATTGGTGCTAAAAATTGTGCTTTTTTCATTTAACGGCATGCATAACAGCAACAATAAAGCACCTAATGCCAGTAGCCAGAGCGCGAACTCTTTTTTGGTGACTTTGGCATCAACCTGCTGTTTTAATTGCGAATAATAGCTACGTAAATAAAATGGATTTCGCACTACCCGAATGATGAAGTAGCACAGCGGGACACCGATCAGATTACCCACCAGTAAGGCCTGATAATTGATTAAAGTCCCGAGGTTAAAAGGCATGACACCGACCAGATTTTCTCTGCTCGCCAGTAATCCTACAAATGCAGCAAACTGGAAAAGTATCAGAAACAGCGTTGCAGGAAACACAATCTGCCAGAATATACGCTGGGAAATTAAACGGGTATCACCATGTGAAACGTTGTTACGCCGGGGAGTAAAGACCCTGTAACCGCCCCAACAGAGAATGATAATGATAATAAAATTAGCCGTTAATGATAGCGTTTCGTAAAAACCCAGCTCTGCATATTTGCGGACAAAAATCCCTAAGGCGATCCCTGGCAATGCCGCCCAGCTGAAAAACATCATCATGCTGATCATCAGTGCCAGAGGCAGATAAAAGAGAAAAACCTCACCGGAAGAAATATGCGCGAAAGTATTAATGTGGGCGAAAATGGGCAAGATTAAAGAAGGCAGGAACAGCGGAAGCCCCCACCATTTATCACGTATTTTTATATAAGTTGCATTCAGTTTCATAGATGCTCAGCAGAATCCCCCACATCCTGAAGGAGGTGTATTCAGACAGGCATCCCACCTGACTTCGAATGATGATTATTCATCACTATAGAGAGCATTGATTCTAAGTGTCATATGAAAGTACCAATTGATATATATCAAACAAAATAACCCTGATTAATGAATTATTACGTTTATCATGTTAATTCATCATTATTACATCATCATTGTAAATAATTAAATTAACTTCCATAACATTAAAATATGTATCCACTGACGCTTTTTTACATAACGAAGAATTGACCATTTTGTCCTGTTGTGCCTTAATGTAAGTACCGTCCACAGCGTGGGACATACTTCAAGGAACCTTTTGTGAGTCAGGCAACCAGTATGCGAAAACGACACCGATTTAACAGTCGCATGACCCGTATCGTACTGCTCATCAGCTTTATCTTCTTCTTTGGCCGTTTTATCTACTCGTCCGTCGGTGCCTGGCAGCACCATCAGAGCAAAAAAGAAGCTCAGCAATCCACACTCTCCGTCGAATCACCGGTACAACGTTAGCGGTTACCTTCTCCACTTTCACAGAACATAACGGCACTTCGCTGTCGGATGCTTTTGCTGTTTGGGATTATCAAAGCGGCAGATATTCTTTCATCTTAAATTTTACGTCTTTATCCTGACTGATGTTTATCCTGTTTGGCTGCGAAATAAATATAAAATTAATATATATGTTGTAATGATATATTTTTATAAATTATTCCCTGCGTGAATTTTAATAAATTTAATCTATCCCTTTATACGCAATACATTTACTTTCCTCTTTTGATGATCTTAAATGTCTTATTTTTCGTAATGTGTATAACAAGGAATAGTGATGAAATTTAAAAAATGTCTTCTGCCTGTGGCAATGTTAGCGTCATTCACTCTGGCAGGATGCCAGTCAAATGCTGACGATCATGCTGCCGATGTTTATCAAACCGATCAACTGAATACCAAACAAGAAACTAAAACCGTTAATATTATTTCCATTCTTCCCGCAAAAGTTGCCGTAGACAACTCCCAAAATAAACGGAACGCACAAGCCTTCGGCGCGCTTATTGGCGCAGTCTCTGGCGGTGTTATCGGCCACAACGTCGGGTCTGGCAGCAATTCCGGAACGACGGCAGGTGCAGTTGGCGGCGGAGCTGTAGGCCGGCAGCGGGTTCTATGGTGAATGATAAAACCTTAGTGGAAGGTGTTTCTTTAACCTATAAGGAAGGCACCAAAGTGTATACCTCTACCCAGGTGGGTAAAGAGTGCCAGTTTACGACAGGTTTAGCCGTTGTTATTACCACGACGTATAACGAAACGCGTATTCAGCCAAATACCAAATGTCCTGAAAAGAGCTAATAATCAGGAGGAGTCATGAAGAAAGTTTTTCTTTGCGCCATCTTAGCCTCCTTAAGCTATCCGGCTATCGCCTCATCATTGCAGGATCAACTCTCTGCTGTCGCAGAAGCGGAACAGCAAGGTAAAAATGAAGAGCAAAGGCAGCATGACGAATGGGTCGCGGAGCGCAACAGGGAAATCCAGCAAGAGAAGCAACGTCGCGCAAATGCCCAGGCCGCCGCTAACAAAAGAGCGGCAACGGCAGCGGCAAATAAGAAAGCTCGTCAGGATAAACTGGACGCCGAAGCCTCTGCGGACAAAAAACGCGATCAAAGTTATGAAGATGAGCTACGCAGCTTAGAGATTCAGAAACAAAAACTGGCGCTGGCGAAAGAAGAAGCCCGCGTTAAGCGAGAAAACGAATTTATCGATCAGGAACTGAAGCACAAAGCTGCGCAAACCGATGTGGTGCAATCTGAAGCTGACGCCAACAGAAATATGACTGAAGGCGGTCGCGATCTGATGAAAAGCGTGGGCAAAGCAGAAGAGAACAAATCGGACAGCTGGTTTAATTAATCGATGTTAGTAACTTCAATCCTATAATTCTTGAAGATAAAAAACCCTCTGTAGTAACAGAGGGTTTTGTTCATTCATAGTGCAGGGTCAAATCATTCCCACTCAATGGTAGCTGGCGGCTTGCCGCTGATGTCATACACCACGCGGGAAATACCGTTCACTTCATTGATAATGCGGTTGGAAACGCGACCGAGGAAATCGTACGGCAGATGCGCCCAGTGTGCGGTCATAAAGTCGATGGTTTCGACAGCACGCAGAGAGACAACCCAGTCATACTTACGACCATCGCCCATTACGCCAACGGAACGTACCGGCAGGAACACAGTGAACGCCTGGCTGACTTTGTCGTACAGGTCCGCTTTACGCAGTTCTTCAATGAAGATGGCGTCAGCACGGCGCAGCAGGTCACAGTACTCTTTCTTCACTTCACCCAGAACACGAACGCCAAGGCCTGGTCCCGGGAACGGGTGACGGTACAGCATGTCGTACGGCAGGCCCAGCTCCAGACCAATCTTACGCACTTCGTCTTTGAACAGCTCTTTCAGCGGTTCAACCAGGCCCATCTTCATCTCTTTCGGCAGGCCGCCCACGTTGTGGTGAGATTTGATGACGTGTGCTTTACCGGTTGCAGACGCCGCAGATTCGATAACGTCAGGGTAGATGGTGCCCTGCGCCAGCCACTTCACGTCTTCCAGTTTCAGCGCTTCTTCATCGAATACTTCAACGAAAACGCGACCGATGATTTTACGTTTTGCTTCCGGATCGTTTTCGCCAGCCAGCGCTGACAGGAAGCGATCTTCTGCCGGTACGTGAACAATGTTAAGACCAAAGTGATCGCCAAACATATCCAGAACCTGCTCTGCTTCGTTGAGGCGCAGCAGGCCGTTGTCGACGAATACGCAAGTCAGGTTTTTACCGATAGCGCGGTGCAGCAGCATTGCGGTTACGGAGGAATCCACACCACCAGAGAGGCCGAGGATGACTTTATCGTCGCCTACCTGCTCGCGGATGCGAGCTACAGCATCGTCGATAATTTTCGCTGGCGTCCACAGGGCTTCACACTGGCAGATATCACGCACAAAACGCTCCAGCATGCGCATACCCTGGCGGGTGTGAGTCACTTCCGGGTGGAACTGTACGCCATAGAAGCGTTTTTCTTCGTTAGCCATAATGGCAAACGGGCAGCTTTCGGTGCTGGCTACGGTGATGAAGTCGGACGGAATAGCGGTAACTTTATCGCCGTGGCTCATCCAGACATCGAGCAGCGGTTTACCGTCTGCGGTCAGCGCATCTTCGATACCGCGAACCAGTGCGCTGTCGTTTACGACTTCAACCTGCGCGTAGCCAAATTCACGTTCGTTAGAGGCTTCAACGTGACCGCCCAACTGCATTGCCATGGTCTGCATGCCATAGCAAACGCCGAATACCGGTACGCCTGCTTCAAAGACATACTGCGGCGCACGCGGACTGTTTTCTTCAGTAGTACTTTCCGGGCCGCCGGAAAGAATAATGCCGCTTGGATTGAAGTCACGAATTTGTGCTTCTGTCACATCCCACGCCCACAGTTCGCAGTAAACACCCAGCTCACGCACGCGGCGCGCAACCAGTTGAGTGTACTGAGAACCGAAGTCCAGAAT
>ERZ894248.317-NODE-317-length-11204-cov-8.61817_pt1 | contig 11204 bp, 4 predicted proteins | sample MGYA00380300_ERZ894248 | MGnify/ENA primary metagenome ERZ894248 (study PRJEB32331, sample SAMN06328432) | human gut metagenome | biome: human gut microbiome; feature: stool | host: Homo sapiens | collected 2014-03-14 ... | reverse complement strand
GAAAATGACTAGAAGGTTTGCTAAAAATATAAAAGAACATAAAATAGATGCAACAGAATATGAAGTATGTGAAATTAACAGAACTGATTGATAGATTAAAGAGAAATAACATAATGGCAGATTTAAATTATGAGGAAGTAGTTGTACATGTTACAGACTTCTTTGCAATTTTAAATTCTCCTAAGTTATTACAATCTTTCAAAACAGATCAAGATATAGAGATCAAAGACTATCAAGGGAGAGTGCCTTGTAACTTTGTTCAGGAAGTTCAATTAAGAATGAGGCATCATAATAATGATAAAGCTTATATTCCTATGAGAGCTGCAACTGATACATTTCATCCTGTTACTAAACAAGATAAATATGTAGAAGGTCCTTCAGATTTAACTTATGTTATTAATGATGGAGTCATTACTACTTCCTTTAAGAATGGACATGTAGAAATGTCTTATAAAGGTATTGTAGTAGATGAGAATGGTGTTCCTATGATTCCTGAGAACTATGCTATTATGAGAGCTTTAATAGAATATATTAAAGTACAATATTATACTATATTAGTAGAAAATATGAGAATGCCTTATCAAGTCTTACAAATGGCAGAACAAAGATATGCTTGGGCAATAGGAAGAGCTAGTTCTCAATTACATCAAATGACATTAGATGAAGCTGAAAACTTTACTGATATTGTTAATAGACTTATTCCTGATCTTAAACAACATGATAAGTACTTTGCATCTCTAGGTAGTAAAGAGTATTTAAGAACACAATGATATGGGAATACCAAGAATAACTAAACATCTTGTCAAAGGAATGCAGCAAGACATTTCTAAATCTAAATTTAGCAATGAATATGCTTATGAAGTTAGAAATGCTAGACTATTGGCAACTGATAGTCAAACAACTTTTGCTGTAACCAATGAAAGAGGTAATAAAGAATATATTGTAACTGATGGTAAAAATCCAGTAGCTATTAAAGGAACTATCTTAGGACATTGTGAAGTTAATGATTATATAGTATTATTTACTCATGACACTAATACATCTCCTAAAGATCATATCTATAGGATAGACACCAAGACTAATATCATGACAACTATCTTAGAAGGAGATATGTCATTTGATATTGATCATAAGATTGAAACTATTGGATGGTTTGAATCAGAATCTATCATTAAAGTATATTGGATTGATGGTAAGAATCAACCTAGATATGTTAATATTGCAGATGGTGCTGTAAATGATATTAGTGTGATTGACTTTGTTCCTGAGATAGGATATGGTACAATTGAAGTATCAGAAACATCTGGTGGTATGTTTACTGCTGGTATGATTCAATATGGTTACAATCTATATAGAAAATATGGAGCACAATCTAAATTAAGTGGTCTTAGTCCTTTAATGGCAATTACAGCTAGAGGTGAAGGTGCTGAAAAAGATACACAAATTCCAGTTGCATATAATATAAAAATTAGTGATGTTCCAGATAAAGGATTTAATAATGTTAGATTATATAGAATTCACAGAACAGAATTAAATAGTCTTCCCAAGATTAGTCTTATCTATGATGGAGAATTAACTAAAGATTCTGATGGAATTTTTACTTACAAAGACAATGGCCAAGTGTCATTAGAGGATGTTTCACTTGAACAACTATCATTCTTAGGATCAGACTTCTTAATTCCACAATGTATAGCTCAACATTCTAATAGGTTAATATTTGCTAACTACAAAGAACAAATAAATAATCTAAAAGATCTTAAAGAGAAATATGGTTTTATAGGAGGAACTTCATTACCATATTCTAATGGAGCCTATAATAAAGATTTAACTGCTGCTAGTGCAGAATATATATATTATAGTTTAGGAGCTGAAGAACCAACTGGTGAAGAATATTTGGATTCATTTACTAGACTTGCTGATGACCAACAAAATTTTACAAAAAACTTTGGAGGAAATGATGTAGTTATAACTAATCCTGATTGGACTGGAACAATTCAAAGTAGTCCTAATTATGATCCATATAGAACTGCAGATCCTAAAGTTCCTAAAGATAAAGGAAAAATTAAAACTTCTTTTAAGAGAGGTGAAACATATAGATTTGGAATTCAATTTTGTGACAAATATGGTACTTGGTTAGAAGTTATTTATCTAGCTGATATTCCAATTCCTAGACAAGAATCTAGTCTTATTAAAAATCCTAGAGGAGAAGGTTTAACAAATTTAACTATCACTCCTTTTAACACATATGCAGAAGGTCTTACCTATAAAATATATCCAAATTATGCTAGAATAACATTTTCTATTCCAGCTTCTTTATGTAAGATACTAGTTCAAGATTTTGGAATAGCAAAAGCTAGGATAGTTAGAGTTCAAAGAGATAATTCAAATTCAACTATATTATCTCAAGGTATTTTAACTTCAACTATATTTCAAAGAACTCAAAGAGATGTAGGATTCTGGGGAATGCCTGATTATCTTACTAGACCTATGACTCAATATAAGCCAGAAAAGCCTTTATGTTTTGATGAAAATCTTCCTAAGATTGCAGCATTTAGTCCTAGGGGGATTTTTGAATCTTTAGCTGGAAGAGGAGTATCAGGTGGTAATGGAAATGACAGTTGGTTTTATCATGATAATTTTGAATTAGATGCTAATAATTCTACCTTTGAAAAAGAGGTTTCTATAATAGCTCTGACAGATGATTTAAACTATTCAGTTTATGGAGATAGCAGTATATTAAATTTCTGGTCTCCTGAAGTTACTTTTCCTAATCAACCTATATTAGATTTAAATACTTGTAGTGTTCAGCTTATAGGATATACTTCTAATGAATGGACTGTTAGTACAGCAACAACATTAGATACTACAGATAATAAGAATATAAATGTTAGTCTTAGTGTTCCAGGATATGAAAATAGAACTCTTACATATTTAAGACCAGGAAACAATAAGGCTGATGGAGATGGAATGATCTTCTCTTATGATAGTCCTACTAATAATCATAAAATGTCTATTTTTAGAAGTTATTATGGTATTAATTTATATTCAAGTGATTATGAATTAGTAGCAGAAACTTATGATAAAAAATATGCAGGAAGTAATAATGGTACTATAAACTTATTAATGCCTAATATAAATAAATCTATTAAGTATAATTCTGATATTGATATACATTATACTAATAGAGATGCTTCTGAAACTCTTACATATAAAGGTAAGACATCTCAACATATTGTGTTTCCTTTAGTAAATAGTGCTGAAATATGGAAAGGAGTTCAACCTTATTTACAATTTAATGTTGCTAATGATAAATCTATTGGAGATAGATTCACAGCATATAATGGGATTACTTATGATTTAGTCACAAGAGCTGGATATAATAGAGAATTAAAAGATATTCCTGTTGTGGAACTTCATAGAGAATTAGGTTCTTATAAAACAATAGATGGAAAACAAGTTTGGGTTAATGATCAATATGGAGATCCAGATAATAACAATAACTTATATATAGTTTGTAGTGAGGAAAAAGATATTGTTTATAGTGATACTAGACAATCTGTAATTGATATTACTGCTGATCAAGGAGACATATATCTTCAAAGATTTACTTTCTTAAAATCATATATAACAGATTCACAAGCAACTAATGGTGTGGCAGAAGCATTATCTGTTCTCTTAGAATCAACTATTGATTTAGATAGAAGATATGATAATGCTAATAATCTTACAGATGTAAGAATGACACAGCCTGATGAATTCTATAAATTCAATGAAGTTTATAATCAAACTAATAATCTTTTTACTTATACTCAGATACCTGCAGATCAAGATGTGCAAACAAACTTTCCTAATAAGATAATTGCTAGTAGTTCTAAAGTAGAAGGTTCTAAGATTGACAATGGAACTAATATACTGCAGAATGAATTTATGGATCTAGATGGACAATATGGTGAGATTAGGAAACTACAAGAGTTTAATAGTTTTATGTATGGATTTCAAGATAGAGCTGTGAGTTATCTTATCATCAATCCTAGAGTTCAGATAGAACCATCTGATGGTGTAGCTATTGAATTAGGAACAGGACAATTCTTATCAGATAAGAGATATATTACAACTAAATCTGGTACTAAGAATAAATGGGGGGTATGCTCTTCTAATACTGGTATTTATTATATAGATGATACTAATAGCTCTATTAATAAAATATCAGGAGAAGGAATGCAAGATATATCTACAGTATATGGGCTTCATTCTTATATGTCTAATTTAAATTTAAATCAAGACTTCAATTCTTATTTCCATAATAACAATGATGAGATCTATTTTAATTTTAAAGAAACTGAATCTTTAATATTTAGTGAGGCTGCAAATGCTTTTACTGAATTTATGGATATTACTCCTAATGTATTCATCTCTTATAAAGATACATTCTTGACAGATCATATTGTAAATAATGTAGAACATCTCTATACTCAATTTGAAGGAGATTATAATAATTTCTATGGAGAATTGAAAGACAGTTCTGTTACTATTATCTCTAATGAGAATGTAGATCTAGATAAGACATATGATAATATTGAATTTAGGTCAGAGTGTTATTCTCTTAAAGATGGTAAATGGAATACAGATGTATTTAATGAAACTTACAACTATATTCATTCTTGGAATGAAAGACAAGATTCAGGAGAAGTTCCTTTAATCTATAATAACAATCTTAAAGAAAGATTTAGAATATGGAGAACTCCAATTCCAAGACATAATAAATCTCTTATAAGAATGAGAAATGGATGGCAGTTCATTAAATTAGGTTTGAAGAATGAGAATAATAGAAAAGTTATTCTACATGATATAAATGTTAAATATTCAATATAATGAGTGATATACATATTAAGCCAAGTAAAAGGGGAACCTTTACTGCTGCAGCTAAGAAGAGAGGCAAGTCTGTACAAGGATTTGCCTCTCAAGTATTAGCTCATAAAGAAAATTATTCTCCTGTAATGGTTAAGAAAGCTGTATTTGCTTCTAATGCCAGTAAATGGAAACATGCAGATGGAGGAGAATTATTACCAGATGATTACTATTTAAATCTATTTGCTTTAGGAGGAGAAACAGATCTCTTAACACAAGCACAAAAAAATTATATGCCTGTAATGCAAGCACAACCTAGTCAACAATTTACAGGTTTACAGGCTAATGCTCCTCAACCACAATTAGCTCAAATGAATGTAGGACAACTACAGAATTTAGGAGGTAAGGGCATGGGTTATGCTAATGTAGCAAGTACAGCAATTGATATATTATCAGATGCTCTAACTCCTAATAATACTAATCCTATAGGAGCTGGAGTTAATCAAACAGCAGGAGTTGATGAAGAGAATGATTGGACTCCTCAATATATAGATGCTTCTCAAATTAAAGCTAATACAGTTAAAGGAAGTCAAATAGCTTTACAAGGATTACAGCAAGGTAATAAAGGTGCACAAGCTGGAATGGCTTTTGGTCCTGTAGGTGCTGCTGTAGGAGGAATTGTAGGAACAGGAGCATCTTTAATGAAAAATTTATTTGGTAATAGGAAAGCTAAAAAGAAAGTTAAGAAACTAAGAAATCAAGCCAGAGGTTTAAACAGTATGGCTACATTAGAAAGTTATATGGGGAAAGCATATGGATTTGCTGAAGGTGGAAACCTTAGTAATCTAATGGGAAGAAAATACTTTGCTGAAGGTGGTCTTACTACATTTAATAATGGAGGTTCACATGAAGAGTCTCCTATAGGAGGAATACCTCAAGGTGTGAGTGAAACAGGTCAAATAAATTTAGTTGAAGAAGGTGAAACTAGATTTCAAGACTATATCTTCTCAGATAGATTACTAGTACATAAAGAAATTGCTGAACAAATGAATCTTCCTAAGAATATCATAGGCAAGACATTTGCAGAAGCTAGTGAAATCTTAGGAAAAGATTTAGAAGAACATCCTAATGATCCTATTAGTGAAAGAGGATTTGAAGAGATGATGACAAGATTAATGGCTGCTAATAACATGACCAAAGATCTTAAGGATGCAGATGAACAAGCTAATGTATTTGCTGAAGGAGGTGATTTAGGAGATCCTAATATGCCTACAGGAATTGTAGCTGAATCTGAAGAGGCTACAGAAGATATGGGAAGGGAAACTAAACCTATCACTGATGAACAAGTACAAAGAGTAGCTTCATCTAATATTAAAGAAGAAAAGATTCCAGGTGGTAGATCTAATTCTGAAGTAAGAGAAAAAGCTACTGAACTATTTGATCCTATGGAAATATCTGTAGGAATTAAAGTAGAAATGGAACATACAGATAGTATTGAAGCTGCAAGAGAAATTGCTTTAGATCACCTTGTAGAGAATAATGATTATTATACTAGATTATATCATATAGGACTTATTGATGAAGATCTTTCTGAAGAGGAAGAGCAATTCTTAAAAGATAAATGGGCTCAAATAGAAGGTGCTGAGGAACTTTCTACAGAAGAACAACCAATTGATCAACCAATAGATGAAAGTGCCTTAGAACAGCCAAATGAGGCCTTAAATGAGATTCCTATGGATCAACCTCAAATGGAAGGACAGCAATTTGCTTCAGGAGGTTCATTGGATGGAGGTTATGCTAAGAATAATCCATTTGGAACTGCATTATATAGAAAAGGTTGGGCTCATCCATTTAGAAGAAAACCTGAAGGAATTAATCCTAATAACTCTATAATGGGAGAAGCAACTTCATATCCTATTCCTCCTGAAAGACAATTATTCACTATGCCTGACATTACTGGTGGATATGAGCAATTAGATCCTATGTTTTATCTTAGGAATAATAAAAGAAGAACTCCTCCTGTTATTAAAGGTGGAGAGGATGAAGTATCTGCAACAAAAACTAATACTCCCACATCAAGAAAAACTAGTATCTCTCCTATTGATGCTGAAGGTGAGTTCAATAGAATGATGGATAGGAAATATAACTTTAAGAATCTTACAGGATTAGATTATGGAGGTAATGATTACTTTATTCCTAATGCTAGTAAAGATGTAACTTTAAGTTCTAATCCAAGAGATCCTCAAGCAGCAAGAATTGATATTCAAGATGTGGATCCTATTTTAACACCAACAAGTGTAGGTAATGAAGATTATCCTGGAGATTGGGAAGATAAATTAAGCTTACTACAATTTGCTCCTGTCTTAGGAAATCTTATAGGTGCAGCTACAGTAGGAAGGGCTGAAAGAATTAATCCTGCTAGAATTACACCTCAACAATTAAATGATTATCTACAATATAATCCTATTGATCCTAACACATATATGAATCCTATTCTAGCTCAAGCTGCTAATGCAAGAAGAGCTATGGCAGATGCTAGTGGAGGTTCTAGAGCTTCTATGTTAGCTGCTAATTTAGGATTAAATGCACAATCTCAAAATGCAATATCTCAAGCTGCATTACAAGCTGAAGCTATTAATGAACAAAGGAGATTACAGTCTGCTGAATTCAATAGAGACACTAATCAATTTAATGCTTCAGAGAGAGCTAGAGCAGAACAATTTAATACTAGTGCTAAGATGCAAGCAGATGATATTAATGCAAGAAATAGAGCTGCTAGAAGAAATGCTATTAGAGGATATTTAACTGGTGCTGCTCAGGGATTAGGTGGTATAGGAAGAGAACAAGCATATAGAAATACAATTAAAACTATGGGTCTTGATTACTATTTAGATGCTTTGTCTAAGGTTAAATATAAAAAATCCTAAATTAATTTGGAATAATTTTAATTAATTAGTATCTTTGTGAAATGTTGCATTTAGTTTATATATATTATAGTAACTAAGTGCAACACTCACATTAAATCAATAAATATGGCAGTTAATTACTATGATCAATTTCAACCACTGACATATAATCCAATGAGTTTACAGGAGATGTTAATTGGACCTCAGATGATGCAACAGAAACATGATGAAGCACAAGCTTTATTAGATCAAGAATCATTATTTGATGTTCCAGCTCTCTCTGTAGATCAACCTGGAGTGCAAGAGTGGATGGATAAATATAAAGGTAATATAAATGAATTAGCTGATAATCTATTAAGATCTGGTTATAATAAAGATCTTGCTAGAAAAGCTAGAAGAATATTACAAGAAAAACAACAAGCTACATCTAGTAGAGGATATTTAGGAAAAGCTAGTAAGGCTTATCAAGATTATCTTAAGAATGTAGAAGATGAAAAGAAGAGATTAGAGAAAGGAGAAATTAATAGAGATCAATATCAAAGAGGATTAGCATTAGCATTACAGAGGTATAATCAAGCTGGTGGTGCTTCTAAAGATGCTACATGGTCTCCTTGGACTTCAACTAAAGCAATTGATCTTCAAGATTTAGTCTCTAAATATGGTAAAGAAATAACACCTCAAACTATTGCTCAAGATTTAGGATACAAATATAATCCTACCACTGGTATTATCACAGATAGTTCTAATAAGACTGTCACAATAAGTCCAGAAAGAATTAGTCAAGTTATTCAAAGTAGAATAATGAGCAATCCTGAAGCAATGGCTTATCTTAAAGAAAGAGAACAATTAGGATTATCTGATGGAGTTATGAATGAGCTAAGTAGATTAGGTGCTGAAGGAGCTCTTACATTTGCTAGAAATGATAGTGAGACTAAGACTAGTTATGACTTTGGTTTATTTAAAAAATTCCAGCAAGGTTTCTTTGAATCAGAGCAAATGAATAAAGATGCTGTAGCTAAAATTCTTTCTTTAGATAATATGCCTATTGAAAATCTTGCTGAGATTGCTAAGAAGGGAACTGAAACAGACATGGTTTGGACACAAGGAACTTCTGGTCCTGGAACACCTGGAATGCAAATTCCTTTACTTGCAGGAAAGTTTATGGGATTAACTAAAGGAAGTTTGACAAAAGAAGATCAAGATGAAATTCAAAAATTTGTAAATCAACAAATAGATAATCAATATAATATCTATAAATCTACTGGAGCTAATATATCTAGAGATGATATTTTAAATTGGGAAGATAATTGGGCAAAAAATACTAAAACTACTTTAGCATTTAACATGGTTCCTAGTGCAATGTATGAAGAGAAATATGCTCAAGATATAGATAAGATTAAAAATGGTTCCTTCCCAGGTTCTATACAAGATTGGACTATAGATGGAGAAACACTAGAAGATGCAGATGATTGGATAGACAGTATAGGATATGATCCTAAAAAGAATCCTGTATCATCAGTATCTACAGGCTTTGCTGCAAATGGAATGATGGCCACTTGGATCACTATGAAAGATGGAAAAACTTATACTGCTATAAGAAAACCTACAGAATCTGATCAAGCTAAGTTTGCTACTGCTAATACTTTATTTAATAAGTTCTATAGTAATGAAAGAGGTAAAATTCAATTTGCTAATCCTAAGACAGGTTATCCAATTGAAATGACAAAAGTTATTACCCCAGATGGCTTAAAAGCTTCTGTAGTATTTAAAAAGCCTTCTTATAATAATCAAGGACAACTTGTTGGTTGGACTATTGATACAGACTTTATGGATGGACAATCTAGTATGGATTATAATAGAGCAATTCAAAAATTAACTCCTTTTGTATTAAAAGATAAATATGTTAATAGATACTCAAAACAGAGAGAATCTTATTGATAATGAGATTCCAGATATAACTGATAGTATTAAAGTTGATAAAGAAGGGAGAAGATATATAGATGATCCTAACACTCCTAATGGAAGGACTTATCTATATGATTCACCAGTCACTAACTATGATATTATGAAGAAGGCTGCTGAAGAGGATATTTTACCAGAGTCTTGGTTAAGTAACAGCCCAATCTCTTATCAAGTAGCTGATGGTTATGACACTAATATGTCATATGATACATTGTTAAATCCTGAATTAAGAGAAGATTATTTTGCTAAACAACAGTCTCTCTTAGGACTAGCAGGAAAAAGTTTAGTTAGAGGAGTATCTGCAATTACAGCAGGTACTCTTGAATCATTAGGATATTTAGTAAATCCTAATACATATAAAGCTCTATTTGGAGGAGAAGTTGATGAATTTGAAAATCAATGGTCTAAAACATTTAGAGAATTAAAAGAATCTATGAATGATCTTACAGATCCTATTTATAGAACAATGCAATCTAAATCTGATAGTTTATGGTCAGCTATGTTTGATGCAACATTTTGGGCAGGTAATGCTGAGAGTATAGCTACTACATTATCTCTTATGATCCCTGGTATGGCTATTGCAAAAGGATTTGGAGGTGTTGGAAAACTTCTAGGAGCAACTGCTAAAACTGCTGCTAAAATGGCATCTGTTGGTGGTGCATTTGGAAGTAGAATTATGGAATCTGGAATGGAAGCTAAAGAAGCTTTTGATTCTTTCATAGAACAACATAAATTAGATGATGAATATGTAAATGATGAAGCTAAATTAAGAATAGATGCAGGTAAAGCTGCTTCTATGACTATGCAAGCTAATATGCCTTTATTCTTAATAGATGCATTTCAGTTTGATAGTATTTTACATGGTTTCACTTCATTTAAGGATGCAGCAACTAGAGCTAAAAGATTAGCTAATGTAGCATCTAAATATGGATGGAATGCTTTGTCAGAAGGTACTGAAGAAGGTATCCAATATGTTATTCAAAAGGAAGCTGAGTATAATGCTATTCAAGATCCTGAAGTTAAGAAACTCTTAGGAGAAACATTCTCAGAAAGATGGGATAAATATACTGATGATATTGAGTTTAAGACTTCTATCTTATTAGGAGCTGCAGGTGGTGGTCTATTTAGTGCTGCTGGTCCTATTATTAATAGAGTATATGATAAGGCTCTTAATAGACTTAACAGTTATAATGCTGCTAAGGAAATAGCTGCTCTTAAGAATGATAAGAATGCTTTTGATCAAATTACAGATATTGAATTTGAAGATCAAGTAGCAAAACATTATAAAGCAGATACATTAGATACTCTCATTTCAACTTATAAAGATAAATTAAATACAGTTCCTGAAGACCAAAAACAGACTGTACAAGCTTATATAGACAAATTATCTAATATTCAAGAAACATTAACTGGTCTAAGTAAATTTGATCAGTTTAAAAATAATAAGAAACTAGCATTAATGTATGCTTTGACTGAACAAGATGGTTA
>ERZ894248.314-NODE-314-length-11372-cov-8.492_pt1 | contig 11372 bp, 16 predicted proteins | sample MGYA00380300_ERZ894248 | MGnify/ENA primary metagenome ERZ894248 (study PRJEB32331, sample SAMN06328432) | human gut metagenome | biome: human gut microbiome; feature: stool | host: Homo sapiens | collected 2014-03-14 ... | reverse complement strand
TTCCTTAAATGCCGCTTTAAGACTCTTGTCCACTTCCAATGTTCCCATTTCTCTTTCTCGCACACAACAGATGTACGATACCCCCTTTACGTTAATTGAACAATATAACTCTGACTATGAAAGTATTTTCAGTGGCTTCAAACTGTATCTCGCCATTATTTTGATTCACAACATCCTGTACTCTCTGTAAACCCATGCCATGATTATACGAATCATCTTTGGTGGTAAGGAAATGTCTCCCTGATTTACGCAGTTGACCATATACTGATAATCGGCACAATTATCAGAGCCACACTCGGCACTATCTGCTGCTCATTCCGGCTCTGCATTATCCTTCTCAGAAGACACATAAACACAATCTCCATGCTGTAATTATTCAGTCTATGCCGAATATACTGTCCTATATCTACGCCGCTGGTCGTAATCAAATCAATATCCAAGAATAATAAATCAATCGCATTCCCATCAATCCCCTATAGTTAAGCAAAATGTTTACATTTCAGACTATATCACCCATACCATCTTAAATCAAATGCTTTGTAGTAGGCTGCTATTCAGAACCGCCGCCATCATCTCCACTTTCAGATAAGCGCCGAGTATCACCCCCCGGAAGATGTATTCCTCAATGATTGCCGGTACTATTGCAAAACAGATTAGGGATAGCCAGAATGGGTAGACTGTCGTATCTTCCATTCCGCTGCTCTGGCTGCTTGACAGCACGCTTGCAAAGGCATTTAACAGCATGGCAACTCCTCCTTTGAAAATTTATTTGAGTACCGGCGCTCACGCGCAGGCACAGATTTGAAAAAAATAAGGCGTATGGATTTTTAATTTCCATACGCCTTAACGCTGTTAATTATTGTTTGTGCTGACAAAATTGAATTGTTTGATTAAGCTTAAATTTTAATTTTCTCATTAATCAGCAGACACTTTTTAGAACGATTATATGTTGGTCAGTATACTGTGTCAATTTTTTTTGGAAAAAAACTTCGCAAAACAGACATTCCTTTGCACCAAACCGATCATTCGCCAATTGTTTTATCAACCGGCCACGACTTTCTGAGAGCCATATAAGAGATCAGGAAGTTTGCAAGCCATCCCGCCGGCACCGCAAGCCAGACAAATTCGATACCAAAACGGGGCGCACAAATCAGGGCAACTGACAGACGAATCGCGAGGTTGACCATATTTGCAATGAGAAATGGGCGCATGATCCCAAGTCCTCGAAGGACCCCGTCGGTTGCCATCTTGATTCCCATGAAGATGAAAAAGTAGCCAATCCATCTCATATAGCCCCCAGACACCTGATATGCCAAAGCGGTTCCATCTTTGCCAAGGAATAAGGATGAAATCTGAGTATGCAGTGTTTCAATGACTATAAATGCGATGATCGCAAAGCACATATCCAACACCAACGCAGCCCGATATCCTTTTTTGATACGTTTGATTTTTTTTGCGCCAAGATTCTGAGAAACATACGGTGAAACTGCATTTCCAATGGATACAAATATCAGTGAAAAAACATTCTCTACCCTCATCGTTGCTGAGTAACCTGCAAGTGCCTGTGTACCGAATGGATTTACAACTGCCTGAACGATCATCATACCAATCGACACTGTGGACTGCTGAAGAACAGATGGTACGGCAATTTTAAGCATGGAATGTAACTCGTGCCTGTCAAACCAATCAAAACGGCCTTTATATTGGCGCATACGCCAAAGAAAAATCAGCAGTGAAAACACTGCGGATATTCCCTGGGCAATAAGAGTTGCAAGAGCTGCACCGAAAACGCCCAGGCCGAGGCCTGCCACCATCCAAAGATCCATAACAATATTCAAGACAGAAGAAAATATCAAAAGACCCAACGGTATCTTTGATTCACCGATTGAATTGAACATTGTTGAAAGAATATTATACATAAACAAAAATGGAAATCCGGCAAAATAAACACGAAGATACAGCACCGCTTCATCCAGTATGTCAGCAGGTGTCTGAAGCAGCGTCATCATCGAACGTGAAAAGATAAGACCAAATACACCCAAAAGTATGCTTAGGATCATAAAACTTATCAGCGATGTTGATACTATTGTTTTCATTTTACTATAATCCCTGGCTCCAAAATAGCGGCTCACAAGCACGCCCGCACCTACGCCGGCACCGAGCGCCACGCAAATGAATACATTTGTAAGAGCGGCACATGCGCCAACAGCCGCAAGTGCAGATGATCCTACATACTGACCAACTATTATTGAATCAGCCATATTATACACTTGTTGAAAAAAACTGCCCAAGATCATAGGCATTGCAAAAACTGTCAGCGCTTTAAGCGGTGCATCTGTGATCAAATACTCATCTTTTGACATTATGTTATTCCTCCAAATTTCAATTTATCAAACTCGTTCTATCTCCCATTCTATAATCTTTTTTCATTGATTGCATAGCCTTGAATAATATACTGTTTCAATACTTTACTTGCCCATTGCTTTCTCTCTGCAATTCCCCTTCTTTAAAAACATTATTTCTCCATTTCTATCCCCAAACAAACTGAATATTAATCCACTTGTGCTTATTTATAACAAATACCATTTATAAATTTATTGAAATAATCATAACAAATATAATCATATTCCACAATCTCCTCACACCACAAATAGAACTCCATTTCCAACAACAAAAGTGACACTCCCCAATAATCTCTCATCGGAAAGTGTCCCTGTTATTTTTCTGTTATTTAATTTCCCTGTGAATCAGGTCAATTTACTTTGCGTTTCTGTAGATGATATCGTTTCTTCCAGGACCATTTGAGATCATGGTGATTGTATTAAAAGTGCCAGGTGCACATGAACATATTTATTCATATTTTGTTTATCTCTCATTCATCTGCACCTAGTAACTTAAAACATATTGTCACCCATTCAAACTGGAAATTGAATTCTTTTAGATATGATTTCTCTCTGATATTATTCCATACAGTTCTGGTCGTCGGTTTTTGCACCCCCATATCTCACGGTGACGATAATCTCGCAACATATCTACATCCAACTCTGCCACATACACGCCCTCTCCCTCATCAGCTTCAAATACACATGTATCCCGCGAGCCAGGAAGCTCCGGAATATATACAACACCATCGAACAAGGTAGAATGTCCGTTGCAATCCGGATGAGGAGCCGGATAATTACACGTGGCGATGGCTAGCATATTTTCGTATGCTCTGCCCCGGAGTTGTGCGAGACGGTTCAGTTCCATTGGGCAGGCATTTGGAACCAGAAGGAGTTCTGCTCCTTTCAACATCATAACTCGAGCACTTTCTGGGAATTCCCGGTCATAGCAAATCATTGATCCGACTTTTACAACTCCGTCCTTCGTATCCAAATCTGCCACAAAAAAATCATCTCCTGCATCCAGAACACTTTCATCATCTTCTTCCCCAAAATCACAAATATGGACTTTTGAATAACAATACTGCATTTTGCCATGTCGATCGAAAAGACAAACCGTATTTCTCGGTTTCGGCTCATGTTGCTCCAAAAGAGTGATAGCTATAGCCATATCCAACTCCGCAGCAAGTTCTGCAAACCGTTTCACAAAAGAACCATGGCAAGGAATGGCGCATTCTCGTAGACTTGCCTCTTTATGTGGAAAGATGTATCCACAGCTCCACATTTCTGGAAAGATTGCAATATCTGCCCCCTTTTCTTTTGCCTGAAAACAGGCCTTGATTCCCTTTTCCATATTTCCTTTCAGACTTCCTACTGGAAGAAGCTGTAAGAATGCAATTGTAAGTTTCATATATTCCTCCATATGATTATAGAAGCTAACTCAATGCTCTAAAATTATAATTTAGTATCACTCTACATGATGAAAAACTTTCAATCTTTGTGCCTCATTTGCCTCAAATCCGAATTTTTCGTAAAATGGAATCTTATCAGGGACTGCACATAACTCTACAAAAATATCTGTCCCCTTAACTCCATTGTCATTTATAAATCTTTTCAATTCGTTTATTAACAGCTTTCCTATGCCTTTTCCCTGATATTCAGGTCTGACAACGACATCCTTAATATAATAATTAAGTCCCATATCCCCATTCATTCTTGCCATAGCGACAATGCGATCTCCGTCCCATATAGAAACTCTGAATAAAGTATGTGCCATTGCTAACCTTGTCTGGTCAAGTGAGGGTCCATCTCCCCATACTGTTTCCCACAATTCAATAAATTGTTCTGCTGTTAATTCGTTGTACTTCACTATCAAATTTGACATAAATTATTTTCCTCCAATACTTGCCCCTCGAAAACCAGTTAAATTAGGGTGTTTCACAAACTGGAAGTTGGGCGCGTTTTTAACAACCAAGTATTATTATCAAATACCATTCAACTGCCCTATCAAATAGCAGTTGTTGTTTACTTTTTCTTTTTCTAAATCAGAATACCATTCTTCAATATCTTTTATGGCACTTTTCGCATTGTCCGAATACACAAGACCTAATGTTTTCATCTCATCATTCCAGAATATTACACTATTATTTTCTATCCAAATATATGTAAATTTCTCTTCTGCAACTATAATGTCTTTGCTCAAACTATTCTCTGTAATATCACTCAATTTAATGGATACTCTACTTCCATCTGAAGAAGCATAATTTTGTAATACATATTCAGCAATTGCCTCATATGAGGATATTCTTTCCTCATAGTATTTCGTTCTATCATTTCCACACGAACAAAGCATTATGCAAAGTACACATACTAAAACAATAACCAATATCTTCTTCATTTTTCCTCCGACAACTTCCGATTTTCTTGATTCTACAAACTGGAATTTGTTGCTCTCTTTATTGTAAAAAAACAACCATTTCATAATCTGACAAAATTTTTCTAAAAATAAAACAAATCTTCAAATTTCTTTTCCAAAGCAACACACAATAATAATGCTAGCTTTGCAGTAGGGTTAAATTGTCCCGTCTCAATCGAACTAATTGTATTACGAGATACACCTACCAAATCAGCCAATGCAGCCTGTGATAATTTTTTTTCAGTTCGAGCTTCTTTAATATTATTTTTCAATTCAAGTGAATCGTTCATAATTAATGCCCCATGCAAAATCTAACAATTGCCATAATCGCTGTTGCAAACATAATAACTGATATGATCAAATGTTCTTTATTCCGTGTTTTAATAAATCGATATGTCATTGCTGCACACACCGAACCACTAACAGTTGCACATAAGTCCATCATAGGTAAACCTTGTTCCGATCGAATAAAGGAAAATACAGATGCCATAATCACCATAACAATATATGACCACATCATAGACTTATCTTTTACTTGAAGTTCTCTTTCATCCAATTTTTCATCCTGTGCTCTTTTTAAAATTTCTTTTCTTTCCATAATCCAATCTCCTTTGCCAAGTTTTGTTTGCAACAAAAGCATAACATTGCCAAGTACACTTGTCAAGTTTTTATCAAGTTTTATTTGCAATAAAAGGTAGACTTTATCAAGTCTACCTTTCCTCGTTCAAAGAATAATCGAATTTTATTTCCCTCCAAATTCCGATTTATCAACACGTCACACTAATTACATCAAATATTGTTTTATGTAACAATCCAAAAAATTATTGTTTATTCTTTATTCCATTTTGATCACTTGGTATTGATTTATTACGAATATACCACACTAAATCAGATATAGATTCGTGTAATTGGCAATACAGTTCCCTATACTCTTCCGAAAAAGCTCTCTCAAGTTTCACCTTTTCTTCCATAATGTTCATTCCCTTGATATTTCCTTCCGGTGTCATTGCAGTATATATCTGCGCTAACGTCAACAACATATTCGAACACTTATTATCTACAGCATCCATCTCATTCCATACTTTTTCAAGTTTCCCTAACATTTCTTCACTATCAAAAATCGAATATGACAACATTTTGATGATATTGGAATAAGTCTGAATTTCATCAGCTATCCCTAACAAGTATCGTCTGATATTTCCATTTTCCTCATGAGAAATAGGTCTTGGAACAATTTCGTTAATAATCGTATTCAATACATTCGGATCGCACTTAGTAAGAAGAATGGCTGATTTTTCAGCAATTTGGTCTGCAACTTTTTCTTTTTGAGTAAAGCGCATACTATCTACATTGTTATTGTAAGACTGCTTCTGTGTATTTTTAGAAGCTTTATAACTGGTGATCATTGCAATTATTGACACCAATGCTGTTATAAGTGCAGGTAAAATATTTGTTATAATTTTTCCATAATTCACATGAACCTCCCCCTTTACATATTAAGATTTTCCTATTAAGGGAATTATTTAATAGTTAACATTACGTTCAGCACATGCACCTAATGTACATGATATATACACTCCAACATATATTTTCCCCGGATTGATTCTACTGTTGAGTAACCTTCTCCTGCCTCAATAATTTCAGAAATATCGTTTGGTTTTGCTGCATCATATAATTCTTTCCAATGATTATGCATTGATTAAATATTCTCCAAAATCATGATATCATCAGTCCAACAAGCTGAAAGTTATCCGTTAAGTTGGCTCCATTCTTCTCGTGTTATAGCATACGCGTATGAAATCTCATTCTTTGCATCAGAATATTCCTTTACCTTTTTCATTCCATTTGCAATTGCGGTAGAATATGATGCAACATTTGTATATTTCATATAGGAGTACAAACAATTATATTCCGTATTTTCAAATGCCCAGCCTCTAACCGCTCTTGCAGCTTCGCTCCCAAATCCTTTTCTCCAATATTTTTTATGAATGTGATATCCAATTTCAGGAAGCAATTCTCCATCAATACTTTGAATGGTCATCCCGCAATCACCAATAAATTTGCCGGTTTCCTTTAAGATTACTGCCCATATACCAAAGCCATATTTTTGATAATTTTGAATATTCCATTCAATCCAACGCTTTGTCATCTCTTCGTCATAAGGTTTAGGGTAATACTGCATGGTCTCTGCATCGGACAGGATTTCAAACAGTACGTCAATATCTGCCAAAGTATATTCCCTTAATAGTAACCTCGCTGTTTCAAGTACCATTATCATTCCTCCAAATCCCGATTTATTCAACTATAGAAATTTACAAGTATTATAATACATATTTTCAACCAAATTGCTTGTTATAACTCCAAGCTTTTCTCATCTAACAAGAAATCATATAGGCTAATAGTTAATATGCCATCATCATCATGCCAAGGTTTTACTACATCTTTTACGATGATTATCTTTTTAAAAGAATCTCCAACGTTTATGAGCGATGCCTTTTCCTGTTCCCTTTTCTCCTCATCAGGAATACTAAACGCAGACTGAATATAATAACGCCTGCTTCCCTGGTTTGCTATAAAATCAATTTCCAATTGCTTCTTTTCCTGAACTCCAGCTTTCGTCCTTTTTCTTTTCATTACGACACCTACATCAACAGAAAAACCTCTAACTCTAAGTTCATTATAAATAATATTCTCCATAAGATGAGTCTCTTCAACCTGTCTGAATCCGAGCCTTGCATTTCTAAGACCAACATCTTCGAAATAATATTTTAAGGGAGTTCCTATATATTTTCTTCCTTTCACATCATATCGGTTTGCCTCTGATATAATAAACGCATCCTCTAAATATTCAATATAACTACGTACAGTGTTTAGGCTTATATCTGACTGAATAACACTGTTAAATGTAGCCACAATTTTTGATGGATTAGTAAACGAACCTATTCCCGATGCTAAAACGTTAATTAAATCATTCAGTTCTTGTTTTTTTTCAATATGATTACGTTCAATAATGTCTTTTATATAAGTCTCTTCAAACAATCTGGTCAAATATTCCACTCTTTGTTCATCCGAATTCATTGTAACTGTTAATGGTAGTCCTCCAAATCTCACATAAGAACTCCAACCTTCATATTTATCACCATAAAAAACTGTCATGTATTCCCGAAAACTTACCGGATACACATGCACTTCGTCACCTCTACCTCTAAATTCAGTAATAATATCTTTAGACAGGAATTTTGAATTACTGCCTGTTACATATACATCAACATTTTTTATATGAAGAAGCGAATTCAATACATCTTCAAATTGATCTAATAACTGAACTTCATCAAGAAAAATATAATAATCTTTACTATCTATTAACTGGGATCTAATTTGCTCTAAAATCACATAGGGATTCCTACATTTTTTATTTTCTAAACGATCTAATTCTATTGAAATAATATGATCCTCATCTACACCTTTAGACAAAAGGTAATCCTTAAATATTGTAAATAATAAATATGACTTTCCTGACCGTCTTATCCCTGTAACCACTTTAATCATTCCGTTATGCATTCTATTTATTAACTTTTTGAGGTATATATCTCTTCTAATTTCCATTCCAGCCTCCAATTATGACATTTTAAGGATATTGTGCCCTCTTTTTTCATTCATTATACATCCATAGGTAGTAGTTCTCAAGTGTCATTTTGACATTTTAAGGATATTGTGCCCTCTTTTTTCATTTAATCTACCATTTCAGATAACCTTTTTCAAAATCCAATAATGCTTCTTGCTCGAATAAAAATGGCAAATAATCTTGTTATAAGACCACCTGCCATTTACATTAATATTTATTATTATACAATAATTGCACTTTTCTCCAATATCAGTATTTTATAGTATGTGCTTTTCTTCATAATCTTTTGCGCCGTATGCGTTTTCGGGAAATGCAAATGCCCATCCCATTAACTACCAAGCGTTCCTTGCAGAAGTCCTAATATTGCCAATAATATTTTCTTGATTGTATTTTTCAAAATAAATATCTCCTAACAAAAGACAAACCAGAATTTCTCACTTCTTCATTTTAGGTGCAATAAGCAACACTACTGTCACAAGAAAATATACACCATACAGTAACCACGTAATAGTATTGTTCCATGGAAAACTCTTTTCTGGATGGTTCAATGCAAACATTATAAATACAATAGCTATAATCAGCATTATCAAACCGATGATCCTTGATATACTCCTTTTCATGTAAAGCACCTCCTCGTCAAACTGGAAGTTATCTCGCTATCCCCTTCCAATTGTTTACAATAATATCTGCGTTCTTTTCAAGATCCGCAGCTCCATCCAATTCAATTTTTACACACGACATATTTTTCATCCATTCTTTCTGTTCTCTCATATTCGGAGAACCATCTCCTTCATAACTTCGATTATCATTCAAAAATCTCGTATGGGCTTCATACATATCTCCACCTTCAAGCACTCTTTCACCAAATCGCTCTATTGCTCTTTTATGGACTCTTTCTATTCGAATATCCGGTGAAACATAAAGAAGTACCATCATTTCAAACATCTCATAAAATGCGTAATGGAACGAACTCATCGAACCAGCCATAACAAAATGTTCATATGGAGCAATATCATTGCTCAGTCTGCTAATCTTTTCATCTCGTGTATACATCTGTGTATATGGACTATCTGTATTCTGTTTCCATATATAATCGTCCACATCAAAATATGGATATCCCAATTTCTGTGCAACAATTTTTCCAAGTGTTGTCTTTCCACTTCCGGATGGACCAATTATCATAATTCCGGTTGGCATATTTATACCTCTTTAGTTAGCAATAAATTCCGATTTTATAAATTGTCAAAAAGCAAAGTATTACACTCCATCCTTTGAATGCTATTTCATGTGTTTCTCCTACGCGCAATAAATTTGCAATGTGCTTTTTTTGCACATTGCCCCATCCACTAGAACTTTTATCGGAAAAGCCGATAAAATAATCATAACAAATATAATCATACTCCACAATCTCCTTACTCCACAAGGAGAAATCCATTTACAACAACAAAAGGGACACTCTCCAATAATCTCTTATCGGAAAGTGTCCCTGTTACTTTTCTGTTATTTGATTTTCCTGTGAATCAGGTCAGATTACTTTGCGTTTCTGTAGATGATATCGTTTCTTCCAGGACCATTTGAGATCATGGTGATTGGGAATCCGATATGCTCCTCAACGAACTCGATGTACTTTCTGCAGTTCTCTGGGAGATCCTCGTACTTCTTGATTCCTCTGATATCTGTCTTCCAGCCTGGGAGTGTCTCATATACAGGTTTTGCCTTCTTGAGCTTTGATGTTGTTGGGAAGTCTGTTGTAACCTCACCATCGATATCGTAGCCTACACATACTGGGATCTCATCGAGATATCCAAGTACATCAAGTACTGTAAATGCAACGTCTGTTGTTCCCTGGATACGGCAGCCATACTTTGATGCCACGCAGTCGAACCAACCCATTCTTCTAGGTCTTCCTGTTGTTGCACCAAACTCACCGCCATCACCGCCGCGGCGTCTGAGCTCATCTGCCTCGTCGCCAAATATCTCACTTACGAACTCGCCTGCTCCTACTGCGCTTGAGTATGCCTTACATACAGTGATGATCTGCTTGATCTCGTATGGAGGTATACCTGCACCGATGGCACCATAAGCTGCCAGAGTTGATGATGATGTAACCATAGGGTAGATTCCGTGATCCGGATCCTTCAGTGAACCAAGCTGACCCTCAAGAAGGATGTTCTTGCCCTCCTTGATCGCCTCATAGAGGTATGCTGATACGTCACATACATAAGGAGCAACCATCTCTTTATACTCCATGAGTGTGTTGAATATATCATCAACCTTTAAGAGTGGCTTGTGATACAGGTTCTCAAGAAGAACGTTCTTCTGTACTATAACTCTCTCGATCTTCTCCTTCAGTGCTTCCTCATCAAAGAGCTCGCTTACCTGGAAACCGATCTTTGCATATTTATCTGAATAGAATGGAGCGATTCCTGACTTTGTTGATCCGAATGACTTACCTGCAAGTCTCTCCTCCTCGTATTCGTCGAAGAGAATGTGGTATGGCATAACCATCTGTGCTCTGTCAGATACAAGGATCTTAGGCATTGGTACATTTCTGTCTGTGATGGACTTTATCTCCTTGAAAAGAAGAGGGATGTTAAGTGCAACACCATTTCCAATGATACTTGTTGTGTGACTGTAGAACACTCCTGATGGAAGTGTATGTAAAGCAAATTTACCATAGTCATTGACAATTGTGTGACCTGCGTTGGCACCACCCTGGAATCTTACGATTATGTCTGACTCCTGACCTAACATGTCTGTGATCTTACCTTTTCCTTCATCGCCCCAATTGGCTCCTACAACCGCTCTTACCATAATACTTTTCCTCGCTTTCGCAGCATTTTGAAATATTTTCTGATATCCGCATTGTGGCTGTTCAAATGTTTCTGCCTATACATAATATTTATAAGCAGATCACTCACAATACCTTCTCATTATAACACTATAATGT
>ERZ894248.297-NODE-297-length-11777-cov-6.23742_pt1 | contig 11777 bp, 8 predicted proteins | sample MGYA00380300_ERZ894248 | MGnify/ENA primary metagenome ERZ894248 (study PRJEB32331, sample SAMN06328432) | human gut metagenome | biome: human gut microbiome; feature: stool | host: Homo sapiens | collected 2014-03-14 ... | reverse complement strand
GATAGCGCTTGTGTATGACTTTGAGAGAAATGAGCTTGTCCACTATTGCCATTAGCTCGCTGCGCTTCATACCGAGCATTTTGGCAAGGTCTGAGTAGCTGTGGAAAAACATTTTGCTGCTGTTCTGTTTGCATTTACAGAAAGCACAGTAGCACCTGAGTTCCTTTGCTGTCAGACGTTTAGCTGCCTTTCTGTCCACCCGAAAGAAACGAGATCCTATCTCTGCAAGAGTGTATGTATATGTGCTAAGATGTCTGTTAGCTTTGACGCAGCGCTCTCTGGATATGATAACGCCTGATGTAATGAGCCTTTTAGTTGCCCTTGCTACGGACTCCACACTTATGCCGCAGGCTTCTGCTATTGTAGTCTGCTTCACCTTAACGTATATGCCGTACAGGTTTTTATTTCCGTAGGCTTGTGCCATAGAATAGAGAAATGCTGCCACAGCAAAGTCTGATGGCAGCATTTTCTTTTCTACAAGGCTGTTCGGCAGGTAATAGTAGCTGAATTTCATAATTGACCTCTTTACGTTATGTTTGATAAAACAGTTTGCTGTTTCTTCCTGAGTATCATATTGCTCAGCATTTCAAACTGTTCGTCTGTTATAGTGCTTCTGTTTTTGATCTTGGCTCTGTTGAGTAGCCTTTCAAGGGTATCTATGTCAATCTCCTGCATAGCCCTGCTCCATTCGCCGTTTGTAGCTTCATTGATAGCTTCAAGAGCGGCTTTCTGTGGAGATATCACCACACTGTCAGGTGAGTCAACAAATCTGTTCGGGATAGCTGTTGCTGGTTGCTGGTGCAAACCATCATCACTATTGTTCTTTTCGGACAGATGATCCTCCTGAACGGCTTTTTGAGGTATAAGTATATCAAACGGTATAAGGATCTCGACGAGAGCTTTTCCTCCCGAAGAAAAAGCTATATCGTCAAGCTCTGCAGTGCCAAGATTGAGCTTGTAGAAGAACTTGAAATTTGACTCAATAGGGTACATACGGTGGTGCTTAACAATGGTGTCACCCTCTTGAAGAACGGCAAGCTCCGTTGGTGTTTTAAGCTGTTTCCCTTTATATGCTCTGTTCTCTGACAGCTCCTCTGAGAGCTTTCCTGAGTACGTCTTATACTGTACTGTTCTGCTTCCGAGAATGTTGCTGATGAACTGGTTAGTGTCAGGATCACCCGAATAGATGTATACCCAGTTGGCACAGTTTTCACGGATAGTCTTGGAGTCGTCATGATACTTGGCGTCCAGCTGGCTCAAGCCTTGTATGTACAAGTGCCAGCCTATATTTCTGCTTCGAGATACAGTTATCTTATTATCCATACCAGGTATGGTCACAAGATTGCAGAACTCGTCTAGTATATAATTCACTCGGCGTGGCAGCGCTTTCATACTGTTCCTCGTGAGATATTCTACCATACTGAGATAGCTTTGATTGATAAACATTGAGGCTATGACGTGTCTTGTAGGGCGGTCATCAGGAATGATCATGTATATTGCAAAGGGCTTTCCGCAAGAGATAAGATCGTCAAGGTCTATGTCATTGCCTGAGGTCAGTTGTGCGATACCCGTGTCAAGACCAAATATGCGGATATTGTCCGCTAGGGTTGCGAATATGCTGGCTCTCATGTCGCCCTTGGCAAAATTTGATGTTGCATATGCTGCCTTTGCAAGGGACCCTACAGGCAGGCTCTTAAATATCTCGTCAAGTCTGTTCTTTGTAATTACGTTTCCGAATGGATCTGTTTCCTCAACCTCCTGACCATATTCAATAAAGAATTGATAAACAGAATACATATTGACCTTATCGAGCTTGTCATGCTTATATCCTTGCTCGATCATGTAAAGTATCAGAGCTGAAAGCAGGGACTTTGCAGATGAGGGCCATATAGGATCTGATTTAGGATTGTTCGTTAATGTTGACGCCATTGTGTCGATATACTCGGATACCTTTGAAAGGTCAAGATTGTTCTTTTCGCAGTGTACATACTCATTGATTATAAATGTAAGTGGGTTCCACCGTGAAGATCTGTTCGTGTCTCTTAGATTTAATATGACTACGTTATAGCCTTCTTTTTTCATTATAGGGTAGGTGGAAGAAAATATCTCTCCCTTAGGGTCATTGAATATCATGGACTGTTTGTCCTTGCCACAGGCGAATACTCGTGCCTGCTGAAGAACGTGGGACTGAGTTTTACCAGAGCCAGTTGTGCCGATTATAAGGGAGTGGTTGTTCTTTGGGTCAACATAGAAATACCCATATTTGCAGGCTATGAGCGGTCCTGTTTTTTCAGCTTTGTAAAGCTCCTTTTCAGGTATTCTTATAAGGTTTTTGTTAAGCTCTCGCTTTGTTGCCCATCTGTCGCTGCCTTCGAGGTCTTTGTAACCTCTCTTTATTTCTATCTGTCGTGATATTTTTGCAAAGATAACCAAAGATATGACGAAAGATAAGAAAAAAAGATCGCTGACCTCAAGCTGCTCAGGCTTTGTCCAGAAATATTCTTTCCGAATAGAAAAATTTGCCCACATTTCACCAACATTGCCTTGATTGGTCTGAGCTGCCTTGTTTATAGCGGACAGCTCATCAAGCAGATTAAATACCAGACATACGACTCCTGCTATTGTCGCTGTGAGGATAATAAGAAGCAGTATCCGTCCTATTGTCTTTAGTATTTTATGCTCATCATTATTCATTTCTTATTCCCCTTGTCCTACCACGTGTGGTAGGGTGCATTATCGGCTATAAGTCTGACTTATAGCCTGTTTGTATTTCTGTTCCTGTTCGTCACGCTCCACTTGGGCAAGAAGCTGCTGAGCCTTTGTCTGCATATTGCTGCAGACACGCCGCATGACGCTGTTCGCCGTTGCGCCAAGATGGAGTTTCATCCTTATCTGTTCGTGACGCTCTGCAAGAATTTTCTGTGCATATTCGTTACCGTTTTGTGCAGCAAGCCTCATCCAGTAATCTGACTGGCGGTATTTCTGTTCTTCTCGGTACATAAGAGCCAGCTTCAGTTGAGCCGACGAGTTATTGTGACCTGATGACTCAAGAAGATATTTTTCTGCTAACTTGCGATCGTAATGCTCCTTTTTCAGATAGATACAGCCGAGTGCGTACTGAGCGTATTCATTGTCTGCCTTGTCAGCACATGGCTTCAGATATTTCACAGCTTTTGTGTAGTCAAGCTTTCTATCTGTAAGATACAGCTTTCCAAGTTTATATGAGGCATACAGATTTTCTTTTTCGGAGGATGAAATAAAAAGCTGTTCTGCTTCGTCAATACGATCCTGAGAGAGATAGAGCTTGCCAAGAGCATACTCGCCAATGCCAAGCTCATCATCAGACCCAGCAAGATATTGTTTCAGGAACTGTTCGGCTTTGCTGTCATCCCGCTTTTCTTCGGTCATGTATATCCGTCCGAGAGAAAAAGCTGAATAAGCGTTGCCTTTCTCTGCAGACTTGATAAAGAGCTGTTCTGCTTCATCTATGCGATCCTGAGAGAGATAGAGCTTGCCAAGAGCATACTCGCCAATACCAAGCTCATCATCAGACCCAGTAAGGTATTGTTTCAGGAACTGTTCGGCTTTGCTGTCATCCCGCTTTTCTTCGGTCATGTATATCCGTCCGAGAGAAAAAGCTGAATAGACGTTACCTTTCTCTGCAGACTTGATAAAAAGCTGTTCTGCTTCGTCAATTCGGTCCTGAGCAAGACGCAGCTTACCGAGCTGGTACTGAGCCTGATTGTTTCCATTGTCAGCAGACTCCAGGAGGTATTTTTCCGCCTTTGCCAGGTCAACATCTGTTCCTTTTCCCTTTAGATACATAGTACCTAGTCGATAGCTTATACTGTCCTCGTGACTTTTCTCATATATCGCAGTAAATCCAGTGAGTGCCTGAGTGTAGTGCTGCGCCGCTTTCTGTTCATCAGCTTTAACACCCTGTCCAAGCTCATACGCTTGTCCGAGGGCGTAGCTTGCAAAAGGCATATCACCTTTGCAAGCAAGAGCTTTCTCATAATAGCTGACTGCCATGGTCATATCCACTTCCACACCAGAGCCAAACTTATACATATTGCCCAGAGAGAAGTATGCAAATCTGTTCTCGCCTGCTTTTTCATAGTATTCTCTTGCAGCTTTGTAGTCCTGCACCGTGCCAAGTCCCTTGTCATACATCTTACCGACCCTGTAGCATATGTAGGAATGCTGCCAGCCTGATGTCTGTTTGTCCAGCAGCTTCTGAAAACCATCGAGCGCCGCCTTGTAGTTCTGTTCGCTGAGTGAAGTGTGATCGTTATTTTCATCTGACATTATGTGATAGAGTTTGCCGAGGTCATAAGTTGCAAGAACGTTTCCACTATCGCTTTCCTGGGCAAGTAATTCAAGCGCTGCAGGCAGGTCTTTTGGTAACTCCTTGCCGTCGGCTGTTCGAGAGCCGTACATGAGATCAAGCGCCTGCTTGTATCTGTCTGACCATTCAATTCTGAGCTGTGATTTCGTTTCTTTTTCGGAAAGATGAAATTCCTGCGGATATGGATACAGGTCAGCTTCAGGAATAGGAGGCTCGTCAAACCACATTTCATTTTCGGAAGGATGAGCGTCCATAGAGGCATACAGTGAATTGTAATATTCCTCGTCAAGGCTGTTTGGCTGCGAATATTCTGGCATATCCATTATGATGCCTGTATCTTCATCGTACTGTGGTGGCAGAAACTGTTCGCCGTTTTCATTTTCGGAAGGATGAGCGTCCATAGAGGCATACAGCGAATTGTAATATTCCTCGTCAAAGCTGTTTGGCTGCGAATATTCTGGCATATCCATTATGATGCCTGTATCTTCATCGTACTGTGGTGGCAGAAACTGTTCGCCGTTTTCATTTTCGGAAGGATGAGCGTCCATAGAGGCATACAGCGAATTGTAATATTCCTCGTCAAAGCTGTTTGGCTGCGAATATTCTGGCATATCCATTATGATGCCTGTATCTTCATCGTACTGTGGCGGCAGAAACTGTTCGCTGTTTTCATTTTCGGAAGGATGAGCCTGCGGCAGGGCAGAAGCACGGAGCTGTTCGGCAAGGGGTGCAAGATCATCGAGAAGCTGGTTGCCAAGCTCCTTATGAAAATCTTCAAGTCTGTTCGGCTTGAATGTAGCGTACAAATGACGCTCGCCTTCGCCATAGATTTTTCGGAGATATTCTGTTCTGCTGTCCAGCATTTCGTTATACTGCTTCCATAGACCGCTAAGCTTTTGGTCTGACGCTATAACTGCGTCAACTGTTTTGTCTATATCGTCACGATATGCTCTCATCTTTGGTCTGCCGTATTGCCAGCCACCCTCGGAGGGCAGCTTGTCGGCAAGTCTGATAAGCTGTTCAGCACAACCACCGTATCCTGATGATAGAGCTGGTTTGATAGACTCCCTTTCAAGCTCAGTGAGTTGTCTGGAATAATCACTGCCAAGGACTCTGTTCACGATCTTTGACTTGAGCTTATCGAATGCTTTGACCTCGATACAATCCTTGTCACGATATACCTTACAGCGGTCCTCACGCCGCTCATATTCGCATATGGAGAAATGTATGTGAATGTTATCAGTATTGGTATGTATCGCTCCTGTCCAATACACGTTGTCATTGTCGAGCTTATTGGACGTTGATATCATGGCGTTGATACCCTCACGACCTAACTCCTTTATCCCATGGACATCAAGCTTGCCGTCGCTCGTCATTAACCCGTTCTCTATGAGAAAGTTGTTATCAAAGGATACAACACCGTAATACTTAGGGCAGCCTGCGTCACGGCTCACTGTTTCGAGCTGACGGTATTTTTCTTTGTCACTTTCAGTTAGCAGGTCAGACTGTGCATTGAATAGTCCGTCTGATTTTTCTGAGTTTGACATATAGTCGATGAAGTCCTTGTATTCGTCATTGAGGTGACGGGTCTTATCAAAGGCTTCTGGACGATCCATGTATTCCAGAAAGTCGTAGCCGCCTATTGCCCAATCATAGGTGAAACCCAGTGAGAATACTACTGCAGGTGTTGACATAAGACATCTCCCTATTTCTTATTGATCGCTTCAAGTCTGTTCTTCAACTGCTTCTGATGATATTCGTTCTTGCTCTCCTCCATCCAGCGGCAGGGGAGATCTTCTGCTGAGAAGTAACCCTCGTCATCTGTGAACTGCATTTTCTCAATGAATGAGTTGAGCATATTCAGCAGGTGAAAATTCTGTTCCTGTATCTTGACGATCCTACGCCTGATCTCCACGATCTCATCTGGATGTTCGGGCTTGTTCCGTGCAGCGTACTCCTCGATCGCCCACTTGACTATCTTCGACTCTGTGGTATCATTTTTCTCAGCTAGCTCTTTCAAAAGCTGGTTGCACTCCTCGGTGATAGCTATTGTTTTCTTCATTCTTTTTACCCTCTTTCTTGTTTCCATATTTGTGCAATTTTGGTGCTAAGACCACTCCAAGACCCAGTGAAAGACACAAGAGCATAAAGGTATGCCCCAGCAACCGTTGGAAAGCTCGGTAGTACCGAGCTTTATCCGTCCTAAAAGTGGGGTGTTTTCAACGTGATTTCTGTACAATGCCATACGTTTTCTGTATTATGCCATAATAATTCTGTACAATGCCATACGTTTTCTGTATTATGCCATAATAATTCCGTACATTACCATACATTTTCTGTACAATGCCATAACGTTTCTGTATCATGCCATACGGCGCTTTTTCACTTTCTTTCCGAAAAACAAAAGAAAAGTACCTTAAATTCTATTTTTTTTATCATTCTCTTTGGTTTCTTTTTCGGTGATTTCAGAGTAGAATACCGCACGTATATCATTCATTGTTCTGAGCATATCCTGCATTATGATCTCATTTTTCTGTAGTAAATGCTCTGTGTTTTTCTTCTGTTCGTCGGTTATTCTTATCTTCATTTCCATTGACTTTTACCTACCATATAGGCTGAATATCATTGGCGCAAATTCGGTAAGAGCCGTCATGCCATATTCTTAATTCGCCTGTTACTTTTACTGATACGCCTGTTGTAAGATTTGCTCTTGCGTTAGTTGCATTCTTATTGTCACATACATAAACCATAAATTCATCATAAATAATACGCCTATCCTGCTGAGCAGGACGTGGTACTTTTATCATAAATGTAAGCGCATAGCTTGAATTTGGTACTTCTGTAATGTTGCTTGAAAGAAAGCCTTTTACTGTGATCTTGTTGTTTTTGTTGGTGAAAGCCATTGTTTTTTACCTCCATTTTTATTGTAAATATTTTGCGGCATATTCATATTCTGTGCCGAATTTCTTTACTGTTTTCCAACCCTTTGTGCTTGTTTTGAAAAGTTTCGGTGCGACGTATAAAAAGAAATATTGCTCATATGAATATGGGTTTATATCAAAAGTTAGCTGACCGCTGAGAACATTATCAAATGCTTTTTCGCCATTCCTGTCAATGCAGATCTCTTCGCTGTTCTGTGGCTGATAGATCATCATAGCACTTCCACAGCCGTTTGAAATATTGCAAAGCACAATGTTGTCATAATATACTTTCACCGTTCTGCGTGGATAGGAATTAATATTATCAATACAAGTTATCTGCATATATGTTTCATATGCGTCTATTTCAACGCCTGTTCTTCTTGCACCTATCAATGATTTCATAGTTAAAATGGCAATTATAACAAGCACAATTCCTATTATAGGGACTACCTTTGCAGGCGTTTCCCAAGGTATAATATCCGAAAGAGGAATAAGAACATAGCCGATTATGAGCATTACAAAGGCTCTTGCTCTTTGTGCCTTAAAGTTTTCAGGAGCGGATGACAGTATTTCAGACTCAAATCTTTTGCGGTCTGCTTTCAATGGATATTCAAAAAGTAATTCTTCATTCATAATATTTACCTCTATTCTACAGTTATCATACAGCTTGCGGATACTGCTCTGTTATCCTCAGCTCTTGCCGTTATTATTGCTTTTCCTTTTGCTTTTGCGGTAACTCTGCCACTGCTGTCTACCTCTGCAATATCTGTTCGGTTGGACTCCCAGATTATATTTCCCACAGCATTTGAGGGCGAAATGACCGCAGTAAGCGTTGTGCTTTCGCCTGCATTAAGCCTAACATCATTGTTGCTATAGCTGCTTTCAAGTCTTAGCCCCTTTATCTCAGGGGGTACATAAGCGGTAGTTGTTGTAGCTGTTGTTTGCCTTTGAGTTTGTCTCTCAGTCTGTCTTTGAGTTTGCTGTTGCTCTGTATAGTAGTCATTATCTTCATACCGTCTAGGCTCTGTTGTGTATACATATGGCTCGTCGATCTGCTGTTCATGATGACCTGGATTACTCTTTACAGCCACATTGGTTTTCTTTTCGGAAGTGCTTTCATGTGAATTTTCAGTCTCTGTGCTTGTCGTAGTTGCAGGCTCAGAACTCTCTGTTGTCATTGGAGTAGTAGTTGTTGTAATAACAAACGTGCCACTTGGATCTATGACCTTATCAGCCGCAGAGCTTTCTTCAGTGGCAGTTACAGGTGCTTGAGTTGTATATGTTTTATACTCGTTTTGAGTCATTTTGAGCATATCTTGTACATCTATCTGCACATAGCTGTCATACTTTTTTCCCTCATGAAAAGCACCTTTGACTACATCACCAAAGTCATCATAGGTATCTTGATCGTAATAATCAGGCTCTTTTGATATAAAATTGACCTTGATATAATAAAGATCCTTGTCAAAATCGGTGCAGGTAACAAGCTGTTCTTCGTCTGAATTGTCCTGCGTCTTGTATGTAAGCTTGCTGTTAAGTTCGTCTTTAAGCGAATAAGTTATCGAGTATATCTCAGGAATACTGTTTGTGGGAGTGCCGACCATAGCCTTATATTTGAACGTGAATACTATCTCATTGGTGTCTGTAAAGTAAATGCAGTTGTTTATCTTTACCGCATAGCCACCCACCGAAAGAGAATTATCATAGTCAACAGAGCTGCTTTCACGTTTCTTTGTGCCATTGAACGCAAGAATAATGCCAATAACAAGCATGGTAAATACTATAAAGATACCGTATATGATATTTGAACTCTTGGCATTTGTCACATTTACCACGCTCCTTTTCGTTTGCCTATGTATTCTTTTATGAGCCTGTCAACAGCCATAAATACTATCTGATATAGCGTGTCACTGTCTGTAGGTTTATACCCAAGCATATCGAAAACTTCATTTGTGAATGCTTTATGGAAGTGTTCTCTTTGCTGCATTATAAGCTCACCGTATTCTTCGTCAGAATATTCGTGATAAAGTTCTTCAAAGATCCTGTGTACTATCTCCTCGCTGTCACGTGAGTTTCCTATATACAGCATGGTTGCGTCATCAACATAACGTTTGCAGTGAAGCTTGTTTCGTCCTGATCCCAGCGACAAGAGCAGCTCACCAGGCTCAAATTCAGCCGTTGAATTAAGCTCTGATACTGTAAACTGAGGGAAAAATTCGTGCAGAGAAGCTGCTGTATTTGCTGATTGTTTGAATATGAATTTGTATTGTACGAGCTGGAATATGACTCTAATTTTTTCTGCTCCCTCAGAGTTTCCTGTGGGATTGTAGTCGCTTATAGACTGTGAAGCAAACCACAGAGAAGCGTCATATTTTCTTGTTCGGCGGACAAGCTTTTCAATAAAGTCTGTGACCTGCGGATTTTTGGCGTTGATAAATCTGTGAGCCTCGTCTATAAGAGATACAACATAACGTCTGTCATATGGATTGGTTATATTGTTATTGTACTCAACATTCTGACAAGTCTCAGACCACATAAGGGTTAGAATATTGAAAAGCTGAGCATTATAGATACGCTCGTCCATTTCCGAAAGAGCCTTTACGTCAAAGACTATAACATTTGAGTTTTCGATATTCACATTGGAATATCCGTTGAACACTGATGAGTAAATGCCCTCTGCAAGCTGCTTTACTATGACTTCAAGTGTTTCATAAATATCTATCTTTCTTGGCGTGAGCGCCTTGTATGAGCGATCACTATTGTATAGCTTGCTGCGTATAGTTGCAAGGAGATCAGAGAAAATAGGAAAGTCCTCTGGCAAAAGAGTAGATACATCAGTGCTTTGTGTTATGCCCTTTTTGGCGAACGTTTCTTGTATAACATCTTTAAGCTCCTCGGCTTCCATTTCGCCAAGAGAGGGTGCATACTGATAGAAAAATGTTATTATTCGTGAAAGCTCTGAAGCATAATTTGTTTCGTTGCTTGCGTCATCTTCTCGTGATGAGTCTATTGTTTTTCTCAGTTGAAGTACATTCAGCGTTGAATTTTTGTTGAGCCTTATCACCTGTCCACCGAACATTTCTGCGAGTGTGCGATACTCAGACTCAATGTCAAGTATCATTATCTTGTTGCCCAGGGAAACATAATCACGGGCTAATGACTTTAGAGTAGCTGATTTACCAGAGCCTTTTACTCCTATGAACATCATATCGTATGATTGTCTGTATGAGTCACGGGCAAAGAAATCTATGCTTACAAGACCGCCTGTTACCGTCTTTCCGAAAATAAAAGATCTGTCATCAAGATGCTGCTGATAGTAGAAAGGATACTGCATTTTATATGTATCATGAAGCGGAAAAGGCGTGTTCGCAATGTTGTCGTGCCTTATAAGATCAATGTATTCGTCTGCCATTTCGTTATATGGGATAAAGCAGGATATACCCTCGTCCTCAAGCATTTTTGAGATGTTCGTACATTTGTCGTTGAGCTTTTCAAGGGTAGGCTCAGACAAAATGATACGCATTGTTATATACATCATCTGTTCGTTATCATTTACTATAGCCTCACGGATCGCTGTAAGCTTATTAAGCTCTGTCTGTGTATCAAGATCTTCACTATCTGTTCTGTTTATTGTAAATCGTCCTTTTAGTTCTTTCATACTGTTGTTAAGCTCTTTAAGTACCAGCGTTTTGTTCTTGTAATCAACGTCAAGCATTACTGTTATGCCCTCAAGACGCTGTATAAGACTTGCGATCTCAAGATTTTTTATAGTAGCAGGGTAGTCATTTACAATAAGCGTTGTGACATAGTTGTTGTCGATTTGAGCATATCCTTGGTGTCTGATATATTCAAGTGGATGAATGGACTTTACACTGCAAGACGGTGTGTCAGAGCAGCAAAGGTGCTTGCGGAAAAGGTAGAGTATCTCAGGCTTTGAGCATATTTTAACAGATGTATCTGTCATATGTGATATGTACTTCTGGCAGGCTTTCGCAAGCATTTCTTCTTGATTTTCCTTGGCATATACTATGAGATATGCTAATCTGTCACGCTGCTGTTCGGCTGCGTTCTTTAAAGTCTGGATCTGTTTTTCTATAAAGACCTTTGGAAAACCAGTTGTTCTGTTCTTTTTATATTCAAGATAATCAAGCTGAGGCGTAAGGTCTGGGTGTTTATCTGAGAATATATATTTGTGCGGCAACGACAGAGCATTTGTAGCTTTTGCAAAGTTGTTGCAGACGGCATAGATATCATCTGTAGAATAATGAAAAATGTCTATGCCTGATATCTGCATAACGCAGGCAAGCTCTGTCTTTTTGTTTCGGTAGGAAAGCTTTATAATGCCATTGCCACAGTATTCCTTTATATCAGCAAGATAGTCAAGGCATTGTGAATAGCTTATTTTATTTTTGCTTTTTGGCATTTCGTTCAGCCTCTCTTTCCTTGTATGTGCGGTATTCTTCTGTTTCAGTTCCGTATAATTTTTTAGGCTCAAAGAAGTTTAATAC
>ERZ894248.275-NODE-275-length-12292-cov-8.59778_pt1 | contig 12292 bp, 6 predicted proteins | sample MGYA00380300_ERZ894248 | MGnify/ENA primary metagenome ERZ894248 (study PRJEB32331, sample SAMN06328432) | human gut metagenome | biome: human gut microbiome; feature: stool | host: Homo sapiens | collected 2014-03-14 ... | reverse complement strand
TTGCAGGCAGCGGGCATGACTTTTCGCGTCAGCGATATTCCCCGTGATTTACGCGGCGGCTGCGGGTTATGCATTTGGCTGACCTGTCCCCCCGGCGAGGAAATACAATGGGTGATCCCTGGGCAAACCGAAGCGATATATTGCCAGCAGGGCAGCGACTGGCAGTGTGTGGTGCATTACGATTCAGAAGCGTCAACCAGGCAATAAGACCTTTAAATATAAAGCCCGGATATTTGGCTGCACATAATCCTGCATGAAGGAAGTTGTATTAAATATCTCGCCTGATGTGAAATATTTCCCATCCACAAAATGAGCGATTTTTGATAGCACCTTACTATTGCGCGTCTAAAATACAATATACATTGTATTATACTTAAACCATAATTATACATAGAGAAATAAAATGATTACCGGGTGTGGTTATGATAAAGATAAGTTTCAGCGTGAAGCTTATCTTTACCCATCCCCCTGATTATTTTAGATTTAGAAGAACATTTCACAATTCAAGGATAAAAATATGGGCTCCCTAAACATATACCAGGATATTTTCCCAACACTCGGCATGTATTCGGGACTAAAAGCTTGCCATGAAAAAAACAACCAACCATTTGATATTAACACGGAAATTGAAACCATACAAAAACAAATTAATTATGATATAAATCATTTGAATGACGGTTTGATTAAGCGTGTACTGAATCTTTTTATTCACCTTATCTCTAATCCCGATAATCTCGAATTAACCTTAAATCGATATTCATCAACAACAGAGCAAATCATCGCCATTACTAAAAGAAATGATTTACATAAGTTTGAAGTTGGCGATCTAAAAATAATATTTAATCGACAAGATGATAATGAAAGCGTATTAACTGTTAAACACAAAGATATAAGTCATAGTTGCAATGTTAAAACCGAGCAACTGCAGCAGTTTATTAAAATAATGGAACAAAAAGCGCAACTACCAATCTATATTGACAAGAACAATTTGAAAGAGAGTATTTTCTCTGTTTTGCAAAATGACCCACAGCACGTAGATAAAGAGCAATACCTTCCCTGTGATAAGTTTTTAACACATGCCTGCAAAAGTTCAAATTCATTTGAAGTGAAATTAGATGCCACTCATCAATATCAACATCTGAATAACTTCATGATTTCTTTTGACCCAGTAGAAAATCAATTAACAATACGGGATAACAATAACGAGACTGAAACTATCTCGTTGACAAACCTACAATGGGAAAATTTGCTGCAATACTATAGAGAAAACCACCAGCAGCCAAATATAGCAGGATCACGAAATCTCACGGATAATATAGATAAAATTAAAAATACAATATCCACCTCTGAAATTATTGAGTGCGCCTCTCCTGAAATAAGAAGTAGCGTCCTGAACGATCTTTATAGCATTGCTAATTTCCTCCCGGACAATAATCTGACCCCAAATGAGAGCTGGAAAAGATTTTGTAACACATGCGAGCGCTTTTACGTTGCTCAGAAGAGTATCACTGGAGATAAGAGTGAACGTCTTACGCGAAAACTCTCTATCTCTGATGCAGGAATTACAATGACCTTCACGATAGGTGATGTTGTCATCAATACTATTAGCACTGCTATTCCTGAAGATTCAACGGGGCAACGGTGTATCGAAGGGTTGAATTTAGCGGGAATGGATTTAACCGGCATAGACTTGTCTAATATGGTTCTAAGGAATGTCAATTTTAATGGCAGCATTCTTAGAAATGCGGATTTCTCCGGTACGAACTGTGAAGGCGTGGATTTTACCGATTGTGATCTCCGTTATGCAACCTTTATTGACGCCTCATTAGAAAAAATCGATTTTCGTAAAGTTCGTCACTTGCTTAATATAAATTTTACAAATGCAAATCTACGGAACAGTAACTTCAGCGGAAAAGTTCTCACTGGCGTTAATTTTACTGGAAGTGACCTTAGTAACGCTTATCTTGCACACATAGATTTCACAAAAGTGATTTTCTTTCCGTCATTAATTATTGGAGCAGTATTTGATTATTCCAATCTATCAGAGAAAAATCTTTCAGACAAAGATCTTACTAATATTAGCTGCATGTATACCAATTTTACTAACGCTAATTTAACAAAATGCAAATTCTTAAATACAAACTTTTCGGCTGCAAAATTGGACAATACTAATTTTACTGGTACAGAAGGTTCTAATATTCTATTTAACCATGCATGGTTATTCAATACGATATTTATAGATGCGATTTTTAAAAATGCCTGTTTTTTCAATGCCAAAGTGAATAATGTTTCTCTTAAGAATGCATATCTTTACAATGATAATATCAATAAAAAAGCCAATGACAGTGCCGAGAAACAAGCTAGTGACAGTATCGAGAAACAAGCTAGTGACAGTATCGAGAAACAAGCCAGTGACAGTACCGAGAAACAAGCCAGTGACAGTATCGAGAAACAAGCCAATGACAGTACCGATAAACAAGCCAAGAACAGTACCGATAAACAAGCCAAGAACAGTACCGAGCAACAGGACAGTACCAGTTTTAATGAAGCCCGTTTAAAGAAAGAAGTGAATAGCAGTTTTTCCATTCCGGGTTTAACGTCTTATCAGCCAACGTATATAGTTGACGAATAGTTCAATAATCACCCAAACAGAGTGAGTATGGCAGAGGATATAAATTGCTAACCGCCTCATCTATCATTCATGGATGAGGCGCATTTATCAGTCGATGTAAGCTGAAAATGTTCCGCCATCCAGAGACAACCGCCGCCCCCTGCGGCGTTTACTATTTCATCGCCCGCGTTAAGAATTCATTAAGCTTCATCCGTATACTCCTTATCTGTCGCACTGAATTTGACGAGAAAAAAAGCAATAATAAGGAGCAACAAGTTGAAAAAGCGCATCACCTTTATCGTTTTTCTTTGCGCCATCGTGGCGGTGAGCCTGTTTTTTGTGCAATCCTGCGTCCGTAAAAGCCAGCATGTCGCAGGGTTTCAGAATTATCAGGCCACTATCGATGGTAAAGAGATTACAGGAGTAACTAAAAATATCTCCTCACTGACCTGGTCAGCGCAGAGCAATACCTTATTTAGCACTATCAACAAACCTGCAACCATCGTTGAAATGACGACCGAGGGTGACCTGATCCGCACCATTCCGCTCGATTTTGTTAAGGATCTCGAGACGATTGAATACATTGGTGATAATAAATTTGTCATCAGTGATGAACGTGACTACGCCATTTATGTGATTTCACTTAACGCTGACTCGGAAGTGAGCATCCTCAAAAAAATTAAAATCCCATTGCAGGAAACACCAACTAACTGTGGCTTTGAAGGGCTGGCTTACTCCTCTCAGGACCATACCTTCTGGTTTTTTAAAGAGAAAAATCCGATAGAGGTCTACAAAGTAACCGGGCTATTGCGTAGCGATGAGTTGCATATCAGCAAAGATAAAGCGTTGCAGCGTCAGTTTACTTTAGACGATGTTTCTGGCGCGGAATTTAACCCACAGAAAAATACGTTGCTGGTGTTGTCACATGAGTCACGCGCCCTGCAGGAAGTGACCGTGACAGGTGACGTGATCGGCGAAATGTCGTTAACCAAAGGCAAGTATGGCCTTTCACACAACATCAAGCAGGCGGAAGGGATAGCGATGGATGACAGCGGCAACATTTATATCGTTGGCGAACCGAATCTTTTTTATCGCTTTACGTCGACAAAATCACGATAACAGTCTGGCAGGCTCTCCTTTTTTGTTATTAACTTGTTAACTCAAAATAATACAAACCAGGCAGAACATGAATTCGACATCGCATCCCGTAGAACGTTTTTCTTTCAGCACCGCGTTATTCGGGATGCTGGTTCTGACCTTAGGTATGGGTTTAGGCCGCTTTCTCTATACGCCGATGCTGCCAGTCATGCTGGCGGAAGGCGAATTTTCCTTTAGCGAACTCTCATGGATCGCCAGTGGTAACTATGCCGGGTATCTGGCGGGGAGCCTGCTGTTTTCATTCGGCGCGTTTCATTTACCCTCACGCCTGCGCCCATTCCTGTTAGCTTCCGCCCTCGCAACCGGATTATTAATCCTCGCGATGGCGTGGCTACCGCCGTTTCTTCTGGTTTTCATCATTCGCTTTCTGGCGGGAGTCGCCAGCGCCGGGATGTTGATTTTCGGCTCAACGCTCATCATGCAACATACCCGCCATCCCTTTGTCCTTGCGGCGCTATTTTCTGGTGTTGGCGTCGGCATCGCTCTGGGCAATGAATATGTGCTGGCAGGCCTGCATTTTGCCCTCTCTTCACAAACGTTGTGGCAAGGTGCCGGAGCACTTTCTGCCATTATATTGCTTGCTCTGGCGCTGCTCATCCCGTCGAATAAACACGTTATCGCGCCAGCGCCATTGGCAAAAATCGCGCAACAACCCATGAGCTGGTGGTTACTGGCGATTTTGTATGGTCTGGCGGGTTTTGGTTATATCATCGTCGCCACCTACCTGCCGCTCATGGCGAAAGACGCGGGCCAGCCTGTGCTGACGGCTCATCTTTGGACACTGGTTGGCTTGTCGATTGTCCCAGGTTGTTTTGGCTGGCTGTGGGCAGCCAAACGGTGGGGAGCATTACCTTGCCTGACCGCGAATTTGCTGGTGCAGGCGATCTGCGTGCTGTTAACCCTCGCCAGCAGCTCTCCTTTATTACTCATCATCAGCAGTATTGGTTTTGGCGGCACCTTTATGGGGACGACCTCGCTGGTGATGACCATCGCCCGCCAGCTTAGCGTGCCGGGAAATCTTAACCTTTTGGGCTTTGTGACACTCATTTATGGTATCGGGCAAATTCTTGGCCCGGCGCTGACCAGTATGCTCGGCAACGGAACGTCGGCCCTCGCCAGTGCCACGCTCTGCGGCGCAGCGGCGCTATTTATCGCAGCATTAATCTGCGGGATGCAAATATTCAAATTGCATACGAATTATTCTTAAGTAATTTAACGAATTTAACTTTTCAGTACATCACGTAAAATAATTAAAACATCCTTTTTCTTTGGAGGTACTCAGCCACCGCCGTTATTGTTCCTGGTTTAGCAATTCCACGGCCAATTCATTATTTCTGGTCACATTATAGTCAGGATCGTTTTATATCTCCGTGCTAGAAAAAACAAGTTTAATTCTGTTTTTTCACGGAAGGTCACTATGTCTTCAACAAATGCGCATCAAATAAAAAATAATGATCAAAACTCTTTATGTGGTCTGGGTGATAAAATACGCCGCCTGACCGCCGGAGTTTGTTTATTTACCCAAATTTTTTTCCCCGTCATGGCGACGGCACAAAATGTGGTACACGCTAAACCTCAGACGACAGTTTCATCTGCGCCCCCTCTACTAGAAAATAATACTGTGCCTTACACGCTTGGTGCGCTGGAATCAGCGCAAAGCGTTGCTGATCGATTCGGTATTTCACTGGAGGAGCTTCGTCGTCTTAATCAGTTCCGTACTTTTGCTCGCGGCTTTGATAACGTGCGCCAGGGTGAAGAGCTGGATGTTCCGGCAACAACCTTGCAGAAAAGTCATGAGCAACAAAATGCCGTACCGCCTGCGAATGGCGAAAACACGCTGGAGAATCAAATAGCCAGCACTTCGCAGCGAGTTGGCACCCTGCTTTCACAAGATATGAATAGTGAGCAGGCCAGCGGCATGGCGCGTGGTTGGGCGTCTTCAGAAGCCTCAGGCGCGATGACTGATTGGTTAAATAACTTTGGCACTGCGAAAATCTCTCTGGGTGTGGATGAAGATTTCAGCCTGAAAAATTCGCAATTCGACTTCCTGCATCCGTGGTATGACACACCTGATTATCTGCTCTTCAGCCAGCATACCCTTCACCGAACAGACGATCGTACCCAGATCAACACCGGTTTGGGCTGGCGTCATTTCACCCCCAGCTGGATGTCAGGCATCAACCTGTTTTTTGACCACGACCTGAGCCGCTATCACTCCCGCGCGGGGCTTGGCGCAGAATACTGGCGTGATTATCTGAAGTTGAGCAGCAACGCTTATATCGGCCTGACCGGCTGGCGTAGCGCACCGGAATTGGATAATGACTACGAAGCCCGCCCGGCCAACGGCTGGGATTTACGCGCGGAAGGCTGGTTACCAGCCTGGCCGCAACTGGGTGGAAAACTGGTCTATGAACAATACTATGGTGATGAAGTGGCGCTGTTTGACAAGAATGATCGCCAAAGTAATCCCCATGCTATTACCGCGGGCCTCAACTATACCCCCTTCCCGCTTCTGACTCTCAGTGCGGAACAGCGTCAGGGGAAACAAGGTGAAAATGACACACGTTTTGCCGTTGATCTGACCTGGCAACCCAGCAGTTCAATGCAGAAACAGCTTAACCCGGACGAAGTGGCCGGACGGCGCAGTCTGGCCGGTAGTCGTTATGATCTGATTGATCGCAACAACAACATCGTTCTGGAATATCGCAAGAAAGAGCTGATTCGCCTGAGTCTGCTGGATCCGGTGAAAGGAAAGTCTGGAGAAATAAAACCGCTGGTTTCCTCGATACAGACCAAATATGCCCTGAAAGGCTATAACATCGAAGCCGCTGCGCTGGAAGCTGCCGGAGGTAAAGTCAGCACGTCTGGAAAAGATATCACGGTCACGCTGCCAGGTTACCGCTTCACTAACACTCCAGAAACCGATAATACATGGTCGATAGACGTTACCGCCGAGGATGTAAAAGGTAACCTGTCACGTCATGAACAAAGCATGGTCGTCATTCAGGCTCCGACATTAAGCCAGAAAGATTCTCTGTTATCCGTTAATCCGCTAACCGTGGCTGCAGATAAAAAATCGACGACCACATTGACCGTTACTGCGCACGATTCCGACGGAACTCCGGTGCCGGGGCTGGCGCTGCAAACCCGCAGTGAAGGCGTTCAGGATATCACCCTGTCTGACTGGACAGATAACGGTGATGGTAGTTACACACAGATGCTGACCGCCGGAACGACATCAGGTTCAGTAACACTGACGCCGCAAATTAACGGTGAGAGTGCGGTAAAAGAATCCATTGTCGTTAATATCGTCCCTGTTGTCTCATCCCGCGACCATTCATCAATAACAATTGATAACGTATCGTATTATGCCGGAGACGACATCAAGGTTAGGGTGGAACTGAAAGACGACAGCAATCAACCGGTTGCATATCAAAAAGAGGAATTGGTAAAAGCCGTTACTGTCGAAAACAGCAAACCTGGCGCCACGATTGTCTGGCACGAAGAGCAGCCGGGCGTTTATGCCGCGAATTATCCGGCCCATAAGCAAGGGACAGCACTAAGGGCACAACTTAGCCTTCACAACTGGAATGCTCCACTGCAATCGCATATTTATAACATTGAGGCAAACCAGAATAAGGCTCGCGTCGCCACATTATCAGCGACGAATAATGACGTTTACGCCGATAAAAAGACATTTAATACCCTCACTATCAACGTCACTGATGAGAGTGATAATCCCCTGACAAATCATCAGGTCACCTTTAAGAATGAAAAAGGAAGCGCGGAGTTTGTCGAACCGCCGCAGCAAAATACGGATGCATATGGTGTTGCCACAATAAACATGGTAAGTCAGGTTGCGGAAGAAAATACGATTAGTGCCACGCTGCCAAATGGTTTCTCACAACGGATAATTGCGAAATTCGTTAGCGATTCGAGTACGCCAAAATTCAAACAACTGGTTGCCGATCCAGATACCATTATTGCTGGCAACAGCCAGGGCAGTACTCTGACCGCCACCGTCACAGACTTTCATAACAACCCGTTAAAAGATATGAAAGTGAATTTTGTGGCACCTGGTGGCTCGCAACTGGACAACACGACCGCCACCACAGACCAGTCCGGTATTGTGCGAGTGCACCTGACCAGTTCAAAAGCTGGTAGCTATTCCGTCGATGCCTCGCTTGAGGCGGATAAAAATATTCACCAGTCGGTCACGATCACCGTGGTCCCAAACAGGGAACAATCGGTAATGACCTTAAATGCCGGGTCAGGCAGTGCGATCGCTAACAATACAAATACCGTTATCCTGACAGCCAGTGTGAAAGATGTTTACGGACACCCGTTGCCGGATGAGGATGTGAAATTTACCTTGCCAGCCTCTATGACCGGGAACTTCACGCTAAGTAGTGAAACCGCCCGCACCGATGCAAACGGCGATGCCGTGGTCACATTGCGAGGCACAAAAGCGGGTGAGTTTACAGTTACGGCGACGCTGACCAGAAATAATACCGTTGCTCATCAGCAAGTCACTTTTATTGGGGATACAAACAGCGCGCAGCTCCAGCCGCTGACTGCCTCATTAAATACCATTGTTGCGGGTAACAGTACGGGGAGTACCCTGACTGCAACGATCCTGGACGCTTACCAAAATCCGCTTAAAGACCAGCTGGTCACTTTCCAGAGTAACGATGTCACTCTAAGTGGAACAGAAGTCACCACCAATACACTGGGTCAGGCGACGGTAACAATGACCAGCAATATTGCCGGGCAACATAACGTCGTGGTGAGCCGGAAAGCGCAAGCCTCCGATAATAAAACGTTTAGTTTATCAGTGCTGCCGGATGAAAGTTCGGCGAAGGTAATAAGTATAACCGGAGCCGAAAAAACGATAACGGTTGGCGAAAACATCACGCTACGGATACTCGTCCAGGACGCGTTTAACAATGTAATAGCGGGTCAACGCGTCAGATTAAGTGCGCAGCCAACAGCTCACATTACGATAGGCGATACGGCTTACACCGATAATAACGGTTACGCGTACGTTAACCTTCTCAGCACCCAGCCTGGGGTTTATCAGGTGACGGCAACGCTGGACAATAACAGTAGTAGTAAGGTTGATGTGAATGTGGCAAATGGCAAACTCGAGTTAACATCATCGAAGCCAGAAACCACGGTCCATAACAGTGAAGGTATTACGCTGACCGCAACGGCGAGAAATGCTCAGGATGAATTAATGCCTGGACAAATTATCACCTTTAGCGTAACGCCTGAAGGTGCAACGCTAAGCAATACAGGGGAAATACTTACTGACCAGTATGGTCAGGCCAAAGTGACGCTGACCAGTGACAAAGTGAATGTCTATACCGTTACGGCCACAATGGGCAAAGATGTTCCCGTTCAGAGCCAGGTAACGGTTGCGGTTAAGGCAGATGCTAAAACGGCACATGTGGTGAGCGTCGTGGCTTCTCCTGACACCATAACCGCCGACGGCATCGATAGCAGCACCGTCACATCACGAGTAGAAGATGATTACGGATTCCCGGTTGAAGGTGTCGATGTTCGTTACACCTTAGACACCAAAGGTCGCCCGGTAGTTAATATTCCAACTACGCGTACCGATCAGTCCGGGCAAGTCACGGCGACAATAACCAGTACATTGGCAGAAACCTTAACGGTCAATGTGCAAGTTCCTGGTACAGCCAACCAATCCGCAGCTATTACCTTGCTTGCCAGCACGGCGGATGAAAGTAAGTCATTATTGAAATCCGACGTTGGCACTCTGATGGCTGACTACCAGCATAGCGCGAAACTTACGCTAACATTGCAAGACAAGTACGGTAACCCGATAGTGACGTCTGATCATCTGGAATTTGTCCAGTCAGGTCCCTTCGTGAACTTTCTCAAGTTGAGCGATATTGATTACAGCCAAAGAAATTATGGCGAGTACACCGTGACTGTCACTGGCGGAAAAGAGGGAACAGCGACTCTCATTCCCATGCTGAACGGGGTTCATCAGGCAAACTTAAGCGTATCGCTGAATCTCATCCGCTCGATAAAAGAAATGTCCGGTCATGTCACTGCAAACAACCATACCTTCTCCACGGCTCAATTCCCGAGCGAAGGTTTTGCAGGAGCGTATTACACACTCAACAATGATAACTTTGAAGCGGGTAAAACCGTTGATGATTATATGTTTTCAAGTTCACAGAGTTGGGTGTCGGTCGATGCTTCAGGTAAGGTTTCTTTCGCAAATATCGGCGATCAAACGTCAGTCACAATAAGCGCTGTTCCCCGACAAGGAGGTACAACCTACCAGACCTTAATTAAGCTGAAAGGCTGGTGGGTGAATAATGGAAATCATACCAATATCTGGCTAGCTGCCAATGCGCTCTGTCATGCTAAAAATGATGGATATAATCTTCCTGGCATCACACATTTGACGTCTGGCGAAAACAAACGCACGCAGGGATCACTGTATGGTGAATGGGGGAACGTTGGAGCGTTTTCCAGTAATTCGCAATTTACACAAGGAGCTTACTGGACAAGTGAATCTGATGATTACAATCGGCACTACTATGTGCAGATGCTAACGGGTATGACTGGAAGCGACGCTGATTCCAGCCCCCAACTGACCGCCTGCCGTAAATCACTTTAATTTTAGTAGGTTATTAAGGATACCCTTGTGCGAGGGTATCCTTTCCGACTGATAACAAACGCTACATTACCTGATGCGCTGCGCTTATCAGGCCTATATAACCCCTGCAATATATTGAATTTATTGTTTTTGTACCCCAGCCGGCATGAACGGCCACTCAAGAAACTCAACAGCAACCGTTGATGTCAGCCAGACCCCGTTTTCCGCTTGCCAGAAAGGGAGGCCTCGTTTCGCCATTTCCTGTGCTTTGACGGTTAAAATAACCGGCGATCCGTGTCTTGCTCCCACTTTGCGTGCCGTTGCTTCATCAGCAGAGAGATGCACGTAATGACGCTCCCCTGCAATCAGCCCCTGTTTTTTTATCTCGTCAAGGAAACGGCTTGCCGTACCGTGGTAGAGAAACTGTGGCGGTGTTTTTTCGGCAAAGGAAATGGCGACCTGCGAAGTCGAATGCCCCTGAACCGCGCGGATGCACCTACCATCACTGGAATAACTAAAACGCTTTTTATCGCTGGTGGCAACCACAGTATCCAGCAATGCACGGGTTAACCGCTTGCCCGCTTTTTGGGCACAAAGTATGAGCTTATCGATATCCGCCCATCCTTCACGGTCCAGTACGATACCAATCGCCTCCGGTTTGTGTCGGAGGACAAAACTTAAAAACTTGCTCGTATCCGCCAGCTCTTTTTCGTTGTACTTTGCCATCTCGTTTTCGTCCCTGGATTTTCTGTTTTTATTTACTTATGTCATTGTCACTGGGTTTATGAATTTACTGCAACTCAATCCTGCGCAGAACCTTTTCCCCATAGCGTAATTTTTCCGCTATGCAAAAAACGCATAGCCAGAAACATACTTGCATTTTCCCCATACCCACATGGCTGATAAGGTTTTTCAGCTCCAGGAATTTTCCTGGCTCAAGCAACACACAAACACAAAAAAACAATGGGGATTGTTATGACACAACAAGGGGATGCTGTAGCCGGGGAGCTGGCGACAGAAAAAGTGGGCATTAAAGGGTATCTGGCTTTTTTTCTCACCATAATCTTTTTTTCCGGTGTTTTTTCCGGGACAGACAGTTGGTGGCGCGTTTTTGATTTTTCCGTGCTGAACGGATCGTTTGGGCAACTGCCTGGTGCGAACGGAGCCACCACCTCGTTTCGCGGCGCGGGTGGCGCGGGGGCTAAAGATGGCTTTCTCTTTGCGCTGGAGCTGGCACCGTCAGTCATTCTCTCTCTGGGGATTATTTCAATTACCGATGGTCTTGGCGGATTACGCGCCGCGCAGCAGTTAATGACGCCAGTGCTAAAACCGTTGTTGGGCATTCCAGGGATCTGCTCGCTGGCGCTGATCGCTAACCTGCAAAACACCGATGCCGCCGCCGGTATGACCAAAGAGCTGGCGCAGGAAGGTGAAATTACCGAACGCGATAAAGTGATTTTCGCCGCATATCAAACCAGCGGTAGCGCCATTATCACCAACTACTTCTCTTCCGGCGTCGCGGTGTTTGCCTTTCTGGGCACGTCCGTAATCGTACCTTTAGCCGTCATCCTGGTGTTTAAATTTGTCGGAGCCAACATTTTGCGCGTCTGGCTTAACTTCGAAGAACGTCGCAACCCAACGCAAGGAGCGCAAGCATGACAACTCAGGTCCGCAAAAACGTCATGGATATGTTTATCGATGGCGCACGCCGTGGCTTTACTATCGCCACCACCAACCTGCTGCCAAACGTGGTGATGGCGTTTGTCATCATTCAGGCGCTGAAAATTACCGGCCTGCTCGACTGGGTGGGGCATATCTGTGAACCGGTAATGGCGCTGTGGGGATTGCCAGGTGAAGCGGCAACCGTCCTTTTAGCCGCATTAATG
>ERZ894248.274-NODE-274-length-12373-cov-8.9573_pt1 | contig 12373 bp, 9 predicted proteins | sample MGYA00380300_ERZ894248 | MGnify/ENA primary metagenome ERZ894248 (study PRJEB32331, sample SAMN06328432) | human gut metagenome | biome: human gut microbiome; feature: stool | host: Homo sapiens | collected 2014-03-14 ... | reverse complement strand
CTTATTATGCTTCCATCGGAAACGATGATCTGGCAGCCTGAGTTCACAGATAAAACACTCTCCAGGAAACCCGGGGCGGTTCACAGCGGTTTCGGAGTGTATTCGACAGGCAGGCGGCAAAGTCTGCACAACTCCAGATCCTGAAAGAAATATATGGCGAAGATACCGGGAATCCCCTGGCGAAGAAAATTGCACAGATTTGGAAGGATGTAACAGGCCGTGTTCGTCATGAGATGAACGACAATGGCTTTGACATAGGCCTGCGAGAAGACTGGCATACGCCATATGTGGATGATGCTGACCTTATTCGCAATGCCGGGCGCGAAGAATGGCTGGCATCGTTACCAGTGGCAGAGCAAGCTACAGCACGTCTTTCAGGTCGCCAGCCACCGATTGAGTTTGCCCGCCAGAAATGGGTTGATGACGCTTACAACACGCAGGATCGCAGCAATTACGTTAATCCTGACGGCAGCATTATGAATGACGTCGAGTACCGTCAGGCACTGGAAGCGATCTTTGAAACGAAGGCCACTGATGGGGCAAACAAAATTGAGCCTGGTACATTTATGGGAGCCGGAGGAATAAAGAGCCGTGGTTCTCAGCACAGGGTGATGGCGTTCAAGGATGCGCAGTCACACTTCGCCTATATGGAGCGATACACTCAGCAGCCGCTGGTGGGGGTGATGATGTCGCACCTGCAATCATCATCCAGGGATTTGGGCGTCGTTAAAGCCTTTGGTCCGGACGCCGAAAGAAACTTTTCCCTGGTACTGGATCGCATCTATAAGCGCGCAGTAACAGGCGGGAAACGCAAAAAAGAAATGGAGGATGAGGCCAAATTAGTTGCCCGTATGTTCAACTCAATGGCTGGCCTAAATGGTGTCGCTTCATCGAGTGTGTTCTCTTCAGCAGTTGGTGGTCTGCGTAACCTGATGACCAGCGCCATGCTTGGCACCAGCGTACTGACAGCAACCAGCGACCAGGCAATTATGCGGGCAAATGCGCAGGCGCTGGGCTTTACCCGTGGTGGAATGCGGCTTTCCGTTAACACTATCAAAAACCTGTTTAGTGGAGATGCCAAAAAGGCGAATGCTGAACTCGGTCTGCTGGTGGATTCACATGCTGCTGTGGTTTCGAAAATGGGCGGGTTTGACTTGTCTCGCGGCATAACTGGCTGGTTCGCAGAGAAGACACTGAAGTGGTCCGGGCTGATCGCTATGGACCGCGCAAACAAAGCGTCGTTTGGTCTCCTGATGTACAAAAACATTGGCGAGCTGACCAGAAAATTTAAGACGCTGGACGATATGAAAGGAACCGATAAAACCATTCTGGCTAACAAGGGATGGAGCAATGAGGACTGGGCCATCATGGCAGCGGCAGAACTCAGGCCGATGACTACTGCCGGGCATATGGGGATGACGCCAGACGCGATTTACGCTGTGCCCGATAACGTAATAGCCGACATTATGGCAGACCGTATTACCCGGATTCGTGCCGGGAGTGAAAAGGCACTGGCAGCCCTTGGAGATCTCCCTCCAGAACGCCTGAAACGGATGAAAGAAGCATTCGACGCTGAGGCTGAGCAGACCATCACGCGCATGATTCGTAATGCACGCGCTGAAGCAGCCCAGAAATTGCTGGGAATTACGCACGGTGAGATGACCAATGCTGTGACCACCGCTACGGGTATTGATACATATGCCCGTGATGATGCTGGCGAGTTAATGAAGAGCTTCATGCTCTTCAAAACAACCCCATTTGCTGGATTTCGGCAACTTGTTAACAGAACACGGGATTTGGACACCGTTCCGGCCATTAAATTTCTGGCCTCATATATCGGGGGAACAACTCTTGCTGGTATGTTTGCGATCCAGATGAACAGTTTGTTAAATGGTAATGATCCGCTGGATATGACAAAACCAACCACATGGGTTCAGGCTTTACTGAAAGGTGGTTCGTTCGGTATCTACGGTGATTTTATTTTCCAGGACCATACGCAATATGGCTCCAGCATCGGTGCCACTATGGGTGGCCCTGTGTTGAGCTTTGCAGAGCAGTTAACAAAATTACTGATTACTAACCCACAGAAGGCTCTACAGGGTGAAGAAACATCATTCGGTGCCGATGCACTGAAAACAGCCCGCATGATCACCCCATTCGCAAACCTGTGGTATGCGAAAGCGATAACCAATCACCTGATATTGCAACAACTTCAGGAGATGGCAAACCCTGGTTACAATGATCGAGTAAGGGACCGCGCGCAACGGGAGTTCGACATAACGAGTTGGTGGGAACCGGGTGCTATTGCTCCACGTAGAGCACCGGATTTTGGAAAGGCGGTGGGGAACTGATGACGAGAGATAAAATTGAATATATTGCTTCTCTTAAATATGAAGCTGAGAAATGGAGAAGGATTGGCGGGTGGGGAACATTAATATCACTCTCTGCTTTACTTATAGACTCCTGGTTCAGACATATTGATGCAGCATCATTACTTTTTGAATCAGCAGTACTTGGTGGATTCATTTGCTGTTGGGGTGGTAATTATGATCGGGCGTCCAAACATAAGAGAGAACTTGACGCGATATGTTTTGCTTTATTCGGTAAGGATTACGAAAGTTCTGACCTTGATATAATTGAATTCAACAAAACGGAACTATCGTGACATGTCACAGGCCGCTTTCGCGGCCTTGTTTTTAACGAATGCCACCGCCGCCCGGGCGGGAATTCGCAGATAAAAAAGCACGCTGCACGGTTTTATTAATACTTATACCATTAGGATTGATCCTTCAATGGACAATCCTTCCATCGTGTGGCCAGCCATTCATATTCTTTGTCTTTTCTTCAGTATCGGCTTTGCATCTTCTACCCCCTGAAAGATGTCGTTTTATGGTGTATCTGATGATTCATTCCCTAACAATAGATATTCGAAAAATTAATCAGTTAAAACAATTATTTGGGTAATCTCAGGTAAAAACTATCTTAATCTTCTGGTGGATCTCAATGCGCCGTGACGGTATCGGGATTAAGGGCGTGGATATTCGCGATATATGCCGCTACACCCCTCAACAGTAATAGATATGCGCTTTTCACGCTCTCCTTTCACTGCTGAGAACGGCAACAACGTGCCACAGGAACGCGCTGTAATCGATTCTGACGCACTTAATTGCGTTGGGTAATGGTTTTGCCAGCCTATGGGGGGGTAACTCTGTTTTATGAGGCTTTGGCTATAGTGCAAAAATGCACTTTGTCTTGCCTCTCAATTTGATGAGACTGGAACGACAACAGGACAGACCACCAGCAACAGTTACCGTATTCAGCCGTTCTGTGGCACCAGTGGAACTATCCACCCCTGCTTTCAGCAATGTGTTTGCGGGTTATTTTGGGGCGTTTGCGGGTTATTTGGGATGTTTTGCGGGTTATGCGATGCTTGAATAATGAATAGTGCATTTTGCAACATATTGATAATAAAGAACAAAAAATAGTTAGCACGCTAAGATAACCCGGTAACCCGCATAACCCGCACTGTTTTGTATATATATACGAAAAATTGCATTCATGAGGGGGGATCGAAATCCCTACAACCCATTGCTTATGGGACCGCCGCCTCGTCAAATTTTTACACCCGCGAAATAAAAAAATACTTCACGCTGGTAGGCATGATGCTGATATGGGAGGGTTCCATAACGCCACCATTCGGAACTATGCAAATCTGCATAGAAAAGGGGATGCCTGATACAATACCCTCGCCCGATAAAATCACACCGTAAACTCATCTGCCACGAGTAGAAAGAGCGAACGAACCCGATACGCAGTAATGCTTGTCGGGTTCAGTTTTTTAAGGCGGCTGTAGATGTCAGGTTATCCGTGATCATCCACCAGCGTAATTGCTGAACGCTTTAAAAAAACGTGTACATAAGGGTGTACATAATCAAAAAACGCATTAGAAAAAAATCAGCTACAATGCAGAATTGAGGCCAATACTCTACAAACAGATTCAACATCGAATAACTCGTAACGCCAATTCTTACTTTTCCGCCTTCACAAATGCCGCCACTCAAACAGAGCGGCATTTTTCTTCCCCGCAACATTCAATTCTGTTTTGCGTGCCTGCTCCAGATTTTGCGATGTTTTTTTGCCCAGCACACTGAGAACGTGAGATACTCACAACTGTATATAAATACAGTTACAGATTTACTTTCTTTGCAATTGATATCACATGGAGTGGGCAATGAACGAACATCATCAACCTTTTGAAGAGATAAAACTGATTAATGCAAACGGAGCAGAACAATGGTCAGCAAGACAACTTGGGAAACTACTGGGTTATTCAGAGTATCGTCACTTTATACCTGTATTAACGCGCGCCAAAGAAGCCTGTGAGAACAGTGGTCACACAATTGATGACCATTTCGAGGAGATCCTCGATATGGTCAAAATTGGCTCAAATGCCAAAAGAGCATTAAAAGACATCGTACTCTCCCGCTATGCCTGTTACCTGGTAGTACAAAACGGCGACCCTGCGAAACCGGTCATTGCGGCAGGGCAGACTTATTTTGCTATCCAGACCCGACGGCAGGAGCTTGCTGACGATGAAGCATTTAAGCAACTTCGTGAAGACGAAAAGCGTCTGTTTCTGAGAAATGAGTTGAAAGAACATAACAAACAATTGGTTGAGGCAGCACAGCAAGCTGGGGTAGCGACAGCTACTGATTTCGCCATATTTCAGAATCATGGTTACCAGGGGCTGTATGGTGGATTAGATCAGAAAGCTATTCATCAGCGGAAGGGGCTGAAAAAGAATCAGAAGATCCTGGATCATATGGGTTCAACAGAACTGGCGGCTAATCTCTTTCGAGCTACCCAAACAGAAGAAAAACTCAAGCGGGATGGCGTGAATTCAAAACAGCAAGCAAACACCACACACTTTGACGTGGGTCGCAAGGTGAGGCAAACCATTCAGGAACTTGGCGGAACCATGCCTGAGGAGTTGCCGACCCCGCAGGTCAGCATCAAGCAGTTGGAAAACAGTGTAAAAATTACAGAGAAGAAATAGCAGAAACTAAAAACTCTTTTTGTTGATTGAGACACCCGATGCGTAAGCCAAGGTCCAGGTGCAGTGAACACAATGGCTAAATATTGCACCTTTCTTTTCCCCCCTCAGTTTTAACCTATTTTTTCTTATGCATTTTCTCAGACAAGAAGTCAGAAGAATGCATCTCTGCTACAGAAAATAGCGATTTCACATAACTACAAGTTATCAATTTCCCCTCCCCTTAAAAAATCTCAATCGTGACAATGCGCACAAATCGCTACCCTGCCAGACAGATTTTTAGGGAGAGAACCATGCTGTTACACATTTTGTATTTGGTTGGCATTACTGCCGAAGCCATGACGGGGGCGCTGGCGGCCGGACGACGGCGCATGGATACATTTGGCGTAATTATTATTGCGACCGCCACCGCAATTGGCGGAGGGTCAGTGCGCGATATTCTGCTGGGCCACTATCCGCTCGGCTGGGTCAAACACCCGGAATATGTGATTATCGTCGCTACCGCCGCAGTACTCACCACTATCGTTGCTCCTGTAATGCCTTACCTGCGCAAAGTGTTTCTGGTGCTCGATGCGCTCGGACTGGTGGTCTTTTCTATCATCGGGGCACAGGTTGCACTGGATATGGGGCACGGCCCAATTATTGCCGTTGTCGCGGCGGTAACCACCGGCGTGTTTGGCGGCGTTTTGCGCGATATGTTCTGTAAACGTATCCCACTGGTATTCCAGAAAGAGTTGTATGCCGGTGTCTCATTTGCCTCCGCCGTGCTGTACATCGCGCTGCAACACTATGTTTCTAACCATGATGTGGTAATTATCTCCACCCTGGTATTCGGCTTTTTTGCCCGCTTACTGGCGCTACGCCTTAAGCTGGGATTACCGGTCTTTTACTACAGCCACGAAGGACACTAAGGTTCAAAACCTGTGATCTGCTGGGCAGCCAGCCAACTGCCCAGCTTCTTGATTTGCGCATTTTCCTTCCATTCAATAACCTGTCTGGCGCGTCCCGATCCAGTCCCCGGCAGCTGCTGCCAGAACTGCTCCGTGCTAAATAAAAGTTGCGACCAGGACCGTTCATCACTGGCATTAAGCGCCGCCCGGGTTAGCGGTATTCCCATTGCCATCACCCAGCGAGTAAAAGGCTGCTTACGAGCCAGATTAAACTGATGCCATAGCTGCGCACTTTTACTTTTCGCGATCCCCGGCGTGTTCTGTAATTGCTCTGGCGTTAATAAAAGCCAGGAAAAGATATGTTCAAAGCGATGAGTCTGATGCAGCGCGCGCCAACCGGCCTCACCAATGCCATCCAGCCCAAGAACCTGTTTTGCCCCCAGCCAGACTAAGCGTGAAATGAACTGTTCCTGACAAACATCAGAAGCAAAGTAGCAGGTCAACGAGTTAAAGCGGTTTTCTGGCGGTGTCGGTTTTGTACGTTCTGCACCGCGCCACACCACATCATCAATGCGAGGAATACCCTGACCGGCAAGGCTGACGAGAATCTGATCACCAGGCGCAATATCCCACTCCTGCCAGCGCCTGACGGAACCAATATTCACCCGCTGGACTTTTTTATCATCCAGCATGACAGGTGCGAGTGACGCAACCACCGATATTTTACCGCTCTTACCCACCGCAAACTGAATTGCCTTCACTTCGGCAACCTGAGCTACAGGTTGATATTTCCAGGCCACCAGCCACTCTGCCTGGCCCGGTAGCCAATGGCGGGATTCTGGCTCTTTCGCCGCTCGTACAACTACGCCATCGGTGACGAAGGGTAATTCCGCTTTCCACCACTCATTGCGTACGCGCGCAACTTCATCAGCATTTTTCACCGCACGGGTATACGTCTGCGTTAGAGTAAAACCTGCGGTAGCCAGCTCTTTTAAACGATCAGACATTAACTGCGGTCCATCCGGCCATGCCCAGACAAAAACGCCCAGAGAATTCAGCGTGTCGCTATCGTCCTGGCGCATCATCAAGCCAGCAACTTTTGCGCGGGCATTTATTCCCCCCATTTGTTGTTGGATATGCCCCTCGCGCTGGAGAAATATTTCCCCCTGAAGCGTACTGTTGGCTAAAGGCCCGCTAACGGTTTGCGGCACAGCGGAAATTAAGCTAACTTTCTGCGTCCAGTCCTCGCCTTTCAGGCCATTACCGCGACTGATTGCTTTGTTCAGTTTCCCGTCCCGATAAACCAGGGTTACCGCAACGCCATCAACTTTTGGCTGCACCCAAAGATCGCTACGTTCTCGCATCCACAGACTTAATGCGTTTTTATCCACCATTTTGCGTACACCCGTATGGGCAACCGGATGCATAACCGCACCATTTAAAGGCGGCATCATCACGTCGCGGGGCTCGCTCCCAAAGCAGCGTTGCCACTGCGTAAGACGGGCGCTTAACTGATCGTAAACACCGTCTTCCACCTCACTTTTTCCTTCCTTCCAGTAGTCATCGTCCCACTGTTTTATTTGCTGTTGCAGGCGGGAAATTTCTTCCTGTGCTCTGGCTGGCGACCAGGCCGGACAGACCGCCCACACAGATGATTGCCAGCACAAGATACCTATTAATATCGCCATCCATACTTTCATCATCACCTCCGCTGTAGATAGTCAGGCAGATATACAACGTGATGAAAGCAAAGCCGAGTGGCAAAAACGGAGTCTGCGAGGACGCTTCCTGAAAATCGTCTTTATTGCAGTGAATGACAGGCAAATGCGGAAGCAGCTACGCAAAACGCAACAACTTTGCGCAAAAAGTGTGAGCAAGGGCTACGTCACATGGCCGCGCCGTGTATAATAAGCTCGTATGTAGGCTTTATTTCGCTAATCACATACGAAAGATACTCATGGCTCAAGGCACGCTTTATATTGTTTCTGCCCCCAGTGGCGCGGGTAAATCCAGCCTGATTCAGGCTTTATTAAAAACCCAACCGTTGTATGACACCCAGGTTTCTGTTTCACACACCACACGCCAACCGCGTCCTGGTGAAGTCCACGGTGAACATTATTTCTTTGTTAATCATGATGAATTTAAAGAAATGATTAGCAGAGATGCGTTCCTCGAACACGCAGAAGTTTTTGGTAATTACTATGGCACTTCGCGTGAGGCCATTGAGCAAGTACTGGCGACCGGTGTCGATGTTTTTCTCGATATCGACTGGCAGGGCGCGCAGCAAATTCGCCAGAAGATGCCGCACGCGCGGAGTATCTTTATTTTACCGCCGTCCAAAATTGAACTGGACCGCCGTCTACGCGGTCGCGGTCAGGACAGCGAAGAGGTCATTGCAAAGCGTATGGCGCAAGCTGTTGCAGAAATGAGCCATTACGCCGAATATGATTATCTGATTGTGAATGATGACTTCGATACCGCGTTGACCGATTTGAAGACCATTATTCGCGCCGAACGTCTGCGCATGAGCCGCCAAAAGCAGCGTCATGACGCTTTAATCAGCAAATTGTTGGCAGACTGAACCTGATTTCAGTATCATGCCCAGTCATTTCTTCACCTGTGGAGCTTTTTAAGTATGGCACGCGTAACTGTTCAGGACGCTGTAGAGAAAATTGGTAACCGTTTTGACCTGGTACTGGTCGCCGCGCGTCGCGCTCGTCAGATGCAGGTAGGCGGAAAGGATCCGCTGGTACCGGAAGAAAACGATAAAACCACTGTAATCGCGCTGCGCGAAATCGAAGAAGGTCTGATCAACAACCAGATCCTCGACGTTCGCGAACGCCAGGAACAGCAAGAGCAGGAAGCCGCTGAATTACAAGCCGTTACCGCTATTGCTGAAGGTCGTCGTTAATCACAAAGCGGGTCGCCCTTGTATCTGTTTGAAAGCCTGAATCAACTGATTCAAACCTACCTGCCGGAAGACCAAATCAAGCGTCTGCGGCAGGCGTATCTCGTTGCACGTGATGCTCACGAGGGGCAAACACGTTCAAGCGGTGAACCCTATATCACGCACCCGGTAGCGGTTGCCTGCATTCTGGCCGAGATGAAACTCGACTATGAAACGCTGATGGCGGCGCTGCTGCATGACGTGATTGAAGATACTCCCGCCACCTACCAGGATATGGAACAGCTTTTTGGTAAAAGCGTCGCCGAGCTGGTAGAGGGGGTGTCGAAACTTGATAAACTCAAGTTCCGCGATAAGAAAGAGGCGCAGGCCGAAAACTTTCGCAAGATGATTATGGCGATGGTGCAGGATATCCGCGTCATCCTCATCAAACTTGCCGACCGTACCCACAACATGCGCACGCTGGGCTCACTTCGCCCGGACAAACGTCGCCGCATCGCCCGTGAAACTCTCGAAATTTATAGCCCGCTGGCGCACCGTTTAGGTATCCACCACATTAAAACCGAACTCGAAGAGCTGGGTTTTGAGGCGCTGTATCCCAACCGTTATCGCGTAATCAAAGAAGTGGTGAAAGCCGCGCGCGGCAACCGTAAAGAGATGATCCAGAAGATTCTTTCTGAAATCGAAGGGCGTTTGCAGGAAGCGGGAATACCGTGCCGCGTCAGTGGTCGCGAGAAGCATCTTTATTCGATTTACTGCAAAATGGTGCTCAAAGAGCAGCGTTTTCACTCGATCATGGACATCTACGCTTTCCGCGTGATCGTCAATGATTCTGACACCTGTTATCGCGTGCTGGGCCAGATGCACAGCCTGTACAAGCCGCGTCCGGGCCGCGTGAAAGACTATATCGCCATTCCAAAAGCGAACGGCTATCAGTCTTTGCACACCTCGATGATCGGCCCGCACGGTGTGCCGGTTGAGGTCCAGATCCGTACCGAAGATATGGACCAGATGGCGGAGATGGGTGTTGCCGCGCACTGGGCTTATAAAGAGCACGGCGAAACCAGTACTACCGCACAAATCCGCGCCCAGCGCTGGATGCAAAGCCTGCTGGAGCTGCAACAGAGCGCCGGTAGTTCGTTTGAATTTATCGAGAGCGTTAAATCCGATCTCTTCCCGGATGAGATTTACGTTTTCACACCGGAAGGGCGCATTGTCGAGCTGCCTGCCGGTGCAACGCCCGTCGACTTCGCTTATGCAGTGCATACCGATATCGGTCATGCCTGCGTGGGCGCACGCGTTGACCGCCAGCCTTACCCGCTGTCGCAGCCGCTTACCAGCGGTCAAACCGTTGAAATCATTACCGCTCCGGGCGCTCGCCCGAATGCCGCTTGGCTGAACTTTGTCGTTAGCTCGAAAGCGCGCGCCAAAATTCGTCAGTTGCTGAAAAACCTCAAGCGTGATGATTCTGTAAGCCTGGGCCGTCGTCTGCTCAACCATGCTTTGGGTGGTAGCCGTAAGCTGAATGAAATCCCGCAGGAAAATATTCAGCGCGAGCTGGATCGCATGAAGCTGGCAACGCTTGACGATCTGCTGGCAGAAATCGGACTTGGTAACGCAATGAGCGTGGTGGTCGCGAAAAATCTGCAACATGGGGACGCCTCCATTCCACCGGCAACCCAAAGCCACGGACATCTGCCCATTAAAGGTGCCGATGGCGTGCTGATCACCTTTGCGAAATGCTGCCGCCCTATTCCTGGCGACCCGATTATCGCCCACGTCAGCCCCGGTAAAGGTCTGGTGATCCACCATGAATCCTGCCGTAATATCCGTGGCTACCAGAAAGAGCCAGAGAAGTTTATGGCTGTGGAATGGGATAAAGAGACGGCGCAGGAGTTCATCACCGAAATCAAGGTGGAGATGTTCAATCATCAGGGTGCGCTGGCAAACCTGACGGCGGCAATTAACACCACGACTTCGAATATTCAAAGTTTGAATACGGAAGAGAAAGATGGTCGCGTCTACAGCGCCTTTATTCGTCTGACCGCTCGTGACCGTGTGCATCTGGCGAATATCATGCGCAAAATCCGCGTGATGCCAGACGTGATTAAAGTCACCCGAAACCGAAATTAATGTTTTATGAACCCAACACGTTATGCACGCATCTGCGAAATGCTCGCCAGGCGGCAGCCTGATCTGACCGTCTGCATGGAGCAGGTCCACAAACCTCATAACGTTTCTGCGATTATTCGTACCGCAGATGCCGTTGGCGTACATGAAGTTCACGCCGTCTGGCCTGGTAGCCGCATGCGCACCATGGCTTCGGCAGCGGCGGGTAGTAACAGCTGGGTACAGGTGAAAACACACCGCACCATTGGCGATGCCGTCGCTCATCTCAAAGGCCAGGGCATGCAGATTCTGGCAACCCATCTTTCTGATAACGCTGTCGATTTCCGCGAAATTGATTACACTCGCCCGACCTGCATTTTGATGGGACAGGAGAAAACGGGCATCACGCAGGAAGCATTGGCCCTGGCGGATCAGGACATCATCATTCCGATGATCGGCATGGTGCAGTCGCTGAATGTTTCCGTTGCCTCAGCCCTCATTCTTTACGAAGCCCAGCGTCAGCGGCAAAATGCAGGCATGTACCTGCGTGAAAACAGCATGTTGCCGGAAGCAGAGCAACAACGCCTGTTGTTTGAAGGCGGCTATCCGGTGCTGGCGAAAGTCGCAAAACGCAAAGGCCTGCCTTATCCCCACGTCAATCAGCAAGGCGAGATCGAAGCTGATGCCGACTGGTGGGCTACTATGCAGGCTGCAGGGTAAGTGCCATGAAAGGTCGCCTGTTAGATGCTGTCCCACTCAGTTCCCTAACGGGCGTTGGCGCAGCACTTAGTAACAAACTGGCGAAAATCAACCTGCATACCGTGCAGGATCTACTCTTACACCTTCCCCTGCGCTACGAAGATCGCACCCATCTCTACCCCATCGGAGAACTACTGCCGGGCGTTTATGCCACGGTGGAAGGCGAAGTGCTGAACTGCAATATCTCCTTCGGCGGTCGGCGGATGATGACCTGCCAGATCAGCGACGGTTCCGGCATCCTCACCATGCGCTTTTTCAATTTCAGCGCGGCAATGAAAAATAGCCTGGCGGCGGGCCGCCGTGTACTGGCTTATGGCGAAGCAAAGCGCGGTAAATATGGTGCGGAGATGATCCACCCGGAATACCGCGTGCAGGGCGATCTCAGCACGCCAGAATTACAGGAAACGCTCACGCCGGTTTATCCAACAACGGAAGGCGTAAAGCAGGCCACGCTGCGTAAATTAACCGACCAGGCGCTGGATCTGCTCGACACCTGCGCCATTGAAGAACTCCTGCCGCCGGAACTGTCACAAGGAATGATGACGCTACCGGAAGCGTTGCGCACTTTGCACCGCCCGCCACCGACGCTACAGCTTAGCGATCTGGAAACCGGGCAGCATCCGGCGCAACGTCGTCTGATTCTGGAAGAACTGCTGG
>ERZ894248.230-NODE-230-length-14377-cov-10.3479_pt1 | contig 14377 bp, 9 predicted proteins | sample MGYA00380300_ERZ894248 | MGnify/ENA primary metagenome ERZ894248 (study PRJEB32331, sample SAMN06328432) | human gut metagenome | biome: human gut microbiome; feature: stool | host: Homo sapiens | collected 2014-03-14 ... | reverse complement strand
TGCAAAAGTCAGAAAACACGAGGGGATGGATACCTATAAAGGGTTTATTGGTGACGAATTTAACACAAAGGTTCATATAAATGAAAATGGCGTTCGATATATTGTTGATGTGAAAGACGGTCAGAAGACCGGATTCTTTCTGGATCAGAAGTATAATCGTCTTGCTATTCAGAGAATATGTAAAGATGCAAAGGTTCTTGATTGCTTTACACACACAGGCTCCTTTGCTCTAAACGCAGGCATAGCCGGTGCTTCCAGCGTTTTGGGAGTAGACGCTTCAGAACTTGCTATTGCCCAGGCCAGAGAAAATGCAGCGCTCAACGGATTGGAGAGCACTGTCTCTTTTGAGTGCAGAGATGTATTTGATCTTCTTCCTGAACTGGAATCAAAAGGCGAACAGTTTGACGTTGTCATACTTGACCCGCCGGCATTCACAAAATCAAGAAATTCAATAAAGAACGCAGTCAAAGGCTATCGCGAGATTAATCTGCGTGCTATGAAACTCGTAAGGGATGGTGGATTCCTTGCAACTTGTTCATGTTCACATTTTATGGATTTCGAGTTATTTACCAAGACCATAAAACAGGCCGCCATGAATTCACATGTAAGACTTCGCCAGGTAGAGTTCCGCACACAGGCTCCTGATCACCCAATATTATGGGCTGCAGATGAATCTTATTATCTGAAGTTCTACATATTCCAAGTAATAAAGGAGAGATGACACAATGCAACTAATTCAGAGAAATAAGGATTCAGCATATTTGCAATACGACAAGTATGTAAATTATGACAATCCTATCGTCGCTGCAAAGGCAAAGGAACTTGCTGCAGATTGCAAGAGCAGTGATGAGATCATACAGGCATGTTACTATTTTGTCCGGGATAGGATTTCTCACACATATGACAGCAACTTTTCAGTAATAACTATCAGCGCTTCCGATGTACTGGAAGCCAGCACGGGCATCAGCTATTCAAAGGCCAATTTGCTGGCAGCACTGCTTCGTGCCAACAACTTATATACAGGATTCTGCTATATCCGTATCAAGCACAAGGGCGGACTTATGGCTATGCATGCACTTAATGCGGTATATCACCCGGATCTCAAGAAGTGGATACGTCTTGATGCCCGTGGCAATAAATACGGCGGTTTCAACGCTGATTACACACATAATGAGACTCAGATGGGACATGTGATTGATTCAGCAGCCGGAGAGTATGAGTTCAACGACCTCATCGCCGTACCGCTTCCATCAACCATGAGGGTTCTCGAACAGAGTACCAACTTCTACAAGATGTACTTTAACGATATGCCAGATTATGACGCTTAAAAAAATATTACCAGCGGATGACCGCTGGTAATATTTTTCTATACTATATGAATAAGAGGGGAACCGATCCATGTCAAAGACAAAATCCAAAACCATATTAAGAATATCCTTTAACTCACCTGTGGTACTTACATTTGCACTCATTTGTCTGGGAGCTTATCTCCTGAATATCCTCACAGGCGGCAAAAGTAACTTTCTTCTATTTGAAGTATACAGAGCCCCTCTCACCGATCCTTTAACCTACGTCCGCATGTTTGCCCATGTATTTGGTCACGCAAGCTGGAGTCACCTTATCAACAACATGACGCTGCTGCTTGTGATCGGCCCACTACTTGAGGAAAAATACGGCTCAAAGGATCTGCTCATCGTAACCATCACCACCGCACTGGTGACAGGAATCGTGCATTTTATATTCTTCCCTGGTACAGCATTGCTCGGCGCCAGCGGAGTGGTATTCGCATACATTCTTCTGTCTTCTTTTGCATGTATAAAGGACGGCTCCATACCGCTCACCTTCATACTTGTTGCAGTGCTTTATATCGGCGGACAGGTGGCTGACGGAGTGTTTGTGAAGGACAATGTGTCGAATCTCACCCACATTATCGGGGGGATCATCGGAGCGTTCTTCGGGTATATCTCAAATGTCAGGAGATGATATGACGAACGGACGGATGACATACTCTCCAGGGACAGAAATTGGGTCTCTATATATGTAATCACGCTCGACTTACATATATAGAGACCCAATTTTATATTCCCAGGGAGTACGGCATCCTGGTCTTGTTGGATATATACTTTTCAGATCATGTTCCTGACATATTTCGCTGAAAAATATATTTTATACACCACACTATATTATAGATATCGACTCTTACCTGTTTTTCTTTTATTCAGTTCCCCAGAGTGTCATCCCACAAAAATAATCATAGATATTTAATAAAAAATATATATCAACACAGACATCTATAAACTATAAGCTACCTTTCTATCTACAGATTCAGGATTTCCTCTGGGCTTTCTACTATGTTGTCTGCGCCGACTGCTTCGAATTCTTCTCTGCTGCCGTAGCCGTAGAGGACTCCTATGGTCTGGAGGCCGCAGGCTTTGCCACCTTCTATGTCGTAGCGTCTGTCGCCTATCATCACAACCTGGTTTGATTTTATCATATCTTCTGTCAGTCCGTGATCTTTCTTGAGGCTTTCAAGGACCTGGGATATGATGTGCTTCTTGTCTGATCCTGTTCCGTCGGGATTACTTCCAACTACAACGTCAAAATATTTTCCCACACCGAACTTCTCAAGGATACGGAGTGTCGGCTCTGTCGGCTTGCTGGTTGCAACTGAGAGTATGCAGCCCTTCTCCTTAAGGGCATGCAGGGTGTCTGCCACTCCGTCGTACACCTCAGCCTCGAAGAGACCTACCACGTTGTATCTCTCTCTGTACTTCGCAACCATCTCTTTCGCTTTTGCGTCGTCCATGCCGAATTCCCTCACGAAAGAATCATAAAGCGATGGTCCTATAAAGCTTCTGAATACACTGTATTCAGGATATGGAATTCCAGCCCAGTCCAGAGCGTATTTTATACAGTTGAATATTCCTTCCTCAGACTTGGTGATGGTTCCATCAAGATCAAATAATAAATATTTGTACATATACCGTCTTCCTCCTTGCGAAAATAATGGGTCAGGCACACCAAAAAAGCGCTTACCGAAATGCCCCGCAAATTCTATGAATCTGTGGGGCATTTGTAGTATTTATATATTGAAACTACCCATGAATATTACATGATATCAACATCTGCTGAGTAATCCACACCGTCGATCTTGAAACCGAACATGTTGTAGAAATCCTCCCAGTATCCATCGATGTCTGCTATATCCTTGACATTGTCATTGTTGACTGTATCCCAGTGCTCAGCAACAACTTCCTGAACATCATCTCTCATCTCCCAGTCGTCCATACGGATGAATCCGTTGTCGTCCACCTGGGTGTCATCCAGGATCTTATCCATGAACAGTCTCTGCATCTGCTCTATGCATCCCTCGTGGAGTCCCTTCTCTTTCATAACTTTGTAGAGAAGTGTGATATACAGAGGTACGATAGGGATAGCTGCACTTGACTGTGTGACAAGAGCCTTGTTGATGGCTATCTTCGCCTTTATGTTAGGGAATTTTTCATTTATAATGTCTGCTGACTTGTACAGATCCTTCTTTGCCTGTCCGATCGATCCCTCAGCGTAGATAGGGAATGTGATCTTTGGTCCTATGTATGAGTATGCAACTGTGATCACGTTATCTGCCAGAACTCCGGCATCTGAGAGTGCCTGCATCCAGTCGATCCAGTCCTCACCGCCCATTACCTTGATGGTAGCATTGATCTCGTCATCATTTGCCGCTGTTATATGTGCATCTGTGATGGTGTTGTCCTTGAGTACAAGTGTCTTGTTGGTGTACTCCTCACCTACTGTCTTGAGTACAGATGTGTACTTTGTTCCATCCGGAGTTGTTCTTCTAGGCGCTGCCAGACTGTATACGATCATATCAATCTTGCCCATGTCTGCCTTGATGGTCTCGATAACCTGCTCCTTAATCTCGACTGAGAACGCGTCGCCATTGATGGACTTTGCATAGAGTCCGGCCTTGTGAGCCTCCTCCTCAAATGCTCTGTTGTTGTAGAAGCCAGCGGTTGCTGTACGGCGTCCATTTGACTCCTTCTCAAACATAACGCCGAGGGTATCTGCGCCATAGCCAAATGCAACTGCGATACGTGATGCAAGTCCGTATCCTGTTGACGCTCCGATCACCAGAACCTTCTTAGGTGCGTTATCGCTCTTAACTGCTCCCTTTGACTTGACATACTCGATCTGATTCTTTACATTCTGTGCGCATCCCACCGGGTGAGCTGTTGTACAAATAAAATCTTTAACTCTTGGTTCAACTACCATTTTCAATTCTCCTTATAAAACATAATATATTTAGTGCTCTTTGTTGGCAAACTTCGTGTATTCCTGCAGCCATACCAGATCCACAGATCCGGTGGCACCTTTTCTCTGTTTAGCTATGATTATCTCCGAGATACCCTTCTTGTCGGTATCAGGATTGTAATAATCATCTCTGTATATGAACATAACCACATCGGCATCCTGCTCGATAGATCCCGACTCTCGGAGATCCGCAAGCACAGGCTTGTGATCCGGTCTCTTATCAACCTCTCGGTTAAGCTGTGACAGCGCTATGATAGGCACATCCAGCTCCCTGGCAAGCATCTTCAACGATCTTGACATATCAGATACGAACTGCTGTCGCGACTCAACTCGTCCCGTCGTGCTCATAAGCTGCAGGTAGTCGATGATGATGAGTCCAAGATTGTTCTTGCTCTTGAGCTGTCTGCATTTTGATCTCAGCTCGGATATGGTGAGTGCTGAACTATCCTCTATGTACAGCGGTGCGGCAGCTATACTCTCCGCACTGGCAAGCACCTGATCCCAGTCGTCCTCAGCCAACTGTCCCGTCTGTACCTTCTGGGAATCAACCAGGGAATCCATGGCTATCATACGCGTTACAAGCTGCTCCTTGCTCATCTCCAGGTTGAATATCGCAGTGGCAATTCCCTTGCGCACGGCAACATGGTGGGCAATATTAAGAACAAATGCCGTCTTACCCATGGCAGGTCTAGCAGCCACCAGTATAAACTCCGATCCATGGAGACCGGTGAGCATATTGTCCAGATCTATGAATCCCGTAGGGATACCTGTTACTCTTGTGTTCTTTCTGGAAGCCTCCTCTATCTGCTCGATAACGTTCATGACGATCCTGTCGATCCCCACAAATTTGCTGGAGCCGTTCCTCTCCTTTATCAGATTGAACACACCACTCTCGGCCTGTTCAAGGAGCTGTTCAACTCCCTCCGAATCAAGATAACAGTCCTTCTCCACTTCCTCGCACAGCTTTATCATCTTCCTGAGTATGGATTTGTCCGCCACGATCTCGGCATAATGCTTGGCATTCACCGATGTCGGAACCGTCTCCAATATCTCCGCTATGGATTTGGTGCTTATGACCTCATCAGGTACATTGTTCTCCTCAAGCTTGTTCTTCAGGGTTACCAGATCGACCGCCTTACCCTCCTTGAACAGTTCTACCATATTCTCGAACAATATTCCGTACTGACCGTAGTAGAAATCCTCCTTAGTCAGCATATCGGACGCCTCCACTATGGCGTCTCTGTCCATGAGCATGGAACCTATAACAGACTTCTCGGCATCCAGATTGTAGGGAAGCTTTTTTCTTGCAAATGCATCTTCCATATTTTATCTATACTCCTTATGCTTCCTCGACCTTTACAGCAAGCTCTGCCTGAACCTCAGGGTGAAGCTTGACCTTCACTGAAAAGCTTCCTAACGCCTTGATGGAGTCCTTCATAACGATCTTCTTCTTGTCTATATCCTTGCCGAGCTGGCTCTTGATGGCATCTGAGATCTCCTTTGTGGATACTGAGCCAAATGTTCTTCCGCCCTCTCCAACCTTAATCTTAACAGTTACTGAAGCCTTCTCAAGCTCTGCCGCAAGTGCCTTGGCATCAGCAAGATTCTCTGCTGCCACCTTCTCCTCATGAGCCTTGCGGAGCTTGAAATCATTCATATTCTTTGGAGTTGCCTCCATGCCGAGCTTCTTAGGAATTATGAAATTTCTTGCGTAGCCCTCATTTACCTCTACCATTGCGCCTTTCTTTCCAAGGCTTTTAACATCCTGTAATAATATGACCTTCATATCCTAAATATCTCCTTCCTTATACATCTCATTCAGGAGCCCAACAAGCTCCTTCTTTATATCCTCTGCTTTCGCATTTTCAAACTGAGCTGCCGCGATATTTGCATGACCGCCGCCACCCATTCTCTCCATGATTATCTGGACATTGACATCGTCAATGGCTCTTGCACTTATCTTGACATCCGCACCCATCTGCGCTATTACAAATGAAGCTCTGACACCTGCGATGTTCAGCATCTCATTTGCAATCTTGGCGGTGAGTACCACCGGCGACTCAGGGCCATCCCCAGGTGTAATGATTGATATGGCAAATGCATCAAGCACCATCTCTGCGTGGCTGACACCCTCCGCCTTCTGTCTGTAGGTCTCTATGTCAGTTCTGAACATCTTCCTTACTCGCATGACATCCGCACCGCTTCTCTTCAGGAACGCGGCTGCCTCAAAGGTTCTGACACCGGTCTTGCTCAGGAAGTTGTCGGTGTCAATGAGTATTCCGGCATACATGGCGTCCGCCTCTGTAGGCCTGAGCTTTATCTTCTCATCCATGTACTGGAGCATCTCTGCGATCATCTCACATGCAGATGACGCAAATGGCTCTATATACGACAGTGTCGCATTTGCAATGACATCCTTTGTCTGCCTGTGGTGATCGAACACCACTATGCTCTTCGCATATGCCAGCAGTTCCTCACACTCCGTGAGCGTAGGATTATTCACATCCGTCACAACTACGACCGTGTCGTCATCGACCAGACTAAGCGCCTGATCGTTGTTGATTATCATATCTGCCGGGTAGGAATTGCTCGAAGTGAAATTGCCGTATATCGGACTTATGGCCGATGACACCTCATTTACAACTATATGCGCCGTCTTGCCCAGCGCAGTCACCATCTTGTATATTCCTATACCTGAACCAAAAGCATCCATGTCCGGATTCTTGTGGGCCATGATTATAACCTTCTCTTTGGTCTCAAGAAGCTCCTTGAACGCAAGAGTCTTAACCCTCGCCTTAACTCTCGTAGACTTCTCCGTTCCCTGACTCTTACCGCCAAAGTAGGTGATCCTGTCGGCGGACTTGATAACCGCCTGATCGCCGCCTCGGCCCAGAGCAAGCTCCATGGCGGAACGCGCTGCCTCAAAGTTTTCTATAAAGCTCTTGTAATCAGTACCAAGACTTATACTGAGTGTAAGCGGAAGATCATTTCCGATATTTATAGCCTTGACCTCATCGAGCAGGGCAAATTTGTTCTCCTTGAGCTGATCCAGATACTTCTGTGGCATCACGAACATGTACTTGTCCTTCTCAAGGCTCTTGACTATGGCGTCGACATTTGCCATGTATTTGTTAATCTTTCTGTCGACCAGGGCAACAAGAAGAGAGTGTCGTACTTCCTCAAGCGACTCAAATATCTCATCGTAGTTATCAATATATATGAGACCCGCAACCAGCTTCTGGTCATGGTTCTCCTGAGCGAGCTGATTCACCACTGTCACATCAAACATGTAGAACGCAAGGAAGGTGTCCGTCTTGCCGTGGTGTCTTGAACCACCGTGCGAAGCCTTCGTATCTTTCTTCTGCTCATCAGCCCCATCTCCGTCTGTGCCGGCCTCACCCGGCTGGGCATCCGTCTCTTCCATAGCAGGCTCAACCTTATTCACCTGTACACGTCTGATCTCATAACGGTATTCTCTTCCGTTAAATGCTATCTCTCCCTCGGTGACATCCTCCTGATAAGGAAGACTCTCCTCGGTAACCTCCTCAAATACCTGAACTATATTCAGCTTCATGAGCTTTCTCTTACTGGTCTCCGTTATACCTGAGAACTCGTCGTTCACCCACACAACTTTTCCATCCTCGTCAAGCAATGCGTACGGAACCGGAAACTCCTTTATGAGCTCCTTCTGCATCTTGCCGTGCTCCATGGCAAATTCCACATATCTGTCGCGGGACAAAGCATTCATCCTCAGGAAAACAACAATGTTCACCGCTCCGTATACTGCCGTAAAAATGGTGGCTATAACGCCGGCTCCTATTCCGACAAAATACATGAACACTGTCATCAGACAGAACATTCCTATCAGATACAATGGAACCTGTCTATATCGGTTGTACAGCCCCTCTACATCTCTCTTTTCATTCATATGTCACTGCCCTTCTTATCCTTCCATTCACAATGCAAATGATCAGGCTCAATTCTGAGCCTATACACTTCATAAGTATAACATTGTGCGATTCTGATTACAAGAAATATAGAATTGCAAAAAAATGCAGGTGTGGCAAAACACACCTGCATCTCTTATATATTAATCTGTAAAGATCTATTAACCGTTGATTCTTGCAAGAAGCTTCTTGCCAAGCTCCTCGTTGCCCGGCTTGCCGAGAAGAGCGAACATGTTCTTCTTGTAGCTCTCAACACCTGGCTGATTGAATGGATTTACACCAAGTGTGTATCCACTCACACCACATGCAAACTCAAATGTGTAGAACAGCTCACCGAGAGTGAACTCATCAATCTTGTCGATGTTGATCTGGATGATAGGAATTCCACCATCTGCGTGTGCAAGGATAGTTCCGTTCATAGCACTCTTATTTGCAAAATCAACTGTCTTGCCTGCAAGATAGTTAAGTCCATCAAGATCTGAGTCCTCTTCCTCCATAACAATCTCACATGTTGGGTTAACAACATTGATAACTGTCTCGAAATGGTTCTGTGAACCCTGCTGGATGAACTGTCCAAGTGAATGAAGGTCTGTTGTAAAGTCCGTAGCTGTTGGGAAGAGTCCCTTGCCATCCTTACCCTCGCTCTCGCCGTAGAGCTGCTTCCACCACTCTGATACATAGTGAAGTGCTGGCTCAAAGTTAGCAAGGATCTCGATTGACTTACCCTTGTTGTACAGTACATTTCTTACTGCTGCGTACTTCATAGCATCTGAATCGTCGAAGTCCTGTGCAAGACAATCCTTTCTTGCTGAAGCTGCGCCTTCCATAAGCTTATCTATATCAGCACCGCTTACTGCTATTGGCAGAAGACCAACTGCTGTGAGAACTGAGAAACGTCCTCCTACATCATCAGGAACTACAAATGTCTCATAGCCTTCCTCTGTTGCAAGTGTCTTGAGAGCTCCCTTTGCCTTGTCCGTTGTGGCGTAGATTCTCTTTGCTGCGCCCTCCTTGCCATACTTCTCAACAAGCTTCTTCTTGAAGATTCTTGAAGCGATACCAGGCTCTGTTGTTGTACCCGACTTGGAGATGATGTTGATAGAGAAATCTCTGTCACCGATCACCTGAAGCAGATGAGCCATGTATGTGCTGCTGATGTTTGATCCTGCATAGTAGATCTCAGGAGTCTTACGGATTGACTTGTCAACTGAATTATAAAAGCTGTGTCTTAAAGCTTCGATGGCTGCTCTTGCACCCAGGTAAGAACCACCGATACCGATTACTACAAGCACGTCTGAATCTGCCTGGATCTTAGCTGCTGCCTTCTTGATTCTCGCAAACTCTTCCTTGTCATAGTCTACTGGAAGGTCGATCCATCCAAGGAAATCATTTCCCTCACCGGTCTTGTTTACAAGTGTTGCCTTTGCAGCTACTACCTGATCCTTGATTGCTGCGATATCAGCGTCTGTAGCCATGGCTTTTGCATTCTTAAAATCGAAACTTACTGTCTGTGCCATTTGTTTTCTCTCCTTACTTGTATTAAATTTTTCACATTGAATCAATTTTAGCAAATAGGTATACCATAATCAACTATTAATCTCAAAAAACTCCCCCAAAGCCACAACCGGTTTGGAGGAGTTTTCAATTATAACCATGTCTAAAGCACTACTTAACCGTCACTTTGATCTTTGCACAAACACCATTTTCAGACATTACATAAACCGTACATGTGCCCTTACGCACTGCCTTTATAACTCCTGCAGATGAAACAGTTGCCACCTTTGCATTGGATGTTATGAACCTTTCCTTCTTCGTAAGATGGTTTAACGCCTTCTTCTTTGGATTCTCAAGCTTAACCTTCTTGGTGATCTTAAATGTTTTACCTTTTGCAAGGTTAGCCTTGGTCTTGTTCACAGTAACTTTCAGGACATTTGTCTTTGCTGCATAAGGCATTGCAACATGGACTGTATTTGTCCTGCCGAGATATACCTTCTTGCCACCCGACATCTTGTATGCGACTGTAAAATACTTGTATTCTCTCTTATTATTGAGGTTCTTATCGGCATATTTCTGGGACTTCGGTACATTAGCAAGCTTATTGAAGTTGTTCTTTCCATTACAGTATGACCAGTATACATCATATCCTGTTGCACCTTTGACCTTATCCCATGTCAGATCTATTCTTGTTCCTGTTCCCTTTCCTTTCATAAGGAAGAACGGAAGTGTCTTCTTATAGAGTTCTGTTCCACTAGGTTCAACATTTGGAGATTTCTTTATAACAAGACGGCCAATGGCAAATGTTATATTGTAGTTTGGATTTGCACCCTTCTTCTGGCTTGCTGTGATCGTGTATGTTCCGGACTTCTCACCAGCAGCTCTCTTGAGAACAATTCCTGTAAGCTTATCCTTGCCAACAAGTCCCTCCGCTGTAAATGTAAACTTCGGATCCGCCTTGCCTTCATACTTAGATGCGTCATTTGCAGTTACTCTGATGGCTTTTTTGTTTACCGTGATCGCAACCTTTGTAGCAGCTGCCTTATAGTTCTGATTTGCCGCAACGGATACTGTCACAACCGCCTTGCCTGCACCAACTATAGTTACCTTGCCTGTGCCATCCACCTTGACAACCTTTGTATTGCTGCTTGTAAATGTTTTCTTGTCATTTCTACTGCACTTCACATTGAGGGCAAACTTTGCACCTCCATATGTCTTTGCTGCCACCTTGCCTACTTTGAGAGTTGTTGCTGCTGGAATTATCTCTCTCTTTGCAACTGTGAACTGAACCGGTTGTGTTACATACTCATTGTAATTGGTTGTAGCACAAACCTTGGCATACATATAATATGTGCCCGGATCTGCCGATCTGGAGTTCTCCCACAATGTTCCATCCGTGTTGCTGTTCTCTGTTGTGTAGTAATACTCTATAACAGGATCCTCTTGTGCTCCTGTAACCTCTGGAGCCTCTACACTGTCGCCAAATGTGTAATCGATTACATCAAATTCAACATTCTGATCAAGTCTCTGTATTTCAAATTCTGCATAAGCCGTAACATCAGCTATCTTCACAACAAACTTATAAGTACCTGCATTTACCGGCGCATTCTCATTTTCCGGATAATCGGTGTCGCCTATTCCCTCATAATATGTAACAGCTGCATCTCCGGTCTTCTCTGTTATCCAGTTATTAACAACTGCACCTGCATATTCTGTGCCATCATACGCTCTGCTTTCTGCTGTCACAGTACAACTGACCGCCTCGTTTCTGCCCTGATATGCGCAGTGTGCCGGATTCTCAGTTTCATTGCAATATGCAATTATCTTGTTACTGTGGCCTTCTTTTATCTCATACGTCCAGTCATGATAATGAACCATATCCCATGACTTGTTCTGAAGCATGTAATTGGCTGCATTTTCCGTAGTTGCAAGCCCAAATCTGTATGTAGTTACAACCTTCTCTATTCCTGGTGTAACGTCCCACAGTACTACAGTATAATCCTCGTCATATACAAGTTCATCTCCATCCAGCAATCCTGAGAACTGGATTCCCTGTATATATGCATTTTCATCAACAATTACCTTATCCGCTGTTATCGTTTTCTTTTCGATAGTCACAGTCACATCGCCAAATACCGGTGAACACTCATCTGCTGTAACAAGGTAATACACCTTATATGTTCCTGCATTTTTAAGCTCAGGAACCGCCTGTGTGTACGGCTCATCTGTAGCCAGCGAATAACGGATAGAAGCTCCATCCAGGCCATCTGCAATTGTAACAGATGGGCTATGTATCAATCCATCGTAAGTGCAGGTTGTATCTTCTGCAGTTACTCCGGCGATCAGGTCACGTGAGACTGCCTTGGCATCTGACCACAATGAAGCTGGTTTTGTCGTATTAGCCACGTATCTTGTGCGAACATATACCCTCTGATTCTCTTCAAGTCCTGAGATAACATAATTATCTGACACATTCAGATCATCGAGAACTGTCCAGGTCGCTCCATCCGTCGAATACTGATACTGCTGTCCGCCAAGCGGGCTTACAGTCACAGAATCGCCAGTCACGCTTACTATCTCAACGCCTTCGCCGTCTGCAGCACTTTCCATATCGGCTGGTGTTGGATTCTGTATGTCTGCAAGAGTCTTCGGTGCAGATGGTGCCTCCGGTCTTGCTGCAACAGTTATATCAGCAGGTGTATCCTGACTGTCTTTCTTGCGGATACTTATATTTTTACCAAACAAACTATATGATACGTCGTTATCATCTGTTCCCTCAAGAGCTATATCACCATACATATCACTCACAATGTCATATGACTCGCCATCAACAGTGATGATATATGATGTATCGCCATCAAGCTCTGTCAGATTTTCTGTTATATAATCAACCTGTCCTGTAACTGCTCCTACATCAGCCACCGCTCCAACGCTGAATTTGAAACCTATATGTCCGCCATCTTCAACATTTGTCCATGACATTGTCAATCCCGAATCTATTCCTTCAACCAGGGATGCAGCATTCTGACCATTTATTTCAGCAGTTTCCTTTATGTAGCTTGATGAACCTGTATTGTACTCAAATATTCTTCTGGAATCATAGCCCCCGATCCAGTAATTACTTGCCTGTGTTATAGGTGAAAGAACAAATGATGGAGTATCATCTGCCGCATCTGCCGCTTTAGCAACTCCCATCATCGCTATCTGCTGTAATTCACCATTCTTGACAGTGGCAGCAAGCACCGCTTCATCTGCACTGTCAGAGCTTGTAATACTATTTCCAATGTTCGCATCCGCTCCTATTGCAAATGAATGCTGTCCCTCACCAAGTTCAGCATCAAAAATCAGATCGTGAGTATTCATAGGATCAAACGACAATCTTAGAGCTGCAAGCGAAGCCACAGATACTTGTGATGTAGCCGTTTCTGCTGAAGGCTCTGAATCGCTTCTGCTGTACAATCTCCATACTTTGTCGTAGCTTGTTCCAAGCATATAGTTCTTTCCGTCCTTGGTATACAAGCCAACAATATCAACCCCTTTGTCATTGGCCATGTAAGCCATAACTCCATTGCTTATATACCAGCAAGTATTTGGCTTTGTCCACGTATTTCCATTGTCACTGGTAGGGATAACTGCCTTTACCGCTCTGCTGGCTGTACCATCCACCACGCACCTGTACCAGTATCCATGAGTCGGGGTGAACGTATATGTACTTCCATTTGCACCTTCAATATCTGTAAATGGTCCACGCTTACTGGTTGCGCTCTGCCACTGATATGTTGCAGCTTCCCCTGTCACGTCCATAACGAGAGTGATTGAACTATTTGTCATATTCTTGCCATATGGATATCCATTGTTCATGAATACAACTTCTTCCTCCGAAGGATCTGTATTGCCTCCGCCTGAAAAGCCACCGATCTGAAATGTTATTTCATTGCCGCTGGCGTCCACGATCTTGCCAGCATTCAGATCAATACTTCCTATGTAAATATCAGGGAATACATAACCATTGTAATATGTCCACGTATACAGATAATACACACCCGTGGTACCCATATCTATTCCCTCTCCGGAAATGGTATCCGTTCTGTCATATGTACCTGAACTCCTTGAGAACGAGTTCTCTGTTATCCAGCCTTTAAATCCGCAGCCTTCAGGTGACTCGGCACTCGCCCATCCACTGTACCTATGGCTGCTCAGATAATCACCAAAGTTTGTGAGATCTCCAGTCGTGAACTTCTCAGACTGAATGCCAAGCTTGCAACTCGCGCTGGCATAACCGCTGGTTGTCCACCCCCACTTGAGACCTCTCATATGTCCATCTGTGCTTATATCCACGTCTGTTACCTTGATATTCTCCATAGCCGCTGCGTAGGCAGTATTCTTACCACCTATCGAAATCAAACACGTTATGACCATGAAAGCTGTCATGAGCCATGCCATAACTTTTCTGCATAGAATTCTTTCTTTCATACACTTCCCTCTCTTTCTCAATAAAACCTCTTTTTCGTGTGTCCGTTAATGTTTTCTCTCTGCAACCATTACCTCCTGTTAATTCTTGACTCTTTCCCTTTAACAATTTATGATAATTATAATTCGTACATCAATGTTCAAGTCAACAATAT
>ERZ894248.205-NODE-205-length-15891-cov-18.5774_pt1 | contig 15891 bp, 24 predicted proteins | sample MGYA00380300_ERZ894248 | MGnify/ENA primary metagenome ERZ894248 (study PRJEB32331, sample SAMN06328432) | human gut metagenome | biome: human gut microbiome; feature: stool | host: Homo sapiens | collected 2014-03-14 ... | reverse complement strand
ATGTAATGTGTATAGATACCCACATTACATTTTCCACGAAAAAACCCCCATCACCTTTCTGGTGTGAGGGTTTAATCGTCGCTTTGCAGATTGTGAAAGCGTAAATCTGTGAATAACAAATAGGAGACAAATAGAAATGAAAAAAAGTTACATCGTCCATCCTTGGACATATTAAGTATACCATATATCATATATTTTGTCAATACTAAATTCAAAAATAAAAATAGGCTCAAAATGGCTTTATATTTCCATTGCTGAGAGCCTACTATATAAAGTTGGTTAATATATTGTCAATAATCGCTCCGCCGAGCATATTCATGCGATATCCTTATGCGTGGATAAAGCTTCATTATTATGTGACTTAAATATATCACCTAATTTTATTATAAATTATTTTATTTTATTTGTCAATAGACATATTTACTTTTTTGATGTTTTATGCTATAATATATGTGAAAGGAGTGGTAACGTGACTAAAGAAGAAATCTATGGTATTTTGGCTATGGAAGACGAGGACGAAAGAGAATCATCTATTGACACTATGAGCGCCCGCGATGGCGAAGCTTTATCAACTATTGAAACTTTAACAGCTGATAACGAGAATTTGCGTTCAGATGTAGCCGAAAGAGATGAACAGATTTCTAAGTTATCTAAAGACATTGATGTGTGGAAGAAACGTGTTGACAGATTGTCGGATGTTAATCGCGCGGGATTTGTCGAAGATAAAATGGAAAAAGATTTTAAATCACTAGAAGATTATTTTTACAAAGAATGAGAGGAGATTTTATGTCAAGATTATCAAAAATGCCAGATATTAACGAGGTTGGAAAAATGTCTGGTGCTGAGCTTTTAAACTTAGCAGTAAGAGAAGTTAATAACCCAGAGCTTAACAAAGCTATTGGTGACACGACTATTGATTCTTCAACATTCGGACAGATTGGTCAGATTATCAATTCGAATGACGCTTGGAGAAACCAGGTTTATTACACACTTTTTAACAAAGTAGGACTGTATGAAATGGGATACGCTGTAGCTACCGACAAATACGGTGCGCTTATGAGGGATTATTTGTCAATCGGCGGAGCTGTTGATGAAATCGAAATGGACAAGATTAAGCCAGTTAAATACAACCCAGAAATCCAGTGGCAGGACGCACTGAAACAGTATATTCCAAAATACTTGGAAATGTTCCATACTCCAAACAGAAAAGAGCGTTATTCTTTAACTGTTAACCCAGAAATGGCTAAACGTGCATTTAGTAGCGAGCAAGCTTTTAGAAGATTTTTGGACATGCAGTTTGCTGTAGCGGCTGAATCAAACAAAATTGACCGTAACTATTGGTTCTGGAATTTGTTTAAATATGTTGCTGAAAACATTGCTTATTATGTTGAAATTCCAGGTTTCGGCACAAAAGAACACGCTGAAGACACAACCGTTCTTGTTCGTCAGTGGGGATTAGACTTATTATTTCCAAGTGATAAATTTAATGTAGCAGGGTTTACTCGAGAAGTTTCTCCAGAAAATATCTTTATTATCATGAAGAACAGCGCAAAGGCGTTCCAGAGTGTTAAGGTATTAGCAACATCTTATCATATGCAGGAAACCGAGTTTATTGCTAACCATACGTTAACTGTCCCTACATGGGTTGACCTAGGAGAAAACGTTGAAATCTTAATGGGTGATATCAATGCATTTAGATGTTACGTTAATTTATACGCAAGCGACTTCAATCATAACGGTGCTGTTATGGGTGATACTCACTTCTTGCACGTTCATGAAACTTATTCATCTTCTATTGTTTATCCTGTAATTGCTTTTAAATCATCCGCTATTACTCCATCAGAATTAGGAGATTTTAAACCAGCTTCTAATACTATTCTTAACAAAGGCGATACGGAAATGGTTTCTATTCCTGTTACTGCTGGTGACAATAAACAGGTGCATTATACGCTTACAGGTAATACAGCACCAGAAACTCAGATTCAGCCTTGGGGGTTGTTGTATGTTGGTCAGAATGAACAGGCGAGTGTTATCACAGTAACCGCAACTATTGAGGATGGAAATAACGGAAGTCCAGTAACAAAGAGTGTAACTTACCAGATTAGAGGTAACGCGCCGAAGTTCGGATTTGTACATCCGCAAGACCACTCCGTCATTAAAAAGGGTGAAGTAGTGCAGTTAATGGCTTCTTTATCAGAGGGTCAAGCACCTATCACTTACAGCATTACCACTACTGGAGTGCATTCTGGAACAACTATTACTCCAAGTGGTCTATTGACTATCAATACCGCCGAAACACAGCCAAAAATCACAATTAAGTTACAGGCAGGTGTTACTTCCACAACCGTTGAATATACGATTGCAGACGCTTAATGTGGTTTGCTAATTTATACAGGAATGTAGATTGTCAACCGTCTAACGATAATGTTAGATGGTTTCAATCTCGTTCTGAACAAAAATCGTATTTTGAATCTAGGAAAATAAGTTCAGCGGTTGTTACGCCTATTAAAGACATGAATGTGATTGCGTTGGATGTGGATATAAATACTATGAGAGATGTCCCGTATTTGTCTTTTGGTGAAGACGGTGGAAAAGAAATTTATGCGTTTGTTGACGATTGCCAGTACACAAACGAAAGAAGAACATTAGTATATTATACTATTGACGAGTGGCAGACATATATGTTTAATATCGAATGGAATCCCATGATAGTCGAACGTGAAAATGTAACAGATGATGGAATAGGGAATCATTTAGAGGATGAAAACTTGTCTATAAAAGATATGTTGACCGTTAGTGAGGTTGGGAGTGGTTTCTTTAACCCAGCTGATTATCATATTATTATAGGGTACGCCGAAAAACCAGACGGAGGAAATGTAAATCAAAGAATAACGTGCAATATTTTTAACGGTGTCGAATATGAGGATTGCGGAAAAGGTAATGTAGGCGCACAACGCGCAAGGGAGATTTTAGAACAAATGCACGGTAAAGAAGACGCTATCGTCGGTTTATATATGTGCCCAGAGAAATTATTTAACGATTCTGCAATACCTAAACAGCTTAAATTTAATTTACCTGCACGACCATCTTCATTCGGTGGTTATGTCCCTAAAAACAATAAGTTATTTACTTATCCGTATGTTGATTGTTTAGTTGCTAACGGAAACGGTCAAACGCTCGAATTAAAGTATGAATTTTTAGAAAATCTGGAAATGACTGTAGAATTCTCTTTTGGTTTAAACATGGAAGCCGAAGCATTTCCTAACAATTACATGGGTGAAACTAATAACGATTTATATAAACTAACGTTAAATAACTTTCCTATGTGTGCGTATATTGTCGATTCATATAAAGCATGGGTCGCTCAGAATCAAGGACAGTTTAGGTACAATATTGCTTCTTCTTTGGTTTCTGGTTTTGGCACTGGTGCGTTAGCAACTGGTTCATTGTTAGGCGGAGCGGCGGCGGCACTTGTTTCTGGCGCAAGTACAGTTAACGGAATATTGTCACAGAATGCAAGAATGACACGTGTACCAGATACAGCAAGGGGAACTACTTCTGGTGACGCAGGATTCGCTAACGGTAGGGCAGACTTTAGGGCACGCTCTAGAACGATAACCAAACAGGAAGCAATGATATTTGATGATTATTTAACCCGTTATGGGTACAGAGTTATGAGGTACAAAGTTCCAAACTTAACTACTCATTCGTTATTTAATTTTGTTAAGGCTATTGACCCAAACATAACGGGGAATATACCATCAAAATATCTTAACAAAATCATTGATAGAGTAAGTGCAGGTGTAACCCTAATGCATACCGATTTGCAAAAAGTAAAAACAAACTATATGGAAAATGAGGTGATAAGCAATGAAAACACTTGACGAATTAACGACACGAAGTAATATATCGAAGTGTACTACTTTTTATTTAAGTGACAAGCAAGCGAGTAAGATACAAATTGACTTGGACAATGATAGAATATGGGCATATTATATTGATAAATTTATTGAAGATTTAATGTCGTTGTTTGTTTGGAAAGGATTGCCAGATGGAATTACCTCTTTTATTTTAGAATATATGCTTATGGCAAACGGGAGTTTTGTATTATATGATGATGACGGGATATTAAAAGCGTCTCGTTATGTAATGGTAACGTGGGATGATTACTTTAAGCCGGTGACAGTAAGAACCGTTAATATTGCAACTGATAAAGGCTTAACAGGTAAGTTATTATATGATGATGAGTTTATTTATTGTTGGAATAGCAATACAGGATTGCCGGTGTTTAATGTTGCAACTACTATTGCCGAAAGATTAGCAAAAATTGAAAGAACTATTGATTATATCCATAGGCAAATGAGAAGACCTACATTGTTTAGCGGTACTCAAGCATTGAAAAGTACAGTTGATAACATCATGAACGAAAATGACCCAAAAACATGGTATGTAGTTGACAAAGATTTAAGCGGAATAAGCGGAGTACCAGTAATTAGTGGTGATGTTGGAAAAGGTTTAGACGTACTTATGAATATGCGTAAAATGTATTTACAAGAATGGGATACAAGAGTAGGGTTACACACTATTATGAATGACAAGTCTGAACGCCTTACAGAGTTTGAGGGATTAAGTTTTTCAGAAGCTGGAAATATAAACATTAGCGGAATGTATCAGCAAAGGATTGCTTTTAGAGATTGGGCACGGGAAAGATTTCCCGAAAAATGCTCAGAATTAGATGTTTCATATAGTCCGTTTATTCGTGTGCGTGGTGAAGAAGTGCCAGACGGTTATGAAGAAAAAGAGGTGTATGACTTTGTTGGTGAGTGATATTATAAGAAGTGGGTATAAAAACACTGATTACTTTAACACAAATTTTATGGAAATGATAAGGAATCAGCGTTCTAGGATTTTTGGTTTCGATTATCCGATAGACCCAAAATTTAAAGAAGACTTTGAGGTTAATTTTATCTTGCATTTCTTTAACTATCGTATTTCTGACACAGTAGAAGCGCATACGTATTTATCGTGGCAGACAATGCTAGCTGATAGAATGTATCAGTTATTTCCGTTGTATAATCAATTTTTCGAGAAGATTACAAAAGAAGATATAAGCGGAACAGAAAAGTATGTTTCACGTGAAACGTTTGATGAGGATACATCTAATGATAGTATGTCAAATAGTACATATAACGATAATACACATGTAACGGAAGAGAGTGAACAGAAAACAGATAATGTTAATCGAGACTTTCCGTTAAGCTCCGTCACCAATACTAACGCTTATATGACAGATTCCCAAGATAACAAGGTGACAAAAATTTTTGAGCATAACGCCGAATCAATAGGTGATAATATTACCACTGGTAATGATGTAGGGAATAGAAATTTCACCAGAAATAAAACTGATGAAAAAATGATGATTGATTTTGATTATTATAAACGATTCCGCGAAGAACTAAACGGAATTTATAGCGAAATATATAAGTTTTGCTGTGATTTGTTTATTTGTGCATGGTAAGGAGGAATAACAATGGAGGTATATAAACCTAAAACAATGCCATACGACATGAAAATTGATGACGCTTTAAAATTTGCAAGAAAGGAGCTTTATTTGGTAAATCGTTCGTTACGTTCTCTTGACAAATGTTCTGATTCAGTCACTTATGGTATGGTATTATCTTACAAAGTTTGTATAATGGAAAAATTAAGTGAACTTAAAAAACTAAAAATAGGTGGAATAGAAAGGGTTAACGTGTTACAATGAAAGCAGGACAAAAGATGAATACTGATGATGGGAAATATCAAGTTTGTTTATTTCCGTGTGATATAATGAATATCACCCAGTTATCTGGTTCGGATTCATTTTCACATTGTTGCGGACATCCTATGGATATTATAGGCAACAGCGCTCGTTATCCATTATATGCTCCGTGTGATTGTCACTTAATATATCAAGATAGCGTCGGAAATACTAGAGGTTATCAATCAGATAATGAGGTTGCAACACCAAGCGGAATAGGTTATGTATGCTTTAGTTTTACGCATGATGAAAATCCGCCGTCGGCAACAAAATTTAAACAGGGTGATTTGATATCCCATACAGGTATAGCAGGGCAAGCATACGGGGACCATTGCCATCTAGACCAAGCGAAAGGTCAGAATAAGGGTCTTGTATCCTATGGTATTACTTGCGCAATGGGGAATCCATGTTATGCTTTGCAAGACAGTGCAGAACCAGTTGACATATGGTATATAAATGATACTACTGTAGTTAACACTATGGAGCTTATATTTAAAAAGTATGATGGAGGGGTTACACCGCCGACACCAACACCAACAAAAAAGAATAAAATGAAACTTATGTATTATATGAAAGGATGGAACATGAGATATGGCAGATTTTAGACCCACATTTCCGTTTGACCCAAATATCAGACCAGTAACAAACAACCTTAAATGCTCGGTTAATACAATAACTCGTTATGATATGGAGTTTATAAAAGCGTATAGCGACAAAGAATTATTACACGCCTTGTGTTATCAGATTGCAAACGTTATTGATATGCTTAACTTAACGCAAGAACAGTTTGAAAAGTTGGTGGCGTGGATAAATGATAATTTATGGGAATATGCTAGTAACTTACTACAGCAGTGGCTTGAACAAGGGTTAATTAAAATAGGTGTTAACTATAACGCTGAAACGGAAACGTTAAGCTTTGTTTTCAAACGTTATAAGGAGGTAGAGTAATATGCCAGAGGTAGCTAATCTAGAATTTGAAGATGGAACATACTCTATTAAGGATAAAACAGCAAGACAGCAGGTTCAAAACATCATTAACAATAATCTTCCTAACAAAGCAAGCGCTAGGATTTGGAACGTTGTTACTGATGGAGGAGCAGACCCAACAGCTGGCTCATCTTCACAAGCCGCTTTTGATAAAATAGCTAGTATTATTGACAAGTATGATTACGTTTACATACCTAAAGGCGGATATTTACTAAACAAGCTATTTATATGCAGTAGCAAAGTGATATGTGATGGACAGACGATTGATGAAAACCCAGATAGTAAGATATTAGCTGTAAAAGAAATACCAACCGTTTATCCAAGTTTTAAATTATTAAAACAAGTTGAAAAGCCAAGTGACGGCAATAGTTTTCAAGGTTGGTGTTATTTAACGGATGGGAACGATTATACGGGCAATGTCTTAGCCGTTAATAGAAATGCTAGTACAAATAAGACAGTTTTAAACCGGTATAATAATTTGTTAGTATTGGAATCCACAGAAGAAAAGCCATGGGGGCACGGAAATTCATTAACATATATGCCGTCTTTAACTGCAAATGGTGGAAACTATGTATATATGGTATGCCCAATCAATGCTAACAATTTAATTATGTATGACGCTTCAACAGGAACCAATAATACAGTACCTGTAAATGGGGTGTCATCACAAATAAACATTGCTAATAAAATTGGTAATTCACCGCACATCATCGTGCAAACAGAAGATGATAAAATTCATGTTTGCCAATGTTCTGGAAGCGGTTTAGATGTTTCCTTTACTTCTGTATATTCTGTTTCTATTTCAAGACCAGTAATCCAAGCGAGAAAATTGGGGGGTCTTAACGGTTTAGCATATTTTAAAGGTAATATATTTACTTTATGGAGTGATAATACTTCAAGTGGGTATGACTTTGTGCGGAATGCGATTCGAGTTGATAAAGTATACGGCGGCTTATTATATCAATATTTGTGCAATCCTACTTACGAAGCTAAAGAATTTGAGGGTCTTAATGTTACTGGAGATACAATAAAAATGTTAGAATATGGTAATAATTCCGTTTTTACTGATTATAATTCATGGTCATTGTGGGAAATAAACCCATATGACAGCGGTTTAAGTGATAAAAGTAGTGAATTAGAATTTAACGGAGTGATAGGAGAGCAACGTATACGAGTAAATAGTACTAACGCTAACTGGGGGAGAGGAACAAGTGATTCACCATTTAGGTTTATTCAGTTTGCTATTAGTTATGCTTCATCATTCCAGCCTGTTCATATTCAAGGGGCGTCACCATCGACAGCGGTAGCGAGTGAAGAAATTCACATTAAAAATAGAGCGCACTATTTAAAAATTACTAATGTTAGATTTAACGGTAAAGTTACCGTGGAGAACTGTGCAAACGTGCAATTTGAAAATTGTGAGTTTAACTTTACAAGGGATTATCAAATTACAATCGATGGAAGTAACGTTGACTTTAGCGGTTGTACTGCTACTATGACTGGCGGTCAAAATGGAAATGGATGGATAAGAGCGGTAGGTAATTCGAATGTTGAGCTTCACAATTCATGCAATATTACAGCTAGAAATGTTGCTTCACTTAGTAGAGGGGCAAAGTTCAGTTTCGGAACTGACACAAAAGGAACGGTATATAATTGTATATATAACGAATCAAGTGTTTCGGTAGGAAGTGTAAAAGACATAGCTTATACGTATAAGTCATCTTTGAGTAAAGGCGGACTTGACGGAACAGTAAATGAATAAGAGGGTAAAAATATGAATATTAACTATAAAGATATAGCTAACATTTTGTGGGCAGGAATAAGTACATTCTTTGTATATGTTTTTGGGGGTATAGATGTGGCTTTTAAGTGCCTTATTATTATTATGATTATTGACTATAGTACTGGAGTTATTGCAAATAGGGTTAATCTCGATAGTAAAATAGGATTTAAAGGTATCGCTAAAAAGGTAATGATACTAGCGCTTGTGGCAGTAGGTGCACAAGTTGATAAAGCCATGGGGACAGATGGTTATATTTGCAGAACACTTGTAACAATGTTTTATATTGCGAATGAAAGCCTTTCAATCGTTGAAAATTCTGCTAAGATGGGACTGCCTGTGCCGCAAAAACTTATTGATTGCTTAGAGCAATTAAAAGGAAACGAAGAAAGCGAGGAACAAAATGAAAGCAAATGATTTCTTAAAAAATACGTATGGAAAGTGTTATGATATTGACGGATATTATGGAGCTCAGTGTTGGGATTACTTTGCATATCTATGTACTGTAATCGGTAGTAAAATAATTAACTGTACCTCAACAGGATACGTTATTGATATTTGGAATAACCGTAAAAATAACGGTGTTCTTGATAAGTTTAAAGAGGTAGCCGTATCTAGTTTACAAAATGGTGATGTAGTTGTATTTAAAAACGGAGGATGCCTTACACCTCTTTCCCATATTGGAGTATTTGCAGGATGGCTAAACAAAGGTAGAACGTTTACTTTACAAGCTCAAAATCAATATGGCAGTGCAAGCGTTAACAAGGGTCTTATGTATGTTAGCGATATTGCAGGGTGCTTGCGCCCTAAAGTATGGGATAATAAATCCCCGGATTTACCCATTAAATCAAAAGGTAAAGCTTCCGCAAAGTATGATTACATTCGTGTGCGTAACAAACCTAGTCTTGATAATTCCGCATTAACGGGGGATTGGTACAATACAGGAATGAAATTAAACTATCAAAACGTTGTAAAAGCTGATGGGTGGTATTGGTTAGAGTATGTAAGTAGTAAAACAAATAAAAAACATTATGTCGCTTACGGAACTACAGATGGAAAAACGGTTTACTGGAAAGTTGAATAAACTTGTGGTATAACCCAAACTTAACGCTGTCACACGGTTGTCTACTTAATTATGTTCTAGGCAACCGTGGCGGCGGTAAAACATACTCTAGTTTTGTAAAAGGCATAAAAAATAAAATATATAAAAATAAGCAATTTATATATTTGCGTAGGTATAAAAGTGAATTAGAAGATTTTGCTACACAATTTGACGAAGTTTCACGAGAATTTCCAGACTACATTATAAGCGTAAAAGGAAGAACAGGTTACATCATAAAACGCACAGGAGATGAAAAAGAAGATTCTAAAAACTTATATAAAAAGAAAAATATATTTTGCAAAGCGGTTGCCCTGTCTAATGCTGTAACAAAAAAGTCAACAAATTATGATAAAGTAAATCTCATTATATTTGACGAATTTATTATTGAAAAATCGTCAAAATTGTTTTATCTTCCAAACGAAGTTGACGCGCTTATTGGTTTTATGGAAACGGTTTTCCGAAGTCGGGAAAAATGTCAGTGTCTGTGCTTAGCTAACTCGGTTACCATGAATAACCCACATTGTGTTTACTGGGGATATACAAAAAGAATAGATAATAAAGACATTGTAAAGGACAAAGACGGTCTATTGCTTTTTCATCATTTTGCTGACCAAGAATATATAAAATTTAAATCACAAACAAAGTTAGGAATGCTACAAAGAAAATCTAAAATAGGAGGTTATCTGATAGATAACGAATTTATAAACGATGATTCTCCATTTATCAAAAATAAAACGCCAGAAGCGATACACATTGCAAGCGTTGATATTTACGGAAAGCACTTAGGTTTGTGGATGGACTATAAAGACAGTAAGTTATATATAAGTACCAAAGTAGGTAAAAATGACAGTATATCATATGCACTTACTACAGATGATATGCAACCAAATGTAGTAATGCTTCAATTTTTCAAAAACAATCATCATATGAGATTACTGCGTACAATGTTTCAAAATGCATGCGTATATTATGATGATACGGAAGCATATTTTAGCGCAAAAGATTTAAACAAATTACTTTAAAAGTATTGACATTAAATAAATCTTCTGATATAATTAAGATGTAGTTAAGGAAAGGAGAGATAAAATGAAAAAGAACATTATCACTGGCACAGCTTCAGTTAATGTACTTCTAAATAACGGAAATTCAATTTTAAAAGAAGTTGGTTTCGTAGGAAAATTCAGCGAAAGAAAAATTGTTAAAAAAGCGATTGCTGACATTGAAGAAGTATGCAAAGCTAAAGTAGTAAGTGGAAGTGTTAAAGAAGAAATAAACACTTATGAAATGAGCGAAGAAACTTTTATCGCAAATGCTACTATCGTATTAGATGATGAACAGTATGAGTTAGAATTAGATTAGTAAAGGAGAAATTAGAAAATGAAAACATTAAAAGAATTAGCAAAGGAACAGAACGGAACAAAAGAATGTTTTATCGGTAGAAAGCTTGAAAAAATCGAAAATATTCTAGGCGATAAGGTTACTTTAAGAGATTATGAACACAGAACAAAAAAGGTCGGAAATGGTTATAACCATTATATCGCCTTTATTGTTGATGAAGATAAAGAACATTATTATCACGGTGGTTCAAAATTAAGCAAATTTATTGAAGAAGTTGAAAAAGAAGAACTGGTTAATGACTTATGCCAGGAGGGGGTACCAATGATTATGACAAAAACCAAAACAAGAGATGGAAATACATTCACTGATATCACATTCTATCCGCCAGAAAGTGAATTGCCGTTCTAGAGTTAAAAGGGTGTGAAAACACTCTTTTTATTTTTATGAAAAAGAAAAAAGGGTATTACAGAAATAAACAAGGCGCTTGGCTTAACAGAAAGCTTATAAAAAGAGCTGAAAAACTGGCGGAACAAATAAATGAGCAAAGAGCCGAAAAACGTTCACAAATATTGAGTAAACCTTTTATACATGAGAAAGGTAGCCAAGCAGTTAAAGAAACAGTAGGGCAATATCACGGACAGAGGGCAACTAAATATCTAGGGGAAACAGCTTTTCCAGAGTTAAATAGTGTTAGATTTGACCCAGAAACATTACAATCTAACAGCATGTTAGAACGTAAAGTAAAAGCTTGGCAACGCATGAAAACTAAAAAATATGCTGAAAAAATGAACGCGTTATATAAAACTAATTTGATTAAATCAATAGAAACAAAGTTTGGAAATGTTGGTGACGAAAAAGAAACAAAAGAAATAATAAAAAAGATAAAAAGAATGAGCGCAAAAGAATTAGCTGAATTTGCGTATACAACCGAGGTATTAAACATTGATTTTGTTTATGGAAACCCAGAATCAGAAGATAATTTCAATCTATTTAAGGATACTGTAACAGATTTTTACAATAAAAAATACAGAAAAAAGAAGTAAGAAATGAAAACAAATATTAAAAATTCATACGCTTGTGATTTTGAAACATTAGTTTTAACGAAAGAACAAATAGAAGCAGGTATGAGAACGTATGTATGGGCATGGGGGTGTTGCAAAGTATACGATAATGATAATTATGACATGGTAAGCGGTACCTCTATTGATTCATTTATGGAATATGTTAAAACACTTCATAAACCTGTGTTATTTTTTCACAACTTAAAGTTTGACGGTTCGTTTATTGTGTGGTGGCTACTTAAAAACGGTTATAAATGGTCTAAAGAAAAAGAGCCTAAAACATTCGATACAATGATAAATAAGCAAGGAGTTTGGTACCAAATAAGCATTGTGTGGGATGTCAAAGGTAGAAATAAACATGAAACAATTATACAAGATAGTTTGAAAAAAATGCCATATAGCATTTCCGCTATTGCCAAAAATTTTGGATTTGATTCAGACATGCAAAAGTTGAAAATAGATTATAATTGTTATCGAAAAGAAAATGGTGTATTAAGCGCAACAGATAAAGAATATTTACGGCATGATGTTGTTATACTTGCTAGGGCATTAAAAATGTTATTTGAAGAGGGATTTAAGAAGATGACAACAGGAAGTGATACATTAGCAAATTTTAAAGAAAATATAGGAGGAGAAAAACAATTTACAAAATACTTTCCAGTTTTAGACCATGAAACAGATAAAATGTTGCGGAAGTCATATGCTGGAGGTTTTGTATATGTTAACAAAAAATATGCCAAAATTTCAGAAAATGGGCAAATTGGCATATGCTGTAATATAGATAAAAATAGTATGCACCCGTCTATGATGTGCACAAGGGAAATGCCGTACGGTCTTCCTAATTATTTTGAGGGAGAATATACTGGTGATAGTAAATGTTATATCCAACATTTCTTATGTCGATTTGATGTAAAAGATAGATATATACCAACAATACAGATAAAGAAAACTGTACGTTACTGTGATACGGAATACCTAGAGCACAGTAGAATAGATGATTATATAGACGAGCAAGTTGAATTATGGCTACCATCGCCAGACCTAGAAATATTCTTTAAACATTACAACGCATATGATATTGAGTACTTGGATGGTTTTTATTTTAAAACAGCAAAAGGACAATTTTTTAACGATTATATAAAATCTCTGATGAAAACAAAGGAAACAAGTGAGGGTGTGAAAAGGCTTATGGCGAAACTACGCATGAATGCATTATACGGAAAATTTGGGACGAATCCAGAAGTAAAAGAAAAAGAGCCTTATTTACTTAATGATGTACTAAAATTCCGCACGCCAACACACCCAGAATTTAAAGAAGACGGTGAGATTGTTGAAGTAGAGAATGTAACAATAAAAGACCCTATCTACTTACCACTAGCAATATTTATTACTGCATGGTCTAGATATGACATAATCAGTACAATAGACAAAGTTAACGAATCTTATATAAATTATAAATCTGAAAAAGACAGGTTCATATATGTTGATACTGACAGCGTACATATGATAGGATGGCATATACCTAAAAGCATAAAAATTCATGATACGCGCCTAGATTGTTGGAAAGTAGAAACTTATAATATAGGGGCAAAATATTTACGTCAAAAAACTTATATTGATAAAGTTATATGCAAAACAAACAAAGAAAAAAAGAAATGGTTATCTAAAGTAAAAGAATATGAAAAAGAGCATAAAGAAAGCGGTATGCCGTGGAAAGATTATGTAGAACAAAAACCGCCGCACTTTGGATATGAAAGGGGAATCATGTATCTGCTTGAAGTTAAGTGCGCAGGAATGCCAGACAAAATAAAAGATATATTAACCTATGACGCTTTCAAAGTTGGCTTTAAATCTGACCAAAAGTTAATAGGACACCAAGTAAAAGGCGGTGTGGTTTTAATGAATGATAAATTTGAAATTAATGCTAAAAAGTAGTTGACTTTTTAGTCTTCTTTTGTTATAATATAAGTGTAATAAAGGTAACCCCTTAAAGGAGAAAAAGAAAATGAAAACAACACTGGTAGAACTGGCTTATAAACTAATGGAGAATAATAAAGCAGATAAACTTCAGATTATATACAATGGTGTCACAATCGCGTACATGTCACCGAAAGAAGTGTACTGGGGTCTTTCACGTTTGTTTATAATAAAACACGTTGAATACTTGTGGGACTGGGAATATAGAGTAATTGTTGAAATTGATGAAAGCGAGGAAATATAATGGAAACTGTAGAAAGCATATTAAGCGAATTACCAAATAAACCAGAAAAATACGTAGTTATTATGTACCGTGGTAATAAAATTATGTCTGGGTTTAGAGATATAGTTATATGGGCAACAACAAGATTTATTAGAGAATGTAACGCTACTAAGGAAGAAGGAGTAGAGCTTGGTAGAAAAACATATTATATCATAATTGAAGAAGGAGAAATATAATGGAAACGTTAGAAACTATCATAAATAAGCTAATCGAAAACGGAAGTTATGAAATGGTTGGAATAGAATATCATGACCACATTATATACTTTGGCAGTTTAGAAAGCTTGAGAAGGACATTGGGTTATTATTTATTGGAATGTAAAGTTGATTCAACTCCTATAATGAAAAATGACCCGACTTATCTGTGTGTTATAACTATTAAGGATGGTGAACTTGATAAATGAAAAAACAGCTTATTAAAATAAAACTTAACTCTTTATACGGTAATCATGCGTACAAAGGTGATGTAAAAAATAAAGTTTATTTGCCAACACCAGTATTATTTATAAACTATTTGCTAAAACATATACTTTTATACGCTGATACCGACAGCGTTATAACTATTAAAGAGGGTAAATGATGAAATTATTAAAATACGCATTATGGTTTATCGCTGAAACAACATTGATACTTATGTTTCTAGCTTTATGGTGGAGGTAAAGAAAAAATGAAAATTAAAAGAATTATAAGAATTATACGGGTAATATTTCATGATATTATATCACATATAGTATACTGTGTGGAAGAAGAAGAAAAAGAACATAAAAAATGAAAAATACTAATACAACAATAAACCTTATGTGAACAGGTGCGCAAAGATTATCTTTAGGAGGAAAAAATAATGGATATTATGTGTTTGACAATAGTGAGTTGTGTTGCTATTATGGCGATTACAACAATATATTGCGTAGAAATAAATGTAGAAAGGAAAAATAATGATGAAGACTAATGACATACATAGAAAAATGCTTAGCGTTAGCAAAAATCTATTGACTGAACACAATTTAGATTTTTCGTGGTATATAAACGATTATCACGGAGTTGGCGGATATTTGCATAATGGAAAACTTCCTAACTTGATTGTTAGTGTATATTTGACAGATAAAGTGATAGAAATGTGCAGTGTTAAAATGCTAACAAATGACTTACAATATGAATACGCATGTGAGTTATTAAAAGAATACAAAATAAACTTGAAGGTAGATTAAAATGGAAAATTACAATAAAAGTTTTATTGACAAAAACGTATCTTCATGTTATAATTGTTATATAAAGAGAGGTAATAAAAATGAAACTAATTGACATCTTAACATCACTTGAAGACAACGATTTTATTGAAATAATGGAAACTAGCGAAGGATTTTCAATAGATTGTTATGTAAAAGATTCTATAAAGTACTTAGATAAATTCAAAAAAGGAATAAATACACAAATGACAGTTACTGACTATCAGTTCGTAAAAGAATTAAATATTCATAGAGTTTTGTGCGAATGAAATTTATTTCCGAATATTAAACCTCCACACCAGAAAGGTGATGGGGGTTTTTTTTCGTGGAAAATGTAT
>ERZ894248.204-NODE-204-length-15966-cov-10.6698_pt1 | contig 15966 bp, 9 predicted proteins | sample MGYA00380300_ERZ894248 | MGnify/ENA primary metagenome ERZ894248 (study PRJEB32331, sample SAMN06328432) | human gut metagenome | biome: human gut microbiome; feature: stool | host: Homo sapiens | collected 2014-03-14 ... | reverse complement strand
TCATTGTAGTTATGCAACTCTTTTAAAAATCCTTTCATTACATGGTATAAATAAAGGAAAGAAACATTTTAAAATGACTTCAGAAGAATGTTTAAATGCTATTAAAATGTTTAATGATGGAAAATCTGTTAAAGAGATTTCTCAACATTTTGAAGTAGATAAAGGAACTATATATTCTTTATTTAAAAGATACCATGTTAATTATTTGACAGTATAATTTTCCCAAGAGTGTCCACTTCCTAATAGGTAATGCTAAGGAAGAAAATGTACTCCAAGTTGCCTCTAAAAGAGGTTTCTCAGATAAAGAGCTGAGAAAGTAAAAACTAGGTAAGATATGCTACTCCATTCTCTATGAGAAATGAGTTCTCCACTATTAGAATTTCTACCAAAGTTGCAGGTAATAAGATGAATAGAAAACTTGAAACTGGAATTCCTGTAATGACTAAGGAAGGTAAAGTTCAAGTAAATAAAATGTGGATTCATCAAGTTGACTGGACACTTGAGGAACAATTTGCTAAAGATAAGTCACATGTATTGATGTATGGAGTCTCTAATAGAGATGAAAATGGTGAATACTATGACTTTGGTAAGTCTGGTAATGTAATCAAGATGGGTGCAGGTATCAGAGAACAAATGAGTTATGGTAATGTTGTTTACTATAATAAATTTGACCTTAAACTATTGGAGAAAGCTCTAGTAGATTTGTCTGTATCTAAACTTGATATGAAAGACAGGAAATTTATCATCAGAACTGGTGAATATGGAGCAATTCAGTTCAATAAAGCAGTTCTTGATGTTGTATCTGGATGGTCAGCATTCTCTTATTTGAGAGGTAGTGATCAACCTGGTATTATCTCTAAAGCTAACTCAAATCTGCATCAAACTGCATTGACTGCTGGATTCCAGTTTGTTGGCTATAGAGCTCCTAACAATGTAGAAGTATTCTTGGAAGTTGATCCATTCTATGATGATCAAGTGAGAAATAAGATTCCACATCCAGATGGAGGTGTAACTGAGTCTTACAGATATGATATCATGTACATTGGTTCTACTGAAGAGCCTAATATCCAGATTGCTAAGATCAAAGGAGAAGAAGAACACAGAGGATTAAAGCAAGTGGCCTAAGCCCCCATGATAGTCCTCTTTAAATTGGGCAAAATAGGTAAAAACCTTTCAAAATTTTTGATTAATAAAAATTTTTTATTATCTTTGTGGTTTCAAATTAAAAACATATATTATGGAAGAATTTAGAGACATAAAGGACTTTGAGGGTTATCAAGTGAGTAATCTTGGTAGGATTTACAGTAAAAAGAATAGAGTTTGTTTAAAAGTTAAAAGGCTTGCTGGTAGAGGATACTATCAAGTAAGACTCTTTAAAGATGGAAAATATTATTATAAGAATTTGCACAGATTAATTGCAGAAACTTTTATTCCAAATCCAAATAACTATAGAACTGTAAATCATATAAATGGAAATAAACTTGATAATAGAGTAGACAATTTAGAATGGGCAGATGATTGTTATCAACAACATCAAGCTTGTTTATTAGGTCTAAAACCTACAACTCAACATATTCTTACTGAAGAAGAAATATGGAAAGTATATGAAATGTATTTTTCAGGAACTTCAATAAAAGATATTGCAGAGTTGTTTGAGACTAGACCACAACAAATTTCTAAATTAGTCAAAGGACAAAGGCATCAAAAATTATATAGGCAATACCTAGGTAAACTTGATCTTCAAAAGGACAAGTCACTGTAAAGCATAGGAATTGAACCTCATTAAATAATGAGAATATAATATTCCCAAGAGTGCCCAACACTTTATTATAAAAATTATATTAATAAAGTGATGATATATGCTAAGCTACTGTAAATGATAAATCAGTAGGAGTCAAGATAAAAAGCTTGAACACATTGATATCTGATCAATGGGGCTTTAGAAATCCATTTACTGGTCAAATGAACAACAACAATATGTCATTTGATGAAGACTCTTGTGTAATCCATAAGATGGCTTCTTTAGGAGCATTTATTTTGGATGCTGAGAGAACTATGAGTTTAATTTATAGAGCAGTGTAATTTTAACATAGGGAGGGGAAACCCTCCCACTATTTAATTGGAGAAGAAGATGAAAGAAACAAAAGAACAAGGACTTGTATCTTGTCTAAGAGATAATAAAGCAATAGTAAGATTTGTTAAGAAACCTAATGGTTTTGTTACTAATCCTAAGAATCCTCAATATGGAGGTATGTCAATTGGATCTTCAGTGACATTAACTGTACCACTACAAAGGAATGGTTCTTATAAGAATGTTCTTACTGATAGTGAGAAAGCTTTTCTAGAACATTATCTAGGACTTGATGAAGGTACATTATCTGTACATAAGAAAGAAAATAATTATTGGGAGAACTTTAGTGTTATTCTTAAGAAAGAAGACACAATCTTCAATTTAAGTGATCCTATTGACTACATTAGATATAAAGTAGTTCTTAGTAATTCAGATTTAGTAGCACCATCATTAGAAGATCTTCAGACTAAGAAATTAGGAACATGGAGGTTTGTCTTAATCAATGAGGGAGAAGAGCTTGCACAGAAAACTACTCTTGCTAATGCTAAGGCTCAGGCTTACATTCTATTAGGATCTATTAAAGAGAATAAACCTAAAGTTAAGACTTTAGTTCAGTTGTTGACTAATAAACCTATTAACAACAATACTAAGCTAGATCAAATGGTTGTATGGGCAACAGAAGAGATTGAAAAGGATCCCAAGAAATTTTTGCAATTTGCTAATGATGAAACTCTTGATACCAAGATTAATATAATTGAAGCAATTGAATATGGAATAATGAAGAAAAGAGGTAACTTTTATTTCATGGCTGATAATACACCAGTATGTGAGAAGAATGAAGAGCCTACAATTGATTGCTGTGTGAAATATCTAAACAATCCTAAGAATCAAGCTGTATATCTCAAGTTACAATCCTTAATTAAAAATGCTCAAGAATAATGAATAATTCTAAAGAATGGATTGAAAGTTTTAATTTACATTATAATAATTCTGACAAATCTGCTCCTGAGTTAAATGCATATGAGATTTCTTTGTTTCTGACACAAGCACAGGATGAAGTTGTAAAAGAGCTTTATTCTGGGAAGAATATATTCCATGAAGCTTTTGATAACAATGAACATATAAGAACAGCTTTGGAGTATCTTGTAAGAACAGAATCACTAAATCCATTAGAATTATCTAGAATAAGAAACTTCACAGTAACTAAGTTTAAACCTACAGAATATATGTGGTATCCTGTTTATGAGGAAGTAGGAATGGACACTTCAACAATTCCTATAGTGATACCTACAACTTGGGATGAATTAAATGTGAATCTTATCAATCCATTTAAGCAACCAAACTGTAGAAAAGTTCTTAGAATATCTAAACAGGATGGTGTATATATTATCTCTAGTATAGAAGTTATTACATATGAAGTTACTTATTTAATAGAACCAGATCCTATCATTCTTGTGGATCTTAAAACAGATCCTTTATTTGCAGATATGGGTCTATCTATCAAGGGCAAAACAGAAGAAACACAATGTAAATTAGGTTCTAATATACATTTAAATATATTGAACAGAGCAGTTGAATTAGCACTTAGGGATTACAATCCTTCTAATCTTGAAGCTCATGTCCAATTAAATCAAAGAAACTTTTAAAAATAAAATATAAATGAGTGCTTTATCAAATCAACAGGTAAGACATATGTATGTAGTTACTGGGTATAATGCTGCTGCTAACCCAGGTGCTTTCATTAATGCAACTGAAGGACAGGCTGCTGTATTCAATAACTTAGGAACCAAAGTAGCTGCTGACTATGCATATATCTTCTATAAAAATGACAAAGGATATATCTCTAAAACTGATAATATCCTAAAAGATCATGTGGTTTATGCTAAGACTACTGATTATGCTCCTGAATCATTTGAGGTAGTAGAAGTTACTCCTGAGAATGTTACAGCAGGTGTTAAATATGTATTGGAAATTCAGTTCTTAGACTGGTATTCAGTATCTCCTGAAAATCAATACTTCAAATTAGCATCTTACACTGCAAAAGAAGGAGATGATGCAGAGGCAGTTGTAGATGGTTTAGTAAAAGATTTGGCTTATCAATTCAAACATGAGATTGCTTCTTTTGCTACTACTTTCTCTTACACTCCTAAAGGTAGTTCAGCTATTCAGTTGCCTGCCAATAAATTCTTGGAGTTCTCTAAGAGTGGAGCAACTACTGCAGCTAAATTAGTTATCACTGAGAAATCACAGTTCTCAACTAAAGATACTATTCCTGCTAAGAAACTAGTTTTCAATGTGACTATTCCTACTGAATTTGGTCAGATGTCAACTGCTGAGAAGTTTGTTGATGCTGCTGGTGCTGAGGTAGATTATCACAGCTTAGGTAATGGTAATGGAAAAGTGATTGCAGAACAAGAATGGTTCTATCTTGGTGAAAGAGGTGATATCTATAGACAAGCTAACTGGCCCAATAGTTTCATCACCTACTATCAAGCAAATCCTGATAAGGGTTATGTTATGGTAGACATTACTTACTTCTATCAAGGAAGTGGAGAAGATGTACAGAAATCTCAAAAACAATTGTACTTTGTATTCCCATTTGACTTGGATGAAGATAAACAACCAGTTAAAGCTAGCCATAATACAGCTAAGGCTAATGCTAAGAGTTTAACTGATGCTCTAGGGACTATTCTAGGAATTACTATTAATTCCTTGTCTCCTACTGCTTAATACAAACATATGGGGAGAGGGTAGTTTTACTTTCTCCCCTTTTTTATTTTAACTATGGTAGAAATTCATGAAAGTAGAGTATCTCCATTAGGAGATGGAATTTTTCTCTGGGTCAATGTTATTGATGGTCCAGATTATGCTAATGTCTATTTAGAGAAGATAGCCATTGTGCAATATGATAAATTTACTATAGATTATCCTGATTCTCAGAATATATTAATGGAATTTAAGGGAGATAATTTAGGAGATAAAAAAGAATTTAAAATGACTATATCTAATGTAGCATTTGACTTTGAAAGATATTTCTACTTTATCTACATTAAAACAGAAGGTCAACCTACTTCAGTTGGAGGCACTGAAACTTACTGTAATTCAGATTTAGTTATTACAACTGCTGTAAACTTACTTCCATTATATCATTCAAAAATTAAACTCTTAAAAGAATATGTTAAGACTTGTGGAAGCAATGAACAACTAATAGTTGACATTATCTTAAAGGAAGAGATCTTTAAGAATGCTATAGTCTTAGGAGAATTCTCCACTGCAGTTCTAATTTGGGATGATCTATTGAACTATGATATAGCTCAAGCTAATCATAAAACCTCATATGAAGGTTATAAAGATGTTCAAAATAACAAAAAGATAACACTATGATAAATACATTAACTACTTTGTATTCATCATTAAAGTCCTATTACAACAATCTTACTATTTATGGTCATTCTTATGCATCTAATAAACTTATTGTTTTAAAAGGTGTTTTAGACATTATTAAAGAGCTTAGATGCTATTCTTATACATCTAATCAAGATATTACTGATGTTTATTCTATAGTAGAATATATAGTTAATTCTTCAGATATATTTAAGAAGGAATATGCTCCTACTAACAATTTAACTACTTATTTTCAAGATGTTCCTTCTCAATTTTATCCTAAAGGAGAATATAGTATTAAAGAGTCTTTAGTTACTGTTATTGCAAACACTACAGCTTTTAAATATGATGGTGAAGGTAATGTATTTCCTAATCAAATTAACTTACAAGCTGTTGCTTATAACTTCACTCCTTCTCCTAATACTCCTAGGAAATGGGAATATTCAAATGGAGGAGAATTTAAAGTTATAGAAGGTGCAACATCAGATAACTTAACTATTACTCCAGATTCAGCATTATGGAACAATACTGATATGATCTCAATGAGATATACAGTAAATGACATATATACTAATCAATTAACTCTTCTTAAAGTAAGAGATGGATATGGAGCTTATAGTGTAGAAGTTTCTTCTTCTAATGGTACTATATTTCAAAATAATAAAGTTGATACTGAGTTATCAGCTCATGTTTACATTGCAGGTGAAGAGATTACAGATACTATTGAAACAGCTAACTTTACTTGGAAAAGAGTAAGTGATGATAGTGCTGGTGATACAGCTTGGAATAATAAAGGTCTTAAAGGAAAGACTATTAGAATTACTAGTGCTGATGTTAAGAAAAGAGCAACATTTGTTTGTACAGTTCTTATAGATGGCACTAAGATAATGAATGGTCAAGTAACTATCTTAGACCAATTAGATACCACAGCTATTAGTGCTACAATGGAATCTAATAAATCTCTTACTCAGCTTTATAATACTGAAGATAATAAACTTAATCCTGACTGGTCTATTTCTCCCTATTTAGTATTAACTCCAGGTCTATGGGCAGGAGATACTGAAGATAACTTATTGATTTCTCAGAAAGACCATATTAAAGATGTTAAGTGGACTAAGAATGGTTTATTGATTGAGAATAGTGCAACTCATGTTATAGGTGAAGATTATACTCTAACTATTAAGACTAATGAGTTAACTCTTAATCCTAACATTAGATATGCTATATCAGGTGTATATATTGATCCTTTAACTGAAGGTGAGACTCCATTCTATGCTTCTTTGTCTTTTGTAAGAGTTGAAACATCAGGAGTTACTATACAAGCTATTATGACCTATCCATTAGGAAGTATCTTTAAGAATGATGATATATCTTATCTTAAAGCACATTGTGATATGTGGAGAGGTTCTTATATAGATAATACTGATGTAAGCTATAAATGGTTTATTGAGAAACCTGGTGTATTTCCTCCTAAGAACACTACTGCTGAAGCCAAATTAGGTAGTAATGTTCTAACACTAACTAATACAATTGGGATGGTTAGAGGGTCTGAAATAAGGTTATTTGGATCTACTTATAGAGTAGCTTCAGTTAATTCAGACACTCAAATAGCATTACAATCAGAATTGACTAATGATGTTCCTATAGGAACTAATATAGTTAATCCATATTATGATAGTGATGGAGGTGAAGGTTGGGCTTTAATTACTAATGAAAATACATTTGGTGGTATTTCTGGATATACTACTAATGAAATAACAATTCCAGAAGGTGCTGTTGTAAACTATGCTACATTTAAATGTGTGATAAGAGACTTAGATTCTAAGTCAATTACATATAATGATACTGTATATGCAACAGCTTCATTCTTAGATCAACAGGATCCATTACAAATATTCTTTGATACTCCTGAAGGAACTATCTTTAAGAATAATCAAGGGACTATTACTATTACTGCTGAAGTATGGAGAAATGGTGAAGAACTTGATTTAGATGGTTCTAGATGGATTTATGATTGGATTCAATATGATCAGAATGGTTTAGTAGTTCCTACATTTAATAGGATCAACAAGACTATCATGATTGTTCCTGATGATGTATATCAAAAGTCTAATTTTGAAGTTAGACTAAGAGATCAATATGATAATATTGTTGCTAAAGGTAGGATTACTATTGCAGACTTAATTGATGGTGCTAGTAGCTTAGCAATATATACTAGAGATATGCTTGAACCAGCTCAACCTGTAGGATCTAGTCCAGCTAAATGGGCTAATAATCCTGATACATTTGATGACTGGTATGGACTATTATGGCAAGCATTTAATATAAATTCTCTTGATGGTTCACCTTCAGGACAATGGACACCACCTATTTTAGTAGATGAACATACTACTAATTACTTCTTTAGATTCTTATGGCATACAGGTACAGGTAATGATGGTAAATATCTTATGATGGGTACTAATGCTGAGAATGAAAGAGATGTAGCTGAAAGTCCATTTAATATGCCTGATGTTGTTTGGAAATGTATCTCTACAGCTAATAGTAATATTGATGGTGGATTTGAAGCTGTTAATATTCCTATCTATAATACTTATACTTACAGATATTCTATTTGGGTAAAACAAATGCAAAAGGATGGTTATATTACTTTTGGTTGTGATCCTAATACAATGGAAGCTGGAACTGAAGTTGTTTCTGATGGTATATTTTGGGCTGGAGATGTTCCTGAAATAAATAAATGGTATCTTCTTGTAGGATATATTAATGGTTCTGAAGATAATACTGGTGCTAAGAAAGATTCAGGTGTATGGGATCCTGAAACTGGTAGAAGAATCTTAACTATAGATAACTTTAAGACTTTCAAATATAGAAGTACTGATGAAACTCAGAGCTATAGATGTTGGCAATCCTATGCATTAGGAGTTGGAACAGAAGTACAATTTTGGGGTCAGAGAATGGATATTTGTGATAATACAGAACCTTCTATTTCAGAAATCTTAAAACAAGCTGCTACTGGTGTACCTGCAAGGAAGGTTACTATTCAAGGTGACCAGATGTTTAAATATAAGGATGACTTTAAAGGTGATCCTATTCCTAATGTAATAGATTTAATAGTAGAAACTCAGAATATTGAAGATCCTGAGTATGTATGGAGATATAAGAATGAGTCTAGTGAATGGACTATAATGCATACTTCTACTAGTAAGATTACTGTAAGTCCTACAGATCCTGATTATGGATGGACTAATGATAGTATCAAATATGTCACTTATAGAGTTGATGTAGGAGATTACTATGACACTCATACCATTGTTAAGATTACTGATGGTATTAATGGAGAAGATGGTTGGTATATGGACTTTAAATATGCTTTAAGTGTTGATATGCCAACAATTCAATATCCTAGTGGTAAAAGTCCTGGTGATAATTGGACAGATGATCCACCACAACCTACAGGAGATCAAGCAGTATGGATGACTAAGATTCTTAAATATCCTTCTACTGGTGAAGTTAAAGAAGGTGAAACTTGGAGTACTCCTATTAAGATTACTGGAGATAAAGGTGAAGACTCTTATTCTGTAGTATCAGATAAAGATTATCATGATTTAATTACACTTACTGGTTATAAATTCACTATTAATCCTGATTACTTTGAATTTGATAAATTAGGAAAAACTGTTGCTACTACTTATACTGTATTGAAAGGTACTAATGCTTTAACATATAAAGCAAATGCTGGTACTGCAGCAGGTAAGAACTATTACTCTATAGTACAAGAGAAAATAGATGAAGGATTAACTATTGCAATTACATCTACAGGTCAAGTTTATCCAACAGCTTTTGATGATACTAAAGCTAATCTATCTGTTACTTTAAGAATTTATTGTGAAGATTCTGGTATTTCTTTCTTAAAAGTTATTACTTGGAGAAAGATTAATGAAGAGAACTTCTATCTTGAAGATGCTCTTAAATACATTACTAGTATTGATCAAGGTCTAGTATTAACTACTTGGATTAGATTAGGACATGCTACAGCTATTAATGACTTTCAAGTAGAGTTTACAGATGAAAAAGCTGGTATCTATGGAGGTGAAGATCTTTATGGATTTGAAGATCATACTGTAAGAATCTATTCTGGAGGTAATTTAGAATCAGCTCAAACATGGTCTAATAAATTTCAAGAAGTTTTAGATGACCCAACTAATACTGCTAAGAGACAACAATTCTATGAATATAGTCCTAAAGATAATGATGGAGCTACATTTGTTGTAAGACAAGATGGTTCTGTTCTTTGTTATAATGGATATTTCCATGGAGATATTTGGGCTAATAATGGATTCTTTAAGGGCAATATAGATGCTGAAGGAAAGATTGTGGCTACTAGTGGAAGTATTGGAAATCTTAATATCTATAGCACAGAAGAAGGTGGAGGTTTTGGTCTTAAAGATGGTAATTTTTATGTAGATCCAAATGGCAATCTTACTGCTAAGAATGCAGATATTAGTGGAAATTTAAGTGTAACTACTGGAGGAAATATTGGTAATTTTAAAGTATTTGATGATTATATAGAATTTAGAACTCCAGACTCAACCAGTGGAAGAGATTTAGTTGTTAGAATAGGACAATTGGACACTAGTAATAATTATGGAATTATTGCTGGAAAAACTAATACAAATAGTAGTTCATTTTTAAACACTAATTTATCAAAATTAGTTATTCAAAAAGGAAATTTCCAATATGATTCTTTAGTCACATCTTATATAAATGCAGATAATGTGACAAGTACTCAAATGAGTACAGAAGATTTATATTTAAATAAAATAAGAGTTAGTACTATTCTGACTCCTCAATCTATTTATTTGACTCCATCTAGCAAAAATATAGCTTTAAGTTCAAAATATTCTTACTATGTACTTAGTAGTCAAAATGGAGACACCTTAGATGGATGTATAATTTCTGGAACTGGTGATTATGGACAAATAGTTTTCCTGTATAATCAGAATACTTCTCATAGAATTGGAATTGCAGATGATCAATTGGGAATCTCAGGTCACAGATTATTTATAGTACAACAAACTGGAGTAATGTTAATGTATCATGCTGGTGGTTGGAGGTTGATGCAAAATAAAGAAAACTGGGAATAAAATTTAAATACTATGAAATTAAATATAAAAGAAAGATTAATGATGTTAGAGTTGCTTCCTGAAAAGGGAGCACTCTTAACTATGACTAATAAGAGAAACATAATTAAGAAAATTGATTTTACTTCAAAAGAAGTTGAAGCTTTTGAAATCAAACAAGATGAAAAAGGTATTCATTGGAAGAATGAAGCTAAACCTAAAGAAGTAGAATTTAATTCAGAAGAGATTAAACTCTTAAAAGAAGCAGTGGATAAATTGGACTCTGAAGGTGCAATTACTGATACTTTATTTGATCTTTGTATAAAAATTAAAGAAGCTTAATATGGCAGATAAGGACATTGATATCTTTGATCCTGCAGTTATTGCAGAGCTAAGAATGAGATTTCAGACATGTCCAATGAGGATTACATCTGAAGATTATAAATATCTTATAGATGTACTGTCATCAATGATTGATACAATAGAAATAGCTGCAGAGGAGATTATCAATAATAAGAATGTTTATTTTGGTATATCTGCCTCTCAGAATATTTCTGATATTCATGTATTGGATAAACTCTTAGTTAAGACTCTTCCAAGTACATTTGAAGAAGACATTGATGGTACAGTACCTAATCCTCTCTATGGATATGTCTATTTAGTAATACCTTCTACTTTTACATTTGCAATTACAGATAATGGAATTGATTGTAAGAGTGATTTTACACTAATAAGATCAGAGTTAACTCCTGATAAGACTACTCAATTAGATGTTTATAGAACATCTGAAATTAAATATTTGGATACTCCAAATCATTTTCAAATTATAATAAGTTAAAAAATGAGTAATATATTAACTGGTTTTAACATGCAAGGAAATGATCCTATAGATAATAGGATTGTTTCCCCAAGCAAATTTGAAACTTTAGAAGAATATCTCCAGAGAGTTCCTATTCAAAAGAGATATTATGGTTTAAGTTTCTATGCTTTAGATGAAAACAATGAATTAAGACACTATACTTTTCAAACCAGTTTAATAGAACCTACTATTGATGATGATGAAGAAGAGATTGAAAGACTTGATAAAGAATTACAAGAGCATGTTAATAATAAAGAAATTCATAAAACAAGTGAAGAAATCAGATCTGAGATAGTAGATGCAGATATTCCTGATACAATAGCTAGAGTTCAATGGACTTTAGACAAGATTGAAGAAGCTGTAAATACAGTAATGGGAGATATTGTTGATGGAGCATCTGATGAATACAATACTTTAAAGAAGATACAAGATAAAATTGTAGAGCTAAGAGCTGAAATGGAATCTCAATTATATGGAGATGATGGAGGTGAAGTTCTTAAGACACTAGAACAAGTTCTAAAATTTTTGAATCAGTATAAAGATTTTATAGTTGATATCCCTGACAACTATGTAAATAAACAAGACATAGTAGACAATCTTAACACTGATGATCCAACTAAAGTATTGTCTGCTAGACAGGGAAAAGTATTAAGTGAAACACTCACTAACTATTTTGATTCAGCAATAGCTTCTATTAGAGCAGAAACTAATAGAGCAACTAATGCTGAAAACAGAATAGAAGCTAAGTTAGATGATGAGATAGATAGATCAACTGCAGAAGATATTAGAATTCAAAGTGAATTAGATGCAGAAGAAGCAAGAGCTCAATCTGAAGAAAAGAGGATTGAAGATAAACTTGATGCAGAAATAGAGAGATCTACTACTAAAGATACTGAATTAGGAAATCAAATTATTGCTGAAACTAACAGAGCTGAAGGTGAGGAGCAAAGAATTGAGACAAAACTAGATGATGAGATAGATAGATCAACTGCAGAAGATATTAGAATTCAAAGTGAATTAGATGCAGAAGAAGCAAGAGCTCAATCTGAAGAAAAGAGGATTGAAGATAAACTTGATGCAGAAATAGAGAGATCTACTACTAAAGATACTGAATTAGGAAATCAAATTATTGCTGAAACTAACAGAGCTGAAGGTGAGGAGCAAAGAATTGAGACAAAACTAGATGATGAGATAACAAGATCTACAGCTAAGGATGAAGATCATGATAAAAGAATTGAAGCTTTAGAAGGTGAAACTCATGTTCAGAATACAGATGTAGGAACTACAAGTCAGACATTCCAATTACAAATGGGAAAACCTGGCAATAAGATTAAAAATGAAGATGCAGCTGTCTCTGTAAGAAATGCTGATGATTCTGACTATGTTAATTTCATTGCTAAGAATGCTACATTTAAAGGAGATCTTATAGTTGAAGGACAATCCTTTGTAACTGAAGCTGAGACTGTAGAAATTAAAGATAATATCTTATTATTAAATAAAGGTGAAACAGGTTCTGGTGTTACTAAAGGAATGGCTGGTTTACAGATTGATAGAGGAACACAACCTGATTTTCAAATATTATTTGTTGAATCTGATAGAAGATTTAAAGCTGGAGAAGAAGGCAATCTTCAATGTTTAGCTTTAAGAGCTGAAGATGGTGATATGCTAGATGGTATGTTTACCACTTGGGATTCAACAACACATAGACTTAAGACTACTAATATTATTCCTAGTACTAGAAAGTTATTTTTTAATACTAGTACTAATTCATTAGGATTTGCCAGTCACACTTATTACAATTCAATAGAAACTACTTATACTGCAGATTCTTTTGTCTTTACTGGAGAAAAAGGAAATTTTTATATTAATGCAGGAGAAACTTGTTTAAATATAGATACAAATAAAACTAAATTTAAATTTTATAAAAATTTAATTATTCCCTCTTCAATACAGTTTTCAAATAAAAGTAATTTTTCTTTATTAAATGCTTCTGGAGCAACAATTGCAACATTTGGTTCTCCTAGTACTATTAATTCAAGTTTAAATGTAGCTAATCAAGTTATAATTAAAGGAGGTTATGATATTAAACTTATATTACAGTCCACTGATGCTGATAATTACTGTATTATACAAGCTATGAATGCACAAGCCTCTCAGTTAGGAGTATTGGGGTATGCAGGAGATAAGTGGGCTATTGGACATGGTGGAACTTATTATGAAATCTGGGATAAATATAACCTAACTAATCCAGTAACATATACTACAAATACATATAATCATGCAACATTAACAAATAAAGATGGACAGTATTTTACTTATATTAAAGCAGGAACTAATGGGTTATTGCCTCATTCTAAAGCTACATTAACTAGTGGAGGATCAGGTTCCATTGGGACTTCAGATCAGGGTTTTAATGCTGGATATATAAACCATCTTTATACTAATAAAATATCTTTTGGTGTTAATGGACCATATATTATTGGAAGTACATCTGTTACACAGTTCTTAGATGCAAATGGAGGGGTTCAAAAAGTAGCTACTGGAGGATTATATGTAGGGGTAAGTTATGCTAGTGATGCTCTCAATTTAGTACCTACTAATGGAATATATTCTCATGGAAATATTAAATCATCTGGTTGGCTTGAATTTACAAATAATGAATGGACTGATACTGGATGGGCTTATAAAGAGGCTAAGGGTTCTATAAAAGTTTTATCTGTTACAAATGAAGCAGAACATAAACCTACATCTTATGGTTCTGTACTTCAATTTAATTCTAGACAAGGTCATTGGTGCACTCAAATTTGGTGTGACCAAACAAATGTTGCAGGTGTTATAGGCACATTAAGATTTAGAACTACTAAAAATTTTGCTTCCACAGAATGGAATCCTTGGACTACAATAGCTACAGAGCCTTATGTTAGTTCTAATTATCTTCCATTAACAGGTGGGACATTATCAGGCAATTTAACTATAAATACAGCTGGAAGCACAACTTTTGTAATTAATAATAATGACACTAATGGATCTGAAACTTTTATGAGAGTTCTTAGAAAGGGAACTGCTTCAGCTGCAATAGGATTCAGGGATAGTCTAGGTGCTTATATATATAATTATAATTCTAAAAAATATTTATTTATAGATAATGATGGATATGCTAGAGTTGGTACAACTTCTGGCAGTACTAGATTAGCTTTAATTACAGATATTCCTACTGTTTCTGGATATTTACCTTTGTCTGGAGGAACCATGAGTGGTAATATTTCTTTTAATGGAGATACTGGACATATAGTGGTTGGTGCAAGGGAAACTTCTAATTTTGTAAGTGCAGTATCTTTTAATAAAGGTTCTGCAACAAATTCAGCACTCATTGGTTATCACTCAACAGGAGGATCAGATAGTTCTGGAGCATTAATATTAGTTCCATATTCAACTTCTGCTGATCCTTGGGGTAAAACAGTAGGATTATATATTGCTAAAAATGAATTATTACTTAATGGTAAAGCAATAGCTACTCAAGAATATGTTACTTGGAATAATGTTGCTGGAAAACCTACTATATATGAAAGAACTATTGGTATAAATGGAACTTATTGGTCTTTTTATGCTCCTACTAATGCCACTTCTGCTATGATATATGGTCCAACTTCTGCAGGTACTTCAGGTCAAATATTACAATCAACTGGTGGTGTCCCAAAATGGGTAAATGCTTCTAGTGTAGTGGGTAATTTTGTTTCCAAGTCAGGAGATACTATGACTGGTGCATTAACTATGCACAGCAGAAGAAATAATATTGTAGTTGATGTAGTTGGAGGTGCTGGTAATATTTGGGATGAAGGTGCTGGAGCATTAAGTATTCAGGTACCTAATGATCCTGGTCAAACTCCTTTGATACTAGCTAGAAGATCTGGTGCAGCCATAAATACAACAGTTGCAACAGAGAGATTACTTAGTATGGAGCTTTTAGATACTGGACATTCTTTTATAATTGGTATGTCTGGATCTGAGGCTTTACAGTTAGATTGGACTTCTGGTAAAGCAGGAACAGGTAAATTATTTGGTAAGACTATAGCAACAACAGATCAGATACCATCTATACCAAGTATCTCTATATCTAATAGTGGTTCTGGTAATGCTGTAACTGCAATATCAGCTAGTGGTCACACATTAACAGTAACTAAAGGAGCAACATATCTTACTTCTAGTTCATTATCAGGATATGCTACTCAGAGTTGGGTAACATCTCAAGGATATTTAACATCTTCATCTCTTAGTGGTTATGCTACACAAACATGGGCAAATGGTAGATTTTTACCATTAAGTGGAGGAAAACTAACAGGAGATTTAAGTTTTCAAGAAGCTAATGGTATAATATTAAGATCTTCAAATAATTCTTATATATCTGGTATCTTTGCTGATACTCAAGGTAATGAATGTGTTGCTGTTTGGGCAAAAAATACAGTTACTAGATTAAGATGGCATGCTGGAATTGATATGTCTGATGGAACTGCTAACTTAATGATGGGTAT
>ERZ894248.189-NODE-189-length-17247-cov-9.85866_pt1 | contig 17247 bp, 7 predicted proteins | sample MGYA00380300_ERZ894248 | MGnify/ENA primary metagenome ERZ894248 (study PRJEB32331, sample SAMN06328432) | human gut metagenome | biome: human gut microbiome; feature: stool | host: Homo sapiens | collected 2014-03-14 ... | reverse complement strand
TCTTATTGCGAATTCTTCCTGTGTAAGACCCGCTTCTTTTCTGTTAGTCTTTATAAATTCAGCTATCTTATTCATCGTTATTACCTCTTATATGTGATTCCTCCTACACGTGATTCCTCTTACACGTGATTCTTCTTATACGCTATTCTCCTTATATATTACACCCGATAAGGTATAATTTCAATCAAATATAATATTTTTTATACCATAACGGGTATAAAAAATATTATATAAAACAAAACTACACCCGATGGGGTATAATAGCCGCAATAAGCAACAAACTTATACCCTATCGGGTGCAGTAAAACTACTTTATGAGAACCGGCTGTATCTGCCTTCCCTCAAGAGCCTCCTCTATGGTGGCTGGGATGAGATCAAGTCTGCTTATGAGCGAATTTGGCTTCTTCACACAGTTATCCTGTTCAAATGGAACAAAATAAATATTTTTCATATTCATGAGCTGACCGATGTTCTTGAAGTTCATGCCCATGGCATCATTTGTCGAAACAGATATGATGAGCGGCTTGTTGTTCCTCAGATGTGCCTTCGCAGCCATGAGAACCGATGTGTCTGTTATTCCATTTGTCAGCTTGGCGATGGTGTTTCCGGTACAAGGTGCTATGACCAGCGCATCAAGATAGGCCTTGGGACCTATAGGCTCAGCCTCCTGTATAGTGTAAATACCCTTTCGCCCTGCTATCGTCTCAACGTCATTTACGAATTTGTCAGCTTTTCCAAATCTTGTGTCGTACTCTGCGGAGTGAGGCGAGAATATCGGATACACATTTATTCCCATCTCAACCATTTTCTTTATTTCTATCTTAATCTTATCAAAGGTACAAAATGAACCGGTTATAGCCATACCTACATTGCACTTTGATAAATCCATGTTATATACACTCCTATTTATTAAGCATCAGTTCATACAAATCCATTTCAGCGGTGAGCCGACACTGCCTCTATCACTGCATCGGCAAGAATCATCCCCGAGGTCTTTGGAGACAGCTTTCCCGGGATTCCCAGGCTGTGTTTATAAGGAATATCATATTCCTTGCAATAGTCAAAATCCACACCGCCAGGCATGGAAGCTATGTCAATGACCACAGAACCTTTGTGAAACTGAGACAAGATATCTTCACACACCACTCTGGCTGGAACCGTATTAAAGCAGAAATCCACCTCCGCCAGAATATGCCCATATATCGGTACATCCTCAAATGACATAACCTTATAACCACACAGCGCTGCATCATTTCTCTGTTTTGGACGTCTAGCCATTACTATTACGTCAGCGCCCCATGATGAAAGTCTCTTTGCGAGGACTCTGGCGCATTTGCCAAATCCGGTAATCAGGCAGATACTTCCATCTATATTAATGTCGGACAACTCCTCCGCATCGCACACAGCTCCCTCGGCCGTTGCCACCGCATTTCTTCCAGCCACATCATCATCCGCAAGAAAATCAAATACATAAGGACTATTTTCATTTGTATCAGACATATATTTGCCTATCCCGCCTCCGAACACGATGTCAAACTCCTTGCTGCATTCCAGAATGCTGTTCACAGTGAGAAGGGTTCTGCCGTTGACAAATTCTCCATCCCTCGTAACCGGCACGGGAAGAATGATAGCTTTCAGCATTTCTGAAGATGGAGAAGCACATTCGCCCTCAATCAGCCTGCGAAAACCGACTCCCGACGCCCCCGATATGATGGTGACAGGTGAATGTCTCAGCAGATCGGCATCATATGGATCGAAATGAAACACATTACTGCCTTTCTCTGCCAGACTGAGAGACATATAGCAGCTTCTCCTGTCACCGCCTACCACGTAGTATACACAATCCATATCCATACCTCAGTGCACCGCCCTTATATTATTGATAATTTAGGATATGCCTGTGCCAGGCAAATGTTACATTGCAGCACGATATAAAACTTTTATTATCTCATCCTTAAATGTCACATCTGCTATCTCCTCGGACACAATAACATTCTCAACATCTATAAGTTCATCGTCCAGGTACACTTCAAGCGAACCGGCCACAGCGCCTTTATGCACAGGTGCCTTTAATGTATCCGCGACTTTGTATACATACTGTATACTACCTTCAGATGCTGTCACAGTCCTGTTCAGCCTGCATTTTGTCGCTGTGCTTCCATCTGCCGACGAGCCCGATGAATATGTTATCCTGATGTCAGGCGAAGCAGGCGCCTTAAGCTCCGTGTATATGGTGTGTTCCTGCGCAAATGCCACAAGCGCCCTGGAATCTTTCCATTTATAAGTCTTATTATTCGGCCATCCGCAGCCAAGGAGAGCCCATATATATGTATGTCCCTCAACCTCCGCAGCTCCTATATAGCAATATCCAGCATCGCAGGTAAAGCCGGTCTTTCCTGACAATGCGCATGGCATCATATCGAGAAATGCATTGTGATTAATGCATGCAAATGTTCTATTTCCGGTATTATCAGTGAATGTGTATGATTTTGTTCTGGTAATCTTCAGAAATTCATCCTTTTGGGGTGAAATAAGAATACAATACCTCATGATCCTGACAAGATCCTCCGCAGAGGTGCCATGGACGCCATTTTCGTCCTGGGCATCCAGACCATTTGGCGTGATAAAATATGTAGAATGGCAGCCTATCTCCTCAGCCTTTGCGTTCATCATCTCCGCAAAGTGCTGTACACTGCCACCGATATGTTCCGCTATGACTACAGCGGCGTCGTTGTAGCTCTCGAGCATCATGGCGTACAACATGTCTTCAAGTGTGTACTTCTCGCCGTCACGAACCCCAAGTCTGACCTCAGGCATCTTGGATGCATAGGATGAAGCTGTCACATCATCCGCCAGATTCCCGCACTCGATTGCAAGTATACATGTAAGTATCTTGGTCGTGCTGGCGTTGGGTCTGTGCTCATCACTACATTTGTCATATAGTATATCTCCAGTCTCCCCATCCAGCAGAATCGCATTTCTGGCAAATAGCTGTACATCCGCTGTATTGTCTTCCTCAGCATACGCTTTTATAAATATATTGTTACCAACGAGAAACTGTATTACCAGACTTGCTGCAGTCCAGGCTGCAACAAGCAACATAAACCGCCTTATGCGTGATCTTTTTCCTGTAGAAAACATATACATATACCGTCATATCCTCATAATATTGGTCATGATATTATATTACAGGAACATGTCTGTTATTCTTCGGATGTCGTATCTACACTGAGCGTGAAATCTGCTTCCTCCAGCGCTTCTTTCTTGAAGTCCTCTATCTTATCAGGGCTTATCATCGGAAGATCATTTGTCGATGACACTCCAAAGCATCTGAGGAATTCCTCTGTTGTTCCAAACATGATAGGTCGTCCAGGAGCATCAAGTCTTCCAACCTCCTGCACGAGATTGTACTCTATGAGCTTGTTTATGGCATGTACACATGAAACTCCTCTTATAGCCTCGATCTCGGGCCTTGTTATCGGCTGTTTGTATGCAATTATAGACAAAGTCTCAAGAACAACATCCGTGAGGGAAAGCTTCTTCGGTGTATTGACAACCTTGGCGAGAATTCCATAGTATTCGTTGCGCGTACAGAGCTGAAGCGAACCGTCAAGATCTATGATCCTGATACCCCTGTCGTTGTTGTTGTAATTATATATGATACCCTCAAGCTGCTTTGTAAGCTTCCTCTTGTCCATCTCAAGAGCTGAGGCAAGTCTGTCGATCGATACAGACTCACCCACTGAGAAAAGTATAGCCTCGATGGCGGATGTGAGATAATCGTCACTGTACTCCTTGTCCGTCCTGGCCTCCTCATTCTCTTCTGAAGGGGTATTTACTTCATCTATTTCCTCATTCTGTAAATCTTCGTTATTCATCGTTACCTCATCTCTATATAGTATCCAGAGAATCAATGATTATCTCTCCGAATATATCTTCCTGTCTGATCGCTATTGCGCCTATCTTCATAAGCTCAAGTATGGCAAGGAATGTGACTATGATATTCATCTTTGATGCCTGCATCTCAAGCAGTGTCCTGAAGTTTATGCCCTCCAGTCCTCTGACTTCTTCTCTTACCTCCGCCATCTTCTCCTCAAGGGAAATCTCCTCCCTCTCGATCTCTTTGAATTTGCTTCGTATCGGATCTACCTTGTCGACCTGCTTACGCATAACCGATTTGAATATCTCATTGAGCTTCTGGAGATCCACATCAGCCTTGGAGATCAACTCATAAGGATCGACCTCCTGCTTGACATTCTTCACCTCAGCCGGTATGGTCGCCTTCTTGAAAAATGCCTTGTTTCCCTCAATCTCCAGATCCTTCAGTTCACCGGCAGCATACTTGTACATCTTGTACTCAAGCAGTCGTCTGACGAGCTCTTCTCTAGGATCCTCTTCATCCTCAGGATCCTCCTCATCCTTCGGCAGGAGCATCTTGGACTTGATCTTGATCAGAGTCGCCGCCATGACCAGAAATTCGCTCATGACGTCAAGATCTTCTTCCTCCATATTGTTCACATATTCCAGATACTGCTCTGTGATAGTGACGATCGGAATATCGTATATATTGACTTTGTTTTTCTCTATCAAATGCAAAAGAAGATCCAGTGGGCCCTCAAATACATTAAGCTTTACATCTATCGCAGACATATGTACGTCTCCATCCTGAATTGATAACCACCATAATGTTCCATGCCCGGACAATCAAATGTCTAAGGCATCCACCAGAACACCTTAGACATTTTAACATAGCCTGCCATAAATATGCAATCTTATATTATTATGCACACCATTCCGCCATTTCCGTCATTTACGATCTTCTCCATGGTATTCTGAAGCTTCTGCTGACTCTCCGCACCTATCTTGCTGACTTTGTTGTTAAGTCCATCGTCAACGAGTTGTTCTATGGTCTTGCCAAATATATTAACTCCCCACATATCTCCATCATCGCTGTTGTCAGATATGTATGTGACAAGATCATCCGCCTGCTCCTTGCTTCCCACAAGCGGCATGATCTCGGTGGTGATATTCGCCTTGATCATATGTACCGATGGCGCGCTTGCCGATATCTTCACTCCAAATTTTCCTCCGGTCTTTATAACCTCAGGACTTCCGAGCTGGACATTCGACTTATCCGGCATAACGAGGCCATAACCTCCATTGTTCACCTGCTCAAGCGCTCCCATGACACTCACACAATACTTACGATTATCTGCCATGGATTTGAGCTCAGTGATAAAATCGTACTCGTTTGTTATATCTGCGCCCATCATATCTGACAGCATTGCGTAATAATAATTATCGTAGATATCGACGTCTATATTCACACATCCATCCGCCATATTTATGCTGGAACACTTATATCTCTTGACATATTCATTCTCAGGGTAGTCCATATGATCGATATCCCTCAGGCTGTCTGCAGCCGCCATTATCTGGACTGCATCACATATAACGCTGCTCTTGATCTCATTGTCATCATCGACAACCTCAAGCCATTTCGGTATCTCAAAATATATAGATGTGACAGGGAAGCTCATAAGAAGTTCTGTAAAAATATATGTAATATCCGATTCTCTGAGCTGCTCCACGTTTACCGGAATAACACTTGCACCATATGTATCGCTCATTTCTGCCGAGAGCGCGGCTGTCTGACTGCTGGATGGTTTGTCGGTGTTGAGAAGAATGACAAATGGCTTCCCAATGGCCTTCAGCTCATCAACAGTCTTCTGCTCAGCTTCAAGATAGCTCTCCCTCGGAAGCTCACCAAAGCTGCCATCCGTGGTCACAACAATCCCAACAGTTGAATGGTTATTTATAACCTTGTTTGTGCCTATCTCCGCCGCCTTGGAAAACGGAATGTCATAGTCAAACCACGGCGTTCTCACCATTCTCTCCTTGCCATCCTCAAACTGACCCTCGGCATCCTTGACGACATATCCCACGCAATCGATCATCTTTACCTTCATATCCAGATTGTCAGCAACATTGATTGATACAGCTTCCTTTGGTATAAATTTCGGCTCAGTCGTCATTATGGTCTTTCCTGATGCCGACTGCGGCAATTCATCCTGTGCAAGCTGCCTGTCATTTTCCCCTGAAATGTTAGGAATAACCATCTGGTTCATAAATCTTTTTATGAATGTTGATTTTCCTGTTCTTACCGGTCCAACTACGCCGATGTATATTTCTCCGTTTGTTCTCGCCTTGATATCCTGATATACCTGATACTCCTCCATACATCCTCCTGACATGCTATTTATTTACATAATTATATTACTGTAAACACAATAGATCTACGGTCATTTTCTATATATAGCATATGAATGTAACTGCTGTTTTATGAACAAAAAAATCCCCCAGAATACCACCATATAAGGTGATATTCCCGGGGGACATGTCACAGCTTTGTATTACTTGCTGCTCTGATTATCTTTTCTCTTTTTAGATGCCACAATAACACCGCATCCGGCAAGACTTATTAAGAGCACAACTGCTATTGGTACAACAGGAGCTCTGTCACCAGTATCCGGCTTGTTCTTGTCCTCTGTTGTTATTTCAGTAGTCTCAGTTGTCTGTGTTGTCTCGGTTGTCTCTGTGGTTTCCGTAGTCTCGGTCGTTGTTGTCTTCTTATCAACCATTGTGATAGTAACAACAATATCCTCGCCAGCTGCAACCTTATCATCAGAAACTGTGAACAGTATATCATCAGCCTTGTCATAGCCCGAAGGAGCCTTAACCTCTATGAGTGCATAGATCTTGCCAATTACAAGTACATTGTTGACTTCATGCGCACTGCCATCTGTTACCCACTCATCAATGAGTTTTCCATCAGCATCCTCGAGTCGAAGTGTTGCGCCCTTTACAGGAACACCATCCTCATCTACTTTCTCAAAGCTGTATTTTACTGAAGGTTCAAGCCATGTAATGTTTCCATTCTCATCAACTCTGGCTGTGACTTTACCTGTGTCAGTATTAAAACCACCGTCAAATGATTCAACTGTAATCTTTCCGTTCTCATCTTTCTTGAACTTGATTGATATTGGCTGTTCAGATACATAGTATCCATCCGGCGCCTGTATCTCTCTGATCGTATACTCTGTGCCGATCAAAATACCGTCAAACTTGAGAACTCCGTTGCTGTCTGTTGTAGCCTTAGCGACAAGCTCTTCCTCACCATTCTCGTTCTCCTTGTAGAGTCCGTATACTGAATTTGGAAGCTTTATGCCATTGTTCTCCTCTGCAACCTTCTCTATCTTGAGATCTGTTCTAGGAAGATCATTTATCAGTGTGTTATCCTGAACACCATTTAACACTGCATAAGTGTCAATGTTTGCCTCTGTTACCTCTGCTGTGTAGACTGTGTTATCGATAATATAATCTCCGATAGTCTTACTCTCTTTTACAAGATACGTACCAATCTTAAGATCCTTGAATGTCACAACACCATTTACACTTGTTGCTGTCATTACAGGATTCTCACACTCTGTATCTGTACCCTCATAGAGCGCAAACTCTACACCATCAAGCATTTTTACATCATCAGGGTCTTCAGCACATGACTCCTTATAAAGTCCAGCCTTAGTGAACTTGACAGTGCCAAGCTTGTAGATATCAACGAACTCTACATCGGCTGTATTTCCACCAATAAGTGTTATTCCGGATGCCTCTGTTCCTTCACCGTCTATTCCATCCACAGTATAGCTGACTGTTACCGCTGCTCCATCATATGCATATGATGTTTCCTCAACTGTATATGTACCATCCGGCACATTTACAAGAGTTATCTCATACTTGCCATTTCCAAGCTTTGCCACCTCAGAGTCTGTAAGCTTTATGATCTTACTGTAGCCTGCATTGTTTGTAACATTGAACGTTACATTTGCCGCTGCATCATCTGCTGTAATATCTCCATTTATGGTCTTGGTAAGTTTTATAACATTTGGCTTGTATGTGTTTGTTATGTCATATCCAGTAACAGATGCCTTGTATCCCGAAACAGCATTCTCTGATACAGAATACTTGATCAGGGTTCCATTATCTTTGTACTTTGGTAAATCTGTAAAGCTGTAATTCCAGTCAGTATCTGCTGTAACCACGAGGCTCTTTATAACAGTACCATCTGCAAGAAGCTTAACTGTTATTGAATCTGGTCTCTGACCATCGTGATCATCGTCATCAACCCACGTCTTAGTACCTGATACATTGATCGTCTCAGGTGTGTGCTGATTGTCAACCACATATCCATCAGCTGCATTTCCTGTTATGACTGTTGTGTAACCATCTATAGTTGTAGTCTCCTCAACTGTGTAGTCGATGGTCTGTCCATTTTTCTTCTCGTCAAGAGCATTCCATGTATGTGTCCAGTTATTTGCCTTGCTGAGTGTTACCCCAGAGCCAGCTACAACCTGTCCATCAGCCAGAAGACGAACCATTACGCTAGGTGTTCTCTTGCCGTCCTGGTTATCATTATCACTCCACTTCTTTGTAACTGATACACTTGTCTTTCCCGGTGTGTAACTGTTCGTGATATTATAACCTGTAACCTCACCTGTATATTCTGGTACATCAACCTCAGATACAGAATACTTGATCTGAATTCCACCATCTCTATACTTTGGAAGATTTGTAAAACTATACTCCCAGTTTTCTGCCTCGGTTACCGTCTTTGTAGCATATACGCTGCCATCTGCAAGAAGGTTTACCTTGATATTTCCAGGTCTCTTGCCATCCTGATCGTCCGCATCATCCCATGACTTGCTGCCGCTCACTGATGTCGTCTCTGGTGTATAGCTGTTCTTTATTGTGAATCCTGTCTCAGCATCGCCTGTGACTGTGGTTGTATATCCATCAATTGCGGTTATCTCTCTTACACTGTAGACGATATTCACACCACTCTTCTTGACATCAAGTCCTGCCCATGTATATGTCCAGTTGTTGTCAGCACTGAGAGTTGTTTCTGATCCAACAACAGGAGTTCCATCAGCAAGGAGTTCAACCTTTACTGAACTCTCTCTCTTGCCGTCCTGATTGTCGGCATCATCCCAAGCCTTTGTAACTGATACACTTGTCTTTCCCGGTGTGTAACTGTTCGTGATATCATATCCATTTACAAGTGTCTGATAATCCTCAACAGCATTTTCTGTGATACCGTATGTGATCTCGTTGCCACCTGCGTACTTTGGAAGATCTGTAAAGCTGTACTTCCAGCCGTTCGCAGCTGTAACTTCCTTATCAGCCACCTTCACTCCGTTTGCAAGAAGATTTACTGTGATCTTTCCTGGTCTCTTGCCATCCTGATCATTTGCATCATTCCATATCTTCTTACCACTTATTGAAGTTGTCTCTGGTGTGTAACTGTTCTTAATGATATAACCGGTCTTCGCAGTTCCTGTGATAACTGTTGTATATCCTTCAACCGCTGTAATCTCTTCAACAGTATATTCAATTGGTGAGCCACTCTTGTTGATATCAAGATCACTCCATGTATAGTTCCAGTTGTTAGCATCGCTGAGATCCACCTCGGAGCCTGCCACAACACTACCATCAGCAAGAAGTCTTACTTTTATGCTCGTAGCTCTCTTGCCATCCTGGTTATCCGCATCGTCCCAAGACTTAGTTACTGATACGCTTGTCTTTCCAGGTGTATAACTGTTGGTGATATCGTATCCGCTAACGACTGTCTTATAATCCTCAACAGCATCCTCTGTGATGGTGTATGTTATCGCATTTCCATTGCTGTATTTTGGAAGATCTGTAAAGCTGTACTTCCAGCCATCTGCCTCAGTTACTTCCTTCTCGGCATAAACACTTCCATTTGCAAGGAGCTTGACATTAATGCTTGTTGGTCTCTTACCATCCTGATTCTCTGCATCATTCCATGTCTTTGTTCCGTCAATATCAACTGTCTCTGGTGTGTGGCTGTTGGTAAATGTATATCCATTCTCAGCATCGCCTGCCACTGCTGTTGTATATCCGGTAACAGCATCCTCTGTAACCTCGTAGGTTATCTCTGAACCTGCTGCATACTTCGGAAGATCCGTAAAGCTGAACTTCCAATCGTCTGCCGCTGTAACTGGAAGACTCTTGATCTTTGTTCCATCAGCAAACAGATTAACTGTAATGCTTGTTGGTCTCTTTCCGTCCTGGTTGTTATTATCATCCCAGATCTTGACACCATCTATAGATGTTGTCTCTGGTGTATAGCTGTTAGTAACGATATATCCGCTTGTCATATCTCCTGTTATCGAAGGAGTATAACCATTTGTGATATCTGTCTCCTCAACTGTATAGTCAATGGCTGTACCATTATCATATACTGCAAGGTCTGTCCATGTATATGTCCAGTTGTTAGCAGCACTCAGAGTCTTCTCTGAATCTGCCACAGCAGTTCCATTCGCAACGAGCTGTACCTTTACAGTTTCAGGTCTCTTTCCGTCCTGATTCTGCGCATCATTCCAACTCTTTGTAACTGATATACTGGTCTTAGCCGGTGTATATGTGTTTGTAATGTTATATCCGTCTATTACGGTTGCATAATCACCGACCGCATCCTCTGTGATGGTATAAATGATCTTGTTACCACCGCTATACTTTGGAAGATCTTTGAAACTATACTTCCAGTCTTCCTCAGCTGTAACAGTCTTTGTCTTGTATAACTGACCATCCGCAAGAAGATTTACAGTGATGCTCTCAGGTCTCTTTCTATCCTGATTGTTTGCATCATCCCATGTCTTTGTACCAGCTATATTGATGGTCTCTGGTGTGTAACTGTTTGTTATGACAAATCCTGTCTTGGCATCACCCGTGACCTTCTTCGTATATCCGGTTACTGTGGTGGACTCATCTACTGTATAAGCTATAGCCGTACCGTTCTTATAAACTGCAAGATCTTTCCATGTATACGTCCAGTTGTTATCTGCTTTAAGAGTTACCTCTGAGCCAGCGACCTCTGAACCATCAGCATACAGTTTAACCTTGATTTCTGTTGCTCTCTTACCATCCTGATTTCCGGCATCGTTCCAGATCTTTGTAACCTTAACATCTGTAACCTCCGGAACATGTGTGTTTGTAATATCATAACCATTTGGAGCTGCTGTATATCCCTCCACACTGTCCTCTGTGATGGTATACTTTATCTCCTGACCATTGCTGTACTTTGGAAGACCTGTAAAGCTGTACTTCCAATTTTCTAACTTTGTCACTGTTTTTGTTGCAGTCTCAGTTCCATTTGCAAGAAGTCTGACTGTGATTTCCCTAGGTCTCTTGCCATCCTGGTTATCATTGTCATCCCAAGTCTTGGTTCCCTCGATATCAATAGTCTCAGGTTTATGACTGTTAGTCACTACAAAGCCTGTCTTGGCATCGCCTGTGACTTTAGCGCTATATCCATCGATACTGCTAGTCTCTTTAACAGTGTATGTTATGTTATTTCCACCGGACTTCTGTGGAAGGTCATTCCATGTATGTTTCCACTGATTGTCAGCACTCAGTGTAACCTCAGAGTTCGTGACATCGATACCGTTTGCAACAAGCTTAACCTTTACGCTTGTAGCTCTCTTGCCATCCTGGTTATCCGCATCATTCCACTCCTTGAGTACTGAGATGCTTGTCTTTCCAGGTGTATAACTGTTGGTAATGTCATATCCATTGATATCAGTACTGTAATCCTCAACCGTATCCTCAGTGATGGTGTACTTTATCTCATTACCACCTCTGTACTTTGGAAGATCTGTAAATTTGTACTTCCAGTTATCATTCTTTGAAACCTCCTTTGAAGCAACCTCATTGCCATTTGCAAGAAGTCTTACTGTGATCTCTGGAGCTCTCTTTCCGTCTTGGTTATCTGCATCATTCCATGTCTTTGTTCCGCTGATATCAATTGTCTCAGGTGTATGACTGTTGGTGATGACAAATCCAGTCTTCACGTCGCCGGTTATCTTGGTATCATAACCCGCAACCGCATCCTCTGTGACAGTGTAAGCTATCTCGTCGCCATTATCATCGTACTTTGGAAGATCATCAAAGCTGAAATACCAGTTACCTGACGCATCAGGGGTAACCGTCTTACTTGCGACCTCAGTCGTTCCATTCATAAGACGGACTTTAATATCCTCAACTCTCTTGCCATCCTGATTATTATTGTCATCCCAAACCTTGGTTCCACTTACCGTGATAAATGCCTTGTATTCATTCGCCACAGTCACAAGTGATGATGACGATGATGAAATAACAACATCCGCAGCCGTATTGCCTGTTGATGAACCTACAGTATATGTAACTTTATGTGTATATCCATCAAACGCTGCACCTGTCTCTGTTACAGTGTATTTTCCATATGGAGCATTATTGATAACGTAGCTTCCTAAGTAAAACTGATCATATGTTACGATTGTAGGTCCCTTGTATCCCTCAGGGCCTGATATTGTAAATGTGATCTGCTTCTTCTGTGCATCTGTAAGCTTTGTATCATCGAGGTCTCCGCTGAAGAACTTCGTGATAACAAGGCTTCCAACATTCAGCTTGTTTGTGATCGTTGCAGCGGTAACTACATCGTTCTCATCCTTTGTGAGCTGAACATCGCTTGTATATCCTTCTACGTCATCCTCATCTACAGTGTAGTTGATAAGATTGCCATCGGCATCCTTCTTATCAAGATCTGTAAATGTTCCACTCCAGTTATTTGAATCATTGAGTGTAAGTGTCTTGTCAACGATCTTTGTTATATTGCCCGCCGCATCCTCTGTGGCAAGTGTAACTTTGATGTTCTTTGGTCTTGCTGACAGAATGTTGTCGCTGTCATCCCACTTCTTGGTTACAGGAATATCGATCGTCTCATTTGTCACCTTTGTGTTGGTGTTCGTGATGGTGATCGTTCCGGTTGCTGTTCCATTATTACTTATTGTGACCTGGTAATCAGCATTATCGAAATCCTCTTCTGCAAAGTAGTAGAGGTAGTTGCCATTTGCATCAGCTACTTTAAGCTCTATCTCATCGCTTGTCCACTTATTTGCACTATTTAAGGTAATTGTCTTTACAACAGGATCTGTGTTCTTGTCGTAACTTGATGGATTAGTTGATGCATAGATCTTAACTGTTATACTGTCAACCGGAATATCCTTCAGTGTTCCACCTGCGGCATCCTTCCATACCTTTTTAACAGTTATCTTTCTGTTCTCAGGAGTGTTATCTACTGGCAGTGTATAATCCTGTGAACCTTTGCTGTCAAGGACTATGTCTGAGATAGAATCAGTTGTCACCTCAGCAGGTTTCGGTCCTGTCAGGCTGGATGAGATATTGTTCTCATATATGTATATAGGATCTGTGAGCTTCTCATAACCCTCAGGTGCTTCCACCTCTATAAGCTTATAATAGTAATTATAATACAAACTTGATAATGTAAGTCTTCCCTGTTCGTTAGTTACTCTTTCCTCATCGCTTCCAGGTACCATGAGATTCCAGTTAGTGTCTGCACTGTTGTTTGGATCACCATATCTGTAAAGCTCAAACTTCGCACCAGCAAGCTTGATTCCTGTCATGATAGAGTCAGTTTTTATTATCGAAAGATTAAACTGCTCTGTATCAGTTCCCATTGATGAATCCTGATCATTGATGTTCGTGTCCGTCGATGACGAATCTGCCGAACTTGTAGATCCAAGAATACCAACGCTGTTCTTAACATCCGCTGTAAGCTTACCTGTATATACAAGAGTATATGTATACTTCAGGATAAACTTTGTCTCATCCGGCATGGTGAGTGTCAGTGTAGACATCTTAGCTGTCGTATCATCTGCATATGTATAGCTGTATTTGTCCGCCGGAACTTCAGCGCCTGTATCTGCGTACAGAAGCTTAAGCGAACCATCCTTGATAAATACTCTCTTTACTGCAGCCGCATTGCTGTAGTCATACTTGTCAACTACAGTTATGGATCCTGTATTGCCTAGAGCCTCACCCTTCTCATTGATATACACAGTATATTCAATACTGTTAGTGTCATTATCATAGTTTCCTGCAGTTTTGGTAATATTCGGTCCAGTCACAGTAACTTTTGCGCTGTCATCCTTGGTCTTAGTTGAACCGTCGGTTCTGACAACTGTTGCCGAACAATTGTTGGTGAATTCCACGTCACTGCCACCGACAACGGATGATATATCCTTTGTGACCTTGACTGCATAGTAGACAACAACCTTGACATTTTTGCCATAAAACTGAAGTGACTTTATGTCAAAACTGATACTGTTGCTTGCCACATTAAAGTTTTCTACAAAACTAGATGCGCCTGTCTGAGGTCTAGTCTTATTGTCTGAGTAATAAGACACAAAATATATTCCGTCCTGACCAACAGTCTCTCCAACCCCCTCTGGGAGCATATCTTTCTTGAGGTATGTGGTATCAAGCTCAGTTCCTGCAGGAAGTGTATCTGTAAAGGAAAGTCTGTCTCCATCTCCATACGCAAAGTCACCGTTGAGAACTACCTTATATACGAACACATTGTTAGCCTTGTCATATCCTACAATGCTCTCCTTCTCGTCAGTACCATTGGTGTAGCTGTACTTCTCTACTATAGAACCCTGAGTTATTCCAGATACAGGATGCGAATCCTGTGATGTCTTGGATGAACCATCAATAGTAAGAGTACCCTTGTTGACTGCCGTATACTTGCTGTCAGACTTTACTGTCGTATTATATGTGATAACATAATCTATCGGGGTCTCCTCCGTGCCTGTTATATCTCTGAGGAATTCTATTGTATATCCTGTTATGTAGTTGTCAGATGATGCCGGAATATCTGCAACGCTGTCAACTGTTGTGCTGTATGGTCCCCATACATTAGAGAAATTGGTGTATGTTACCTTTACGTTGTAGTCAACGCCCTCTGTGAGACCAGATACGATAAGTCCATTTATCTGATCTGCCGTAAAGTAGTGCTTTGGAAGTGCTCCATAATCATATGTTACAGAGTCAGTATATGTATCATTCGCATTGAGCTTGTCAACGCCAGATATTGTTGACTTCCATGCAAGGGTATATGTATCATCGTTCTCCGTCTCTGATACGAATTCCTTCTTTATTGAATCACCTGTCACTTCTACAGTCGCCTCAGAGCTGTCCGTAACTCCGTTCTTCTCTATTGTCGCTACATTCTTGTAAACATCAGTCAGTTTATCAAGCTTGGATGAATCTGTTGTGTAGGTGAACACGATCTTAGATTTGTTCTCTGTCACCTCAACCCTTGAAGTTCCATCCGTCAGATAGAGTTTACCATTCTCTTCCTCAAAGCTTGCAGGAAGATTGATAGTGGTTGACACATCTGTGTCATTTATGGATACACTGCACGTCTTTTCATCTGTGAGCTTTGCTCCGTTCTTTGTGAGTATATCCGATACTGACATTCCTGTCAGATCCTTCTTCTTATCCGCATTCACGGTTACTGTCCATGTTATTGTTGACTTATCACCTGACAGTGAACCCGTCTTGCTTATAGAAGCTGTAGACTTTCCGGCATTGTACCATGTACTGCTGTCGTTATCAGTATGCTCGTCATGTGAATCGTCTGACACATCTACACCATTCTTATTGTTTACATTTATGCCTCCGATGTCATCAGCAATATCTGAGACAACAACCTCGTATGTGATCTCATACTGTGAATTAGCGTCAAGCTTCGGAAGATTTCCCTTTATAACTGTGTCACCGTTTCCTATGGTTCCTGTCGCAGGAGTCACATATCCATTTGATGTGACATCTGTGTACTGACCATTGCTGTCCTTGAGCTTGCATGTAACATTCTGTACTGTTCTCTTTGCATCAGATCCAAGTTTTGAGTCAAGTTCATTTGCAAGAATATCATCAAGTGTTATATCACCATCGCTTCCATATTCAGAACTTACTATAACCTTGTACTTGTAAATTATCTTGTGATTGTCAGGATAATTGCTCACATCATCTGAGGATTTTGTAACCTTGAGATCTGTGGCACCGTCCTTCACATATTTGTAACCCTTGCTTGTCTGATCCTTATCATCGACCTTTGAGTTCTCCGCCTCTGCGATATTGCTCTGGTTGAGATTGATCACGTCCTGAGAAAGATCATCGACTTTACTCTTTACTGTATAGGTTATCTTATATGACTCCTTTGCACCGAGTGCAGGAAGAGTTCCTTCTATAGAAGAGGTACTGCTGTTATATTTAAGTGACGAGCTGCAATTTGTGTTGTCAGATTTGATCACCTTGATATCTGTAACTTCAGGTGTGACACCTGCTATGTCGTTAGCTATAACATCACTGAAGTTCAGATCCTCGCTGGCACTTCCATGCTTGGATGAAACTTCTACGGTATAGTCAAAGTATACATATCCATCCTTAGGATCTGTAACTCTACCCTCCGATGCGGTCTTCTTCACATCCACATCAGGCTTGAAATCCACATCCACAGTCACAATCACAGTGCTTGTGAATTTGTTCTCGACCTGGTTTTTCTCATTGTACTTTGTGAGATCCATATCGATCCACGCCTTGAAGAAAGCCTTGAGCTGGGCTCCCCCCTTGAGTGCTGTATGATCGATCGTCGCAGTAAGGACTCCGTTCACAACTGAATACGAACCGATCTTGTTACCACTTCCATCAGTTATATCCTCATTCAAAATATCGGAATTAAACTTTATGGTATCCGGCATCGTATAAGTAAATGTTGCATCTTCACCAGACTCCACTATGCTATTAACAACATTTTCCGGGAACACTATATCCATAGACATCTGGATATCTACACCGGCTTTTGTAGGATCATTTGGATCTACAGGAAGCGGCGTTGTGGACGGTCTGGAACTGCTACCATATATATTACCTGCTTTATCAGCAATCGTAGCTCCAGTAATATAATCTTCAAGATTTCCGGTTACTGCTGCACTCGACAGCATTGCTATCGAATCAGTAGCCGTGGCGTATGCGTCTCCCCCTCTCGTCTCGGCCGCATTGGACCAACTATAATTAGAAGGCGAAATCAACGTAGTTATCATAACTACCGCCAGCAGCAGTGCTATAAGCTTTTTCGTAGTTTTTGCCATTGTCATACCTCTTTTCTAATTATTTTATAGACTTACACACTTACCGTTAATTTATCATAACAAGAAGTAATTGTAAACACTTTGTGAACAAAAAGAACAGTTTTCTGTTGTTTTTTTGTTCACATTTACTTCATTTGGAATCCTAAACTAATTTTGTATTAATTACCTACACCTGTTT
>ERZ894248.164-NODE-164-length-19624-cov-8.0025_pt1 | contig 19624 bp, 16 predicted proteins | sample MGYA00380300_ERZ894248 | MGnify/ENA primary metagenome ERZ894248 (study PRJEB32331, sample SAMN06328432) | human gut metagenome | biome: human gut microbiome; feature: stool | host: Homo sapiens | collected 2014-03-14 ... | reverse complement strand
CTTATATGCAGAATTAGAATTACTTCCTGTTAAAAGAGCAATTACAGAATTAGGAAAACAAGCTGCAAGTGTTAGATCAGATTTATATGAATCTTCCTTAAGAGAAGATGGTAAGACTTACTCTACTAATGTTACTCCATCATTTATTGGTAAGTTGTTTAAGAGACTTACAAATCATAATGATTTAAGTCAATTTGAAACATTTAAGAAAAGCTTTTTCTATACTGATAATAAGGGTGAATTTACTCATCCTTGGTTAAAAGAGTTATATAGAACTGCTAAAAATCCTTTTAGTACTATAGAAACTAGAGTTTCAACATTCTTACATAAAGATAAAGTTAAATATACAAAATTAAGTAAACCTGATTTTCTTGGTTCTAAGATTAACTTATGGTATAATAATGGAGCTCAAATGTATAGTTACTATATGACTCCTATTCCTTCTGATGGTTCATCTATGCCTGTTATAAGATTTAGAAAATATGCAATAGAAGATTGCATGGATGGTCTTGTAGCATTAGCTAAGAGTGAAATCAATAGAATTGAAGTTGTTAAGAAAAGACAAGCTCTTATAAAAGAAGGCAAGATTCATGAAATTATTAATTTTGATAGAAGAGGAGATAAATTCTTAATGTTCCCATTCTTAAACAAATATAATATCAATGATCTTAAAAGCTCTGAAGAAGATTTAAGAAACTATATTGAACAAGCTGTTGAAGAAGGATTTGAAGCATTTAAAAAAGATCCTAACTTAGATCCTACTAAGTATGATAAGAGAGTTGTTGAAGGTACTTTAAAACAATTCTATTATAATGATCTTATGGCTCAGATGAGTATTCTTACATTAACATCTGTAGACTTAGCTTTCTATAAGAGTGATATAGACTTCTTTAAGAGAAATAAACAGATTATGTCTCCTGGCCATTATGGTGATTGGGAATCATTAGGAATTCCAGAGAAATTCACTGCAATAAGATTAAAAGATAATGAAATTCCTTCTCTTGTAGGAGAACAATATTATACTAATCTTAGAGCTAATGGTGTTAGTGTTGCAGAGGCTATGATTATTGCAGCTAAGTTTGGTTATAGTAATGCAACAGATTCTGAAGGTAAGAGAATAGTTAAACTTCCTAATGGTAAAACTATTAAGAGTGGTCTTAATAATAGTACTGATGGTCAAACATTTATAACTCTAGATAGATATAGAAACATTGCTAGAATGAACTCTAAATGGGATGATTCTAAAGAAGCTTCTTATCAAAGAATTAAGAATGGTACTTACAATATGGAAGACATCTTAACATTCTCATTACAACCTATTAAGCCTTATATGTATGCACCTCATACTATAGATGCTAATGTAGATTATAATGGAGGAAGAACTTCAATATATCAACCATTACAAAATAAAAACTCTGAAGCAGTTCTTATTCCTCAGATGTTAAAAGGTAATAAACTTTTAACTGCATTAGCAGAAGGCATGGAAGCAAATGGTATTGATGCTGTTTACTTTGAATCTGCTGTTAAAGAGGGAATAGAATTAAATACTTCAGAAGAAATTAAAGAAAAACAAAGAGCTAAAGGAGAACAAGTTTTACCTGATGCTATTCTTAAGTTTAATGGAGATCCTAATGAACTGAAGAATGTAGTTAAATATGAATTAAGTAATGATGACTACATGTATCAAATGGACACTCCAGAACACTTTAAAGATACATTACAATTACTAGGTTCTCAATTTAGAAAACATATTATTGCAAACTTAGGACAAGATGCTAAGTTTAATCTTAATGGTGTAGAATATAATGGACTTGAGATTGCAGATCTATTTGATAAAATCTTAGCATGGAACTATGACAAGAATTTTAAGAAAGTTCAAGATAAAATAGGTTCTATTGAAGGTTTAGCACAAGAACTACAGAATTCAGTAATGCAAAGAAAATTTGCTGAAAATACTGTAGAGGCTGTACAATTAATGAATTGGAAAGGACAAAAAGTATTTAAATTACCTCTATACTTCCCAATACAATCTAATAGAATATTCCAAATGATTTCATCTATCTTTAGGAATAATATTGTTAGAAGTAAAATTAATGGTGGAGCTTTATATCAAGTGTCTTCTTATGGATTTGATGATAGACTTAAAGTTCATATGAAAGATGGCCATATTGAGTATGTAGATGCTATTGTTCCATATATGTATGGTAAACATCTAGCTAAATATGCTAATGCAGATGGAATGATTAATACATCTAAAATAGAAGATAAGGAACTTCTTAAGATGATATGTTATAGAATTCCTACTGAAGACAAATATTCAGGTGTACCATTAAGAATTGCAGGATTTAGCTCACCTGCAGAAGGAGGTATTATTAAGTTGCCTGCAGACATATTAACTATTACAGGTTCTGACCTGGACATAGACAAAATGTATTTTATGACTTATGCAACTAAATATACTCCTGGTTCTTATGACTTAGGAAAAATCAGATCTTTCTTAGTTAATAATGGTTATCTTAATGATAGATTTACTACTGGTGATTATAAATCAGAATTAGAGTATTTAAGAAATCTTTTAGAGTCTTATGATGAAGGAAATAAATTAAGTGAAGAAGAGACTAAAGCAATGTCTGAAGTTTCTAAACTCTTAAAAGAATATCCTCAATTGATTAAACAAGATTCTAAATTAGAAAAGATTAAATATGATTATAATAAAGCTCCTAAAGATCAATCTGTAGAAGCAAGCAATAATGCTTTAATTGATATTGCTTACTCCATCTTAACATCTAATGATGCCTTTAAGACTATGGTAAGTGGGGCTAACACAGAGATGTTCTCTAGAGTTATTGATACATTAGCAACTGTTGAAAAGTCCAATAAAGATGAAGGACATGGTATGATGGATCCTATCTATCTAACTAATACTTTCTATGAGTATATGGCAGGAAAAGCATTAACTGGTGTATTTGCTTCTAATAGTGCTAACCATTCAATGTTGCAATTCTATGATGTCAACTTTAAGAGTTCTCCTATCTACTTAGATGGTAAAGGAGCTCAAAGAATTAGTCCTGTTAAGACTCTTGATGGCATACAGAATGTAACTAATGTATTAGGATCATTCTTAGCAACAGTAGTAGATAATGCTAAGACTTTGACAGCTTCTAAAGTTAATCTAAATCTATTTACTGCTAGTACTTATACTTTATTATTAAGACTTGGACATAATCCTGAAACAGTAATGTATTTTATGTCTCAGCCTTCATTAAAACAATTATCTGATAGAGTATTAGCATCTGGAGATTTATTTAACTTTGATTCTATCTTAAATAATCTTATTACAGAATATGAGAATTCTCTTGATAAGAAACTTTTAGAAGATGTAAATAAAGGTAGAATTAAATTCTATTTCAATCAAGGAGATTTAATTACAGCAATTAATGACTATTATAAAGGAACTAATCCCCAAATAGAAAATGCTAAACAAATCTTAGTATTGAAAGCATTTAAGAATCTTATTACTCCTTCTACTACTTTAAGACAGATTAACTCAGCAATGAGATCTGAAACTTATGGTTCTGCTCCTACATATGGAGATATGGAAGCACAAAGAATGAAGTTCTTAAAGTTGAAGGCTAAACAAAGTGTTGAAGGACTTGATGATGTCTTAATATGGATGTCAAGAGGTGAGAAGTATGAAGAATTTATGGAGAGTCCTATTACTAAGAAATCTTTTGTTGCAGCCAATACAAATGGTGTAGTTGAGTATATGAGATATACTGATAAACTATCTCCATTTAATAAAAGCAACTTTAACTTTATTAAGAATACTGTAGCTAATGGAATTAAAGAGGATCTTAATGGATCAGATATTGATGCTATTAATGAAATGGTAATGAACTATTTTACTAAACAATTAGACTTCTTTAAATTCAATGAAAAACAGACTAAAGCATTGATCTATGAATATCCTAAGAGATTCTCTAAGATAGTTGAAAATGATCCTTATCTTAAGAATGTTAATGAATTTACTAAGAGACTGTCAGTTCAAACATTACCTCAAAGAACTCTTAATGGCAGAGAAAGATTACAAATTATTAAATATAGTGGATCTAGATTTGACAATGAAGTTGCAAAAGATGAATCTATCAGAGCTTATGAATATTTATGGAGAACTCCTAAATATACTAAGTTAGCTGAAGATTTATTGAAATACAACTTTGTTCTTAATGGTTGGGGACTAAATAACAATAGCTTCAATCATGTTATTCCAATCTCTATGATCAATAATATTCCTGGCTTTAATGAATTATTTAGAGAGCAAATCTTTACTTCAGATTTATTAGTAAATGAATCTCTTGTTGATGATTTCTTCTTAAATAACTATAGAGATAATAGACTTGTTCCTGAATTTACTAAAGAAACAAGTGGTGTTAAATTTGTAGGAAATAAAGATCATACAGGATTAGAAGTAGAAAAATTCTCTGATAGTGTAACAATCTTTGAAGTTGGAGAAGATCAAGATAAACCTTATAGATTCTTAAAGTTTAATAATAATGGTAAATTAGAACTGTATAAACATACAGGACAAACTCAAACTGAATATATCTATACTAGAGTTGGAGCTTTAGGAACAGGTCAGATATTTGAATTTAGTTCTGGTGAGTCTATATTTGCTTCTAATAATCTTTCTTCTAAGACTCAAGATAAAGTCTCTGTAGATGCACTTCTTAAAGCTCATGATGCTACTGTAGAGGTAGAATTGTCTAAACATTCTGATAAATCTGATTTTACTAAGGAAGGTATAGAAAAAACAGATGATGCTTTAAAAGAAGTATTTAATTCAGATATATTTAAGAAAACTGCAGAGGAAATTAAAAATCATTGTAAAGGTAAATAACAGAATGGGGGTGAGATAATATCAATCCCCCTATAATTTTTAAAATATGAAAATTTGTCCAAATTTAAGTAATCCACAAGTTAAAGAAGACTTTGAAACTCTAAAGACAATATTTGGAGAAAATGAAGCTTATTATCTTTGGAATAAAAATGGAGGATATTTTTTAGACAGGACATCTGAAGGAGATCTTAATACTATTTATACTACTGCTTATGAAAATTATAATAATAAAGAATATGCTTTAAAGATTGCAGCTTTAGAACTTCTTAAAGGAGAATATCAAATTGAAGATATTAAGCCTACAAAGATAACAACTACTATTGAACTAGGAAAACAAATTCTAAACAATATCTTAGAAGGATATGGAATGAATAGTAAAGGTCAATTTAAATTAGAAGAAGACCAAGCTATTAGTCTTAATGATGCTATTCATGCTGCAGGATTAAAAGATGTTAATGTTGTGTCTATAGGAAACAAATACCAATTATATGATAATAGTCTTAATAAATATGTTCTTCCTAAAGATATTAAAAATAATCCTAAATATGTACTATCTGCATCAGATTTACAATCTTCAGTTAAGACTAGAATCTTAGAAGAATTAAAAAAACTAGGGGTAAGGGTTGATGTTGTAGATTCTTTAAATTCTCAATATGGAATAGATGCTGTAGCAGTTGCAGATATTGCAAGTAAAGCAATTAAGTTTGCTAATAATGAAATTCCTTTTGAAGCATTAGGTGAAGAAGGAGCACACTTCTTTGTTGAAGCAATGAATGATACTCCATTTATTAATAGATTAATGAATCTAGTAAAACAAAATGAAGCTTATAAATCTATTTTAGAAGATGATTATAGTGCTTATAATCAAGTCTATAGAAACAATGAAGATATGCTAGCAAAAGAAGCTATAGGAAAGCTTCTAGGGCAATATCTCACTGATCCCAATACTCTTGCTTATAAGCCAGCTAAAAGTCTCTTAGAAAGGCTCTGGATGGCCTTAAAATCAATATTTGCTTCTAAGAATGCACAAGATCTTGATAGATTATTAAATTCAGAATTACAACAGTTTGCTCATGATATTTTAATGGGTAAAGCTACTAAGATGTCTAAAAAATCTCTATGGAAATCATCTTCAGATAAACTATTTAGAATCTCTAATAAAGCTTCTAAGTTAGAAGAAGTAATGAAAAAGATGATTGAAACAGAAGGATTAAGATTAAAAATCTTTGAATCATCTGCTTTCACTAATATTCAAACTATAGAGAATCAAAAGAATATTATTGCAGACCTAGTTGGAGCATTAGAAAAAGGAACTGTTAAAGAAAGAATTGCATCTTATATTTCAAATTCCACTTACATTATTAAAGAAATGACTGATATGTTAGCTAGAGAAGAAGAGTTACAATCTAAGAACTCTATCTCTAAATCAGCTCATGTTGCTAGAAGAATGAAGTCATTTATGAATTCTGTAAGACCTATTGTAAATGAGATGCAAACTTATATTAAAGAAGACAATAGTGATCCTGAATTTAATAAAGAATTAAGTACTACTATTAATGAATTCTTAGCAGAAGCTAATTATGTAAATAATGAACTTCAATATAAGATGTTTAACATCTTTGCTAAGTTCATTGGTATGAATTTTGATAAGTTTGCTGATGTAGAGAATCCCTTTGGTGAGAAATTAACCAAAGAACAAGTTATTGAAAAAATTGCAATGGCAGATAAAGACAATAACTGGTTTAACAGATATATCTCTGCAGCTAGTGATAATCCAGATATTGTTACTAACTTAGTAAGTATGTCTCTTAAGAATTCAGAACATGATGTAAGAATGAAAACACAAAATGCTGAGTATAGATTAAGAAATGCTTATATGAAATTAAGAGATGCTGGAATTACAGATCTTACAGTATTCTTAGAAAAAGATTCAGAAGGTAATTATACTCAAAATTTTATTTCAGAATGGGATTATTCAGGATATGAAAAAGCTAGAGAAGAATTCTTAAAAGAATTATGGAGTAAATTTCCTCAGAACCCTTATGAAAGAAATAAAGCTTTTGCTGCTAATCCTTCTCTTGAAAAAGAATGGACTAGTATGTGGGCAGACTTTAATATGAAATGGGTAGAAAGAGTTAAAGGATGGGAAAATATTATGATGCAAAAGAAAAATTCTCTTCCTAAATCTGAATATCTAAGATGGAAAGCTAAGAATATTAGAGAATTTATGGATACTAAAGGCAATGTCCATTTCTCTCCTAGTGTTTATGGAGAACTTGCTCATCCTAAGGTTAAGAGTAAAGCTTTTGAAGAACTTAAAAAAGATCCTGCTAAACTAGAATTCTATAATACTCTTAATGGTCTTATGCAAGAAGCTCTAGAAATGCTTCCACATAATATTAGAGGAGTTACACCAAATATGGCTCCTAGAACAAGAGCTACATTTAATGAAAGATTAACTCAAGAAGGTCTTAGAGGAGCATTTAAAGGTGAAGATTTCTTATCATCTATTGAAATTAGAGCTGATGAAGACCAATTTGGTAATCAATATCAAGAATCATTACAAGACTTTGAAGGTAATACAGTTCAATTCTTACCTATATATTATACTGCTAAGATTAAGAATGCTACATTCTCTACAGATGTCTTAGGATCAGTATTACAATTCTATAATATGGCTTCCAACTATAATATTAAATCTAGAATGATTGACATATTAGAAGTGGGTAAAGATGTATTATCAGAGAGACTTGTTAAGATTGGTAATAATGGATTGGAAAGTAAAGTCTCTATTCCTATTTTAGGAAATCTTATACAAAGGAGAAATAAAGAAAAAGCTGAAGCTTTATTTAAAGGATATAAAACTCTTATTAACAAAGGTTTATATGGTGAGTATCAAGAGAAAGAAGGTTCATTTAAAGTATATCTTCCATTCTATGGTGAAGTTAATGTAGATAGAGCTAAATTAGCTAACTTAGGAAGAGATGCTGTTACATATATGATGTTAGCTGGATCTCCTTTTGTAGGACTTGCTAACCAATTTACTGGAGAATTAACTATTCTTAATGAAGCTGCTTCTAAGAGATTCTTTACAGTTAAAGATAGAGCATTTGCATCTAAAGAGATATTGAAGTTAATGCCTGAATTTATGAAAGAAGTTGGAGATATAACTCCTGACTCTAAATTATGGTATATGATGTCTTATTTTAATGTCTTAGGAGAATATGATCAACATATGCAAAATGTTAAGTCTAATGTTAAGAATAAGCTTATGAGAGCTCTTACAGGAGATTCTCTAATGGCATTTATATCTTCTGGTGATTTTATGAATAAGTTAACAGTTAGTATTGCTCTAATGCACCATACTAAAGTTCTTAATGCTGAAGGTAAAGAAGTGACATTATATGATCAATTTGAAGTAAAGGATGGTATTCCTGGTCTTAAAGAAGGTACTAAGAATCTAGATGGAACAGCTTATACTAAAGAAGATCTTAAAGCATTCTTTAATAGACAGAGCAAATTGAATGCTCAACTATTTGGTATGGTTGACAATATAGATAGAGCTCCTGCTCAAACTAAAGCTATTGGTAGAATGTTATTAATCTTTAGAACATTTATGGGCCCTAACTTAAATAGAAGATTCTCTAAGAATAAATTAGATACTTCATTAGGAGTTTACACTGAAGGTTACTACAATACATTTGGTAAATTCTTAAAGACAATAGCCAAAGATGCTGCTCATGCTAGATTTAGTATTTTAACTAATTGGAATAATCTTACTGAAGGGCAAAAACAAAATATGGCAATAGCTTTAACTGAAATGGCTTCTATGGCTGTTATGGCTACTTTAGTGTTTATCCTAGGAGCATTAGCTAAAAGTGCTGGTGATGATGAGGAGAAAAGATTAAGAGCATTACAGTTAATGATTGCTAGAACTAACTCTGAAATTGCTGCATTATCTCCATTTGGTCTATTAGGAGAAACAACTAGAATATTTCAATCTCCTACTGCTTTAATGGGACTTGTAGATAGAGTTACAGATATTCTAAATATCACTAATTTATTTGAAACATATGAATCAGGAACATTTGAAGGCTATAATAAAGGTCTTATTAAAATGCTAAGATTGATTCCAGGTAATAGATTAGTATTTGACTTCTTAACAGTAGAAGATAAATTAAAGTTCTATGGATTAGATTAATTAAAAAAACTAGGGGGAAGACTTGTGATCTTCTCCCTTTTATTTTTTAAAATACTCCATTTATCATAGCATTTCCTACTATTCCAGGTTCTGGAGCTGAAAAAGTATAAGCTCTATATCCCATTTTGGAATTACTAAGTTGTGCCCAATTTAAAGAATCTACTAATGTATACCATTGTGAATATTTATCATTATCTTTATTGGTTAAGTTTATAATAGATTGTTCTATACTATGAACTTCATAATTAAGACTAATCTTCTTTCCTTCATCAATAAGCATATCTTTTAAATCACCTGCAATATCCTTACAAATATAGAAAAGCTTTTCTAAATCTTCATTATTATCTATTACATAATCAAAATGTTCATCTGCTATATTAACAGCTTGGTTTTCAGAATTATGACTGTCTTTCTCTTCATTAGGATTTCTAATTTTTATAAAAATAAAACCTTTATCTCTTAAAGCTTCAAATTCATTATTAAATCTACAATCAGGAACTATTACTACACTTTGATTCATCTTTTTAAAAAGTTGTTTAATAAAGAAATCTTCACCAAATCCCTTCTTAAATTTTTCAGATTCTAATTGCATAATAGTCCTTATGCTAGCATAATTTTTTATATCATCATTGGGCTGAAAAGGTTTTATGTCTGTTCCTCTATAACTAACTCCATTAAGACATCTTACAATTTTTTGTACATCATAATCTTTCCTATAAAAAATATTATTTTTGTATGGATATTCAAAATGTTCTCTAGGAATCTTGTATATAAAAGATAGAAAGTCTTTCAGAGAGTCTGCAAATCTAATAATAGAAATATCAGAGTTATTACTCATTTTCATGATACTTCTAAAAATATAATTCTTATCCTCTTTTTTGTTATCATCTGGAAGAGTAGAAACATCTATTCCTCCCAACATAAAATATCTAATAAAAGAAGCTGTTGTATCTTTCCCACTTCCTTTCCTTCCCACTATAGCAATCTTCATAATATTTTATTTTATATAAACTGTTTTATTTTCTCTGCAATTTCTCTAATTTGAGGATGAGCATCTTTAGCTGTTCTAAGATCCAAGAAATGTTTCCATTTATATCTAGGAGCACTCATGATAATGTCAGTCTTATGTCCAAGATTTAATACAGATCTAGCTATTTCAGGAGTTTCTCCTAATCTGATTAATAGTTTATAAAAGAAAGCACTGAACTTACAAGCTAAAGTATATATCCATTTGTTTTTTCCTTTACCTTGCCATTCAATGAAGCTGATTCCTCTTCTTTTCAGATAATTGATAAATCTTGTACTCTCAATAGTAAAACTATTCCATCTATGTCTTAAGAGACTTCTTTCTTGACCATGATCTGTAATAATCCTAAAAGCAACTCTCTTATATGGATCATCATCTTTAGGAGTGAAATATTTAACTGTAGGATCATCTTTTAAGATTCTCTCTAATAGATCTGGATCATTCTCAGCAATAACTCTTAGATTAGTATAGATATACAAAAGGTTACCTTCTTTTCTTATATCAGTGTATGGATTATCTATAAAATATTTATATTGACTATACACATAATTTTGAGTGTAGACAAGATAAACCCCTGTATGTTCTAGAACTGAAGTGTGTCCTCTCTTAATAACCTTTCTAATTAAGACTTGTGGAGGTCTTTGAAACATTGACTCCTCACTTTTATAACAATTCCTAATACATAATTCTGTAAAAACTAATGGGTTACTTTCACTCATTAGTATACAGTCTTGTTTTATAAATTCCATTTATTTAATCTTTTTAGATGCTATATACTGCAATAAAGCTGGTATCTTAGAATCATCTTCATAACAATTACATTCATTAGGAAGATTTCTAAAATATCTTTCATTCATTCTGCATAATTGAATTACAATAGCTTGTCCTTCTCTTAGTTCAGGATGAAATCTTTTTAATTCTTGAGCTTTCTTCAGTAGTTTTAAACCAAATTTTCTAGTGTTCATAACTTCTAACTTTTGAAATAATTTCTTCTAAACTAATAGGAGAATAGCCTATTCTTTCAGCACTTATACAAAAAGTATTCTCTGTAAAATCTCTAAATCTATCATCTCCATGTACATGTCCATATATATTAAGATATGGAGAATTATTTTCTAGATACATAGGTTCATGAGAAATTATAATAAACTTCTCAATAATAATAGGATATTTAGAAACTTCTGGGAATTGAGATTTCCAAAATGAATATGAATGATCCCAATCATGATTCCCATAGATCATTGTAATATTACCATTTAATTGGTTTATAATAGCTTCTGTAACTAATTTATTTCCAAATGAAATATCTCCTGCTAAGAACACTTTATCTTGTTTCTTAACAACAGCATTCCAATTTTCAATAATTACATCATTCATTTCATAAACATCCTTAAATGGTCTATTTTCATATCCTATTATGTTCTTATGATAGAAGTGAGGATCAGCAAATAAAAATGTTCTACTGTAGTCCATTCAATTTATTAAATTCTTCAGTCAATATTTTTTCTGACAATGAATCTATGAGATCTTTATATTCTAACATATCTAAATCATCATTTTTCTCTAAAATTTGAGCTACTACTACTTTACTTAAAATAGAGGAATTTATGTCAAATAAATGATATTTATTGTAAATTTTTCTAGCAAGACAAGTTTTAAAATTTTTAATTAAAGCTTGCCTACCATAAGAAGATAGACCATCTGTTAGATCTTCTAAAATTTTTCCTGCCTCATCAAGAACAGCTAATTGTTTATTATAATCTTCAGAATGCTCTTCTATATATTCTTCATAAAGTCCTTTTTGTAATCTACAAATAGAAGAACTCATTTTAGAATAAGCCCATTCAGTAAGAATTTTTTGTCTTTCTTTTGTTGTCATAGTTATTTACCTGTATGTCCAAATCCACCTTCACCTCTTTCAGTATCAGACAAATCTTCTACTTCTTCAAATTCTGCTTGTTCAGCTATTTGAATCTTAAGTTGAGCAATTCTATCACCATTATGAACTACTACTACTTCTTTTCCTAGATTAGTAACAATAATACCAAGCTCACCTCTATAATCAGCATCAATTGTTCCTTCAATTACAAATAGTCCTTCTTTAAATGATAATCCAGATCTATTTCTAATTTTAGCTTCATAACCTTTAGGTAACTCTAAGAATACACCTGTAGGAATAATAACTCTGTCTCCAGGAGCAATATTGATTTTATCTAAAACTACTTTTTCTAATTTCTCATCATAGTAGTCTGATATTCTCTTAAAGACATATTCTCTATTAGGAATGTATTTAAATTCTTCTTTAGGAGTATGTTTAAAATAAGCTGATAAATCTGCACAAGCTGCATCTATTGTTTTATATTGAGGAGTTTTTACCTCCTCATTTAGTTTCTTAATCTTAACTTTCATCAAATCTCAATCTTTTTAAATTTACCACATTTCTTACAACAATATAAAATAGTAAAATATAAAGGAAGATCATCTTCTCCTTTATAATCACTTGCATAAGTCTCTATGTCTCTTATCTTTTGCCATTCATGACAACAAAATAACTTCTTAAATAGATTCTTGATCATATTTTTCTTAAATATTGATGTATATGGTTCACTTGAGAAGCTTGATATATTGCATCACTAAGAGCATTATGAGCTTTTTCATTCTCAAACTTAAAACATGGAACATAAGGTGTAAGTTCATCTATAAAAGTTCTAGCATCTCTTACTTCATTATACTCCCATGGACATTGGAGATTATTCATCTTATATTTATGTTCTAAAATATCAATGTCCATTTTGCCTCTACTCCAAACTCTAATTCCTTGATTCTGTTTAATAGAAAGAATGAATTGAGATAATAGAGTAAGAGAACATTCAATAGGTTGTCCAGTCTCTTTAAATACAGCTCTTGCTTCTTCAGATTGTTGCATCCACCACCTTAATGTATTAGTATTAATATATGGTAATGCTTCTAAAGAAACAACTTGATAGAAGTCTCTTCCTAAAGAGTTCTCTTCAGGATCAAATTCAATTGCTCCAATACTAACTATATCAGAGTGAAACTCTCTACCAAGAGTCTCAATATCTATCATAATATGTTTCATTTCTTTTTATATAAATTAATTATGTTAATAACATCTTCTGTATTTACTACATCTCCATCACCATTATAGTCCCATGCTAAGCACAGGACTTGCATAATGATGTCTTCTAATATACTATTAAATTCAATTTTATCCATTAGTGTGTCCAATATTTTGTTATATTAGGTTCTGCTTTAACTGGAACTACATCTATAAACACTCTACCTGCTCTTTCCATACAATCTTTAAGAGCTTCAGCTACTTTATCTGCAATATCTTCAGGACATTCTATTAAATATTCCAATTATCTTGCAAGTATGTCAGTTCACACATACTTTCTTACACTTTCATGTAAGTTGGGACTATATCTTATACAATATTAATTGTATCTAGGCATTTCAACCTCCCTTGAGGCTTACTCCATATAGGATAGTCTCTGAACCTTCCCATAAAGGGCTTGGCTGCTGATTGTCCAATTCTTTAGATTATTACACTTTGGTACTAAAGACTCTAAGGAGTTTCCAGCAATTAACCTAGTTTAGACATGACAAATCTCTATCATGTATAAAGTTACTTATCTTAACTTTATTAAATAAATTATTTTCTAGAATCCAATTAAAAAACCACACTCCTGCAAGCTTTGACATATCACTACTACTGCCTTGACATCTAAAATTAAGTGCCATTCTTTCAATCTCACCTCTCATTTTAAAATATTCTTTACATGTAGGTAAATAATAATTTAAAAATTGAGTTGTTCCTGCAGCTTTATGTTGTCTATATTCTTGCCACCATTCTTTAGTAATAGTTTTTTCTAACTTTTGATATTGATCATATATTTGATAATAGGATCTTCTTCCAGTCACTTCATTAAAATGAACATAACCTTGTTTAAGAACTACACCTTTTATATATTCAAAATATTTAGCTAATTTAGGAAAGGCTTTAAGATAAGCTGTATATACAGCATCTCCTTCTTCATCAGATAATCCAAGATTCTTAGCAATAGTTGCTCCCACACCACCAAATAGAATTGCAAATTTAGCTCCTTTAGCCATTTGTCTAAGATCAGGTCTTATTTCTTTTACTTTCTCTTCAGGAATATCTTTCAATTCCTTAGGAAAACATAATTTAGCTGTAAAACTATGACCATCTCTTTTTCTAGTAGTGTCATTATAGAATGCTATTAATGAAGGTTCTTTAGATAACTGAGTATACATTCTATCTTCTTGCTGACTATAATCACAATCAACTAAAATAGTATTTTTAAATTGATTTGTGAAACAAGCTCTAGTAATAGGATCTGCAGGAAGATTTTGTAAATTAATACTGTCTTCATTATCAGAATTATCACCTTTACCACAAGAAGTTCTTCCTGTACTCATTATCTGCCAAAAAGTTGCATGTATTCTACCTGTTATAGGATTAATAAGATCTAAGAAGTTTTGACCATAAGTTGTAACCAATTTCTGTGCTTTCTTATAGTCAATATACATCTTAACAAGAGGAGATACAGAAGCTTGCTTACTAATATGTTTAGCTTCAATAGTATCTTTCATCCTTCCTGTCTTCTTATCTTTCATTTTAGTATCAACACCTAATTCTTGGAATATAGGAACAATTTGTCTAGAAGAATCCCAATTAAGACTACACCTTTTTGTAGCACTAAATAGATCTAATTGTTTATTGACATACTTATCACCAAACTTTTCAAATATCCATTTGTTCAGAGCAAATTCCATATCTCTTAGCTTTTGCTCATCTTGTTCCATTTTAGCTTTCCATTTATCTTGGTCTAGATATATTCCACACCACTCTAAATAAGCTAAAACTTTAACAAACATATTATCCAATTTAACAGCTCCATATACTTTATCTTGTTGAATTTTAATGAGCTGTTTAGTCATAATTGGAATAAGATATTTCACATCATTAGCACCATACTCAATAACATTATCTGTAAGTCCAACCTTACAAATGGTTCCTCTTATAGATTTATTAAGTAAAACACCACAATATTTTAATGCTAAGACTTCCAAAGATTTCTTAACATAGTTTGGTAATTTAATGTTGTCAAAACCACAATACAAGATACCTTCAGCTAAGAAAGTATCAAATACTTTTTCAAGTATTATATCATGTTTATAGAAGAATTGAAGATCAAATTTTGCATTCTGTAATACAAAAGTTACATCTTTTCTTAAGAATAATGGTTTTAATTCATTCAATATATTAGGAGAATATTCAATAACATATTGATTTTCAAAATCTCCTAACTGTATTGATATAAGCTCACAAGTGTGAGGATCTAATCCTGTTGTCTCTGTATCTAATGCAATATACTTATGTCCAGCAAAATACTTGATAATGTCTTTAACACTTACCAAGTTCCACTTACTACTTTCCTTCAACCTCTTTTGCTCAGAACAATAGTGTATCATTATTTTACAATATAATAGTTACCAGATAAAATGTCTTCAATAGAAGGTTCCCACTTCTTAGAGCCAGGAACCTCAATAATCTCACCATTCTTAAAGAAAATTACTTTTTGGTCTTGCCATTCATAATTTCCAATAATTCTATCTGAGCCTACCATATATCTAGTAGCATCTATTATATTCATCTTAGGATGAGGACACAACAATACTGTAACTATTTGTTCAACTCCATCTTCCACAATCTCTCTCTCCATCATATTAGTCACTTTTAAATTATCCACAAACACTATAACCACATCCTTTAGCACAAATTAAACAGCCATTTTGAAAAACTAATTTTTCTCCACAGACTGGACAGTTTTCACTAGATTTAGCACTATTCTCTACATATTTAGCAATAGTTCTAGCTAAAACTTTATGAAATGCAGTTAATTCTCCCTTACTTTTTTTAAGTTGGTCTACAAGGAAGTTAAATCCAACATCACTTCTTATAGAAATAGATAACAATCTTGTTACCATTTCAAGCTGATCATCCATTAAGTCTGCAAAGTTATCAACAATTATGTTACCTTCTTGGTCTTGTAACTGATAATAACCTTTCTTAATCTTAACATTCTTACCTATTGTAGGGACTTTAATGTTCTCAGGTGTAGGACAAACAAATATTTCATATGGTTTACCTTCATAGAAGCCCAGAGAGCAAAGATAATTCTCTCCCTTAACTGTCATAGTATGAATATGAGAAAGTAGCTCAGAAGGTCTCTTTGGGGCCTTTCTTGAGGGATCTTTAACCTCATTGTTCTTTTCTACTAATACACCACTTCTACTACCATCTCTATAGCATTGCTACCTCTACTTTCATAGAGGATTGGACTATACCATGATCCCATTAGGATCCCTCCATTATAGTCTCTGAACATCTTGTAATCCATTTATATTTATAACATTCTATAGGACATTCTCCTATATATCTTAAGAATTCTATAAAAGATTTATTATTTAAATAATATGCTCCACCATTATTGTATTTATAGTATTTACAATCTCCAAACTGTTTTAATTGAGATAAAATAAATTCATTATAATGTTTACAAGAAATTTGTCCTCTATGAGTCTTAGCCTTAGATTGTCTAGTACTACTTCCATCTCCTATAAACCACCATAATAACATAATTTTATCTAAAATAATATTAGGAAGAATTTTTCTTTTTTGTTTTTGTTTCTCCATTTCATCTTTAGGATAAAATAAATCATATAGTTCTAAAAATTCTTTTCTTGTTTCAGTTTGAAAACTATAACATTTGGTTTCTTTTCTATAAAATATTTTTGAGCATTTAATTCCATTTTGTTCAAATATAGTAATTAAATACTCATGCACTTCTTTATGTTTATCTGTATAAGTGAAATATGGATTTTTAAAATTCTTACTCAATCTCAAACTTCCATCTCCTAAGATTAACCCAATAATAAGAGATCTAAATTCTTTGCTAAGTTTAATTTCTGGCTTCTCCATAAAACTCTCTTTAACAGATCTTACTTTTACTGAATTCTTAATCAAATGATATCTTAGAGTTCCTAAATTTATATTATATTTTATAGAAAGTTTATTCATACTTTCTCCATTAAGATACTCTTCAATAATGTTATTCCAAAATGAATTAGAATTTTGCTGCTGATTTTCCATTTCTAAAAATTAAAAGGTTTTACAATAATTACACAAAGATAGTATAAAAATTGTAAAATTCCAAATAATTTTTTCATCTTAACATTTTTCAAACATTCACACTTATCCTCTCAGATTATGCTGTAGTAGTTAAGCTTTAGGAGGTTCCAGCAATTTAGAAGGTTGTTCAATACATATTACTATGTAAGGCTGCCTAACTTAACAGTTACTCCTTTAAGACCCATCTTATATGCATTAAGATAGATATTCTTAACAACATCTTTCTCTACATTAGATGGAAGATTAATAGTAGTACTAATAGAACTAGTAGTATATTTCTGTACTATAGCTTGGATTTCTAATCTAGTTTTCCAATCAATATCTGCAGCTTCATTCTTATAATAAGGAGAAGACTTAAATAATACATTAATCATTCCCTTAGGAATCTCATTAAACTTTTTACCTGTTTGAATCTCACAAAACTTTTGGAAGGTCTTATGAGCAACTATAAATTCTCTAAATTTCTCCTTAGTATTTGGATCAACAAAATCATATTTCTCATCAAAGTTATTAACTTTCACTCTTCTAGTATAGAAAGTCTTAAAGATTGGTTCAATTCCAGATGTAGTTTGGGTCAATAATGACCCTGAACCTACAGGTGCTACAGTACTAAGAGAAACATTTCTTCTTCCTAGTTTAGCCATTCTATGATGAATATCATAATAATTCTCAAACAAGAATTCATACCAATCATTATGTTCTTTTTCAGAATCATAGCTTAAGAATGGACCTCTTAAATAGCCTAAATCAATACTAGCTTCTAATTCAGCTTTAAACTTAGTTTCCATGATTCCTTCTACTAGATGATGAGAATCTTTAAATGCAAGATTCATAGCTGCAATAGTGTCTCCTAATGCAGTAAATCCACATCCAATTCTCCTTCCTTGTTGAGCTGTATCATATACTCTTCTCCATAGATTCTTCTCACTCTCAGAATCAGATTTCTCTATAATATTAAGAATATTTTTACATTCAAGTTCAATAACATCATCTAAGAAGATGACTTGTTGATATGCTACTTTCCTAAATAATTCAAAATCAAAATATGCTTCACTTGTAAATGGATTTATTACAAATGAAAGCAAATTAATATGAGACAATCTACAACTATCTGCATCACTAAGAGGTTGCTCTCCACACTGAGCTGTAATAACTCCTCCAAATATACCACTATGATTTATTTCCTCAGTAAAACAATAAACTTTGTCTTCTAATTGGTCTTGTTTTTCAATAGAAATTATTCTAATAAATCTTTCTGAATCTCTTGTATTTTCAATATTAAGATCTACTCTATGTGTAGTTAATCCCATTTGAACTAGCTTATTCACATATGTTCCATTAATACTTAATCTATAAGAAGTCTTACAAAAATATTTTTTAAGTTTTCTATTAGAATCAGGCATTAGATGTTCTTTAGCTTTTTTCATAACATTTACTTTTCCATTACATCCCAATGTATTTAGTAAATATTTGATTCTCATTAGAAAATCTCTGTCTACAGAAGAAATTTGTACACTAGATTGCCACACACTTCCATCAGAATCTATAATTCCAGCTAGCCAATCTAATCTATTTTTAATAGTATAAGAATGATCTGGAATAAATTCTTTTGGCTCATATAGTTTACTTGCAGAGAATATATTTTTATTTCTCTTTAAATCTCCTATAAGCTTGCCTTCTAAATATGGAAGAACTTTAATCTTCTTACCATATATCCAAATATATCTTCTATTAGGCCTATTCTTTTCTTTAGCTCCATCACCTGCATAAAAGCCTTGAGTATACATATCATAATCTGCTTCTTTAGTGCCCTCAATCACAGGAAAATTACACTTGACTAAAGCATCATTTATCTTTAAATTCTTAGCTTCAACTCTAGACTTGTCTTTCAAGATAAATTTATGATATGGAGTAACTCTTAATTCATTACCATCAGAAAACTTAATCTTTAGAATTTCTTGATTATAGCCAGTTATTCTAGGAATAACATCAGACCATTCATATCCATTCCAAATTGTAGTTTTTTGTCCTACTAAAGAATCTATTCTTTGATACCCAAATTTAGTTAAAATCTTAGTGTCCCCAGATACACAAGGATTTGTAGTAACAGCTCTTAAATTCTCATATACTGATGCAGGATCAAAATTGATAATATTATCCCATAATAGGATTCCTGGTTCTGCTGTCTTCCATGCACATTCAATGATCAGATCTAACAGTTCTTTAGCTTTAACTTTCTTAATATACCCTGTATAATTT
>ERZ894248.152-NODE-152-length-20358-cov-8.54416_pt1 | contig 20358 bp, 21 predicted proteins | sample MGYA00380300_ERZ894248 | MGnify/ENA primary metagenome ERZ894248 (study PRJEB32331, sample SAMN06328432) | human gut metagenome | biome: human gut microbiome; feature: stool | host: Homo sapiens | collected 2014-03-14 ... | reverse complement strand
GCTGATGAAAGTGATCGCCCCCTACCCGCTCTCGACGCCGGTTGCCGACATTGCCGCACAGGCGTTAAGCCCGCAGGGAATCGTCGCCATGCGCGAACGGGTGGCGCAAATTATTGCAGAACGCGAATACCTGATTGCCGCACTAAAAGAGATCCCCTGCGTGGAGCAGGTTTTCGACTCCGAAACCAACTACATTCTGGCGCGCTTTAAAGCCTCCAGCGCAGTGTTTAAATCTTTGTGGGATCAGGGCATTATCTTACGTGATCAGAATAAACAACCCTCTTTAAGCGGCTGCCTGCGAATTACCGTCGGAACCCGTGAAGAAAGCCAGCGCGTCATTGACGCCTTACGTGCGGAGCAAGTTTGATGAGTCAGAAGTATCTTTTTATCGATCGCGATGGAACCCTGATTAGCGAACCGCCGAGTGATTTTCAGGTGGACCGTTTTGACAAACTCGCCTTTGAACCGGGCGTGATCCCGGAACTGCTGAAGCTGCAAAAAGCGGGCTACAAGCTGGTGATGATCACGAATCAGGATGGTCTGGGAACACAAAGTTTCCCGCAGGCGGATTTTGATGGCCCGCACAACCTGATGATGCAGATCTTCACCTCGCAAGGCGTGCAGTTTGATGAAGTGCTGATTTGTCCGCACCTGCCCGCCGATGAGTGCGACTGCCGTAAGCCGAAAGTAAAACTGGTGGAGCGTTATCTCGCTGAGCAAGCGATGGATCGTGCCAATAGTTATGTGATTGGCGATCGCGCGACCGATATTCAACTCGCTGAAAACATGGGCATTAATGGTTTACGCTACGACCGCGAAATCCTGAACTGGCCGATGATTGGCGAGCAACTCACGAAACGAGACCGTTACGCCCATGTAGTGCGCAACACCAAAGAGACGCAAATTGACGTCCAGGTGTGGCTGGATCGCGAAGGTGGCAGCAAGATTAACACCGGCGTTGGCTTCTTTGATCACATGCTGGATCAGATCGCTACCCACGGCGGTTTCCGTATGGAAATCAACGTCAAAGGCGACCTCTATATCGACGATCACCACACCGTCGAAGATACCGGTCTGGCGCTGGGCGAAGCGTTAAAAATAGCTCTTGGCGACAAACGCGGTATTTGCCGCTTCGGTTTTGTGCTGCCGATGGACGAATGCCTTGCCCGCTGCGCGCTGGATATCTCTGGTCGCCCGCATCTGGAATATAAAGCTGAATTTACCTACCAGCGTGTGGGCGATCTCAGCACTGAAATGATCGAACACTTCTTCCGCTCACTCTCTTACACCATGGGCGTGACGCTGCACCTGAAAACCAAAGGTAAAAACGATCATCACCGTGTAGAGAGCCTGTTCAAAGCGTTTGGCCGCACCCTACGCCAGGCCATCCGCGTGGAAGGCGACACCCTGCCCTCGTCGAAAGGAGTGCTGTAATGAACGTGGTGATCCTTGATACTGGCTGCGCCAATTTGAACTCGGTGAAGTCAGCCATTGCGCGTCACGGTTATGAACCCAAAGTCAGCCGTGACCCGGACGTGGTGTTGCTGGCCGATAAACTGTTTTTACCCGGCGTTGGCACCGCACAAGCAGCGATGGATCAGGTGCGTGAGCGCGAGCTGTTTGATCTCATCAAAGCCTGTACCCAACCGGTGCTGGGCATCTGCTTAGGGATGCAACTGCTGGGGCGGCGCAGCGAAGAGAGCAACGGCATCGACTTGCTGGGCATCATCGACGAAGACGTGCCGAAAATGACCGACTTTGGTCTGCCGCTGCCGCATATGGGCTGGAACCGCGTTTACCCGCAGGCAGGCAACCGCCTGTTTCAGGGGATTGAAGACGGCGCGTACTTTTACTTTGTTCACAGCTACGCAATGCCAGTTAATCCGTGGACCATCGCCCAGTGTAATTACGGCGAACCGTTCACCGCGGCGGTACAAAAAGATAACTTCTACGGCGTGCAGTTCCACCCGGAGCGTTCTGGTGCCGCTGGCGCTAAGTTGCTAAAAAACTTCCTGGAGATGTGATGATTATTCCGGCATTAGATTTAATCGACGGCACCGTGGTGCGTCTCCATCAGGGCGATTACGGCAAACAACGCGATTACGGTAACGACCCGCTGCCACGCTTACAGGATTACGCTGCGCAAGGTGCCGAAGTGTTGCACCTGGTGGATCTGACCGGGGCAAAAGATCCGGCTAAACGTCAAATCCCGCTGATTAAAACCCTGGTCGCGGGTGTTAACGTTCCAGTGCAGGTTGGTGGCGGCGTGCGTAGCGAAGAAGACGTGGCGGCGTTACTGGAAGCAGGCGTTGCGCGTGTGGTGGTTGGCTCCACCGCGGTGAAATCACCAGAAATGGTGAAAGGCTGGTTTGAACGTTTTGGTGCCGATGCCTTAGTGCTGGCGCTGGATGTCCGTATTGACGAGCAAGGCAACAAGCAGGTGGCAGTCAGCGGCTGGCAAGAGAACTCGGGCGTTTCACTGGAACAACTGGTGGAAACCTATCTGCCCGTCGGCCTGAAACATGTGCTGTGTACCGATATCTCGCGCGACGGCACACTGGCAGGTTCTAACGTCTCTTTATATGAAGAAGTGTGCGCCAGATATCCGCAGGTGGCATTTCAGTCATCCGGCGGCATTGGCGACATTGATGATGTGGCGGCCCTGCGTGGTACTGGCGTGCGCGGCGTAATAGTTGGTCGGGCATTACTGGAAGGTAAATTCACCGTGAAGGAGGCCATCGCATGCTGGCAAAACGTATAATTCCGTGTCTCGACGTTCGTGATGGTCAGGTGGTGAAAGGCGTACAGTTTCGTAACCATGAAATCATTGGCGATATCGTGCCGCTGGCAAAACGCTACGCTGAAGAAGGTGCAGATGAACTGGTGTTCTACGATATCACCGCTTCCAGCGATGGCCGTGTGGTAGATAAAAGCTGGGTATCTCGCGTGGCGGAAGTCATCGACATTCCGTTTTGTGTGGCGGGTGGGATTAAGTCTCTGGAAGATGCCGCGAAAATTCTTTCCTTTGGCGCGGATAAAATTTCCATAAACTCGCCTGCGCTGGCGGACCCGACGTTAATTACTCGCCTGGCCGATCGCTTTGGCGTGCAGTGTATTGTGGTTGGTATTGATACCTGGTACGACGCTGAAACCGGTAAATATCATGTGAATCAATATACCGGCGATGAAAGCCGCACCCGCGTCACTCAGTGGGAAACGCTCGACTGGGTACAGGAAGTGCAAAAACGCGGTGCCGGAGAAATCGTCCTCAACATGATGAATCAGGACGGCGTGCGTAACGGTTACGACCTCGAGCAGCTGAAAAAAGTACGTGAAGTTTGCCACGTCCCGCTGATTGCCTCCGGTGGCGCGGGGACCATGGAACACTTCCTCGAAGCCTTCCGCGATGCCGACGTTGACGGCGCGCTGGCAGCTTCCGTATTCCACAAACAAATAATCAATATTGGTGAATTAAAAGCGTACCTGGCAACACAGGGCGTGGAGATCAGGATATGTTAACAGAACAACAACGTCGCGAACTGGACTGGGAAAAAACCGACGGACTGATGCCGGTGATTGTGCAACATGCAGTATCCGGCGAAGTGTTAATGCTGGGCTACATGAACCCGGAAGCCTTAGACAAAACCATCGAAAGCGGCAAAGTCACCTTCTTCTCGCGCACTAAACAGCGACTGTGGACCAAAGGCGAAACGTCGGACAATTTCCTCAACGTGGTGAGTATTGTGCCGGACTGCGACAACGACACGTTACTGGTGCTGGCGAATCCCATTGGTCCAACCTGCCACAAAGGCACCAGCAGCTGCTTCGGCGACACCGTTCACCAGTGGCTGTTCCTTTATCAACTGGAACAACTGCTCGCCGAACGTAAATCCGCCGACCCGGAAACCTCCTATACCGCCAAACTGTATGCCAGCGGCACCAAACGCATTGCGCAGAAAGTGGGCGAAGAAGGGGTGGAAACCGCACTGGCAGCGACAGTACATGACCGCTTTGAGCTGACCAACGAGGCATCTGACTTGATGTATCACCTGCTGGTGCTGTTGCAGGATCAGGATCTGGATTTAACGACGGTGATTGAGAACCTGCGCAAACGGCATCAGTGAGTTGCGGGGTAAGCGGATGCGACAACAACATCGCATCCGGCAAAAAAAACGGGCAAGGTGTCACCACCCTGCCCTTTTTCTTTAAAACCGAAAAGATTACTTCGCGTTGTAATTACGCAGAGCGTTACGCCCCAACACAATCCCCGCGCCAACCATGCCGCCCAGCAGCACTGCCAGAATCAAGGTAATTGCCTTTTTCGGGCTATCGCGACGAATAGGTAACGTCGGTTTCATCACATAGCGGTAAGCATGAATATCAAGATCATCAACCCTTAAGTTTTCAATATCCAACAGGTTTTGACGTGTCTGATAGTAGTTTGGTGAGAACACCAACGGACGAGTCGCCTCATGCTTAATCATCGACTCCAGCGCTTCGCTCCCCAAAAGGAACAACGTATCTTGCGTGATATCTTCGCCAGTCTGTTGAATTTGCGGTTTTGTCACCTGCGCCTGATTCGCATACTGCAACGCTTCCTGAATCTGACGGATACGCAGATCTTTCTGCTCTTGCGCGACTACTTCCTGAGTTCTTAAAGAGTCCTGCAAGTTTTTCCGTCCCAGAGCAATGTTGTCCTTGAGATCCTTTTCTAGCTCTTGATTCACTTTATCATCAACTTGCTGAATGTATTGGGCCAACTTCATTTGTGCTCCCTCTGCAGTTTGCCCAACATAAGAAACAGTCAATGGTAATTGCTGGTTCTTAACAGAAGGTTCGATGGTAAGTTTTTCTGGTTCTTCCTGATTATCCAGCGTTTCTGCTAATGCAGAGAAGGCAGAACTGAAGCGACCAATTAACGTCTCCTGTAAATCCGATACTTTCGGTGCAGCCTGACCATAGATAACATTCATGGCATTGTTATAGCCAGCAATTTGCCCCACGTCGGGCTGAGTGATAATTGCTGTTGACGTCCATTTCTCCTTCGCTACTGCCAAATATCCAATAGCCAGGGCAATAGCCACAATGACGGAAATGATGATTGTCATCTTGCCACGCCACAACTGCACTAGTAAATCAATCAAATCAATCTGTTCCGGGTCATGGTTTTGCCCAGAAACATTATTATTTTCTACTCTCATCATTACCCTAACTGACGGAAATTTCCAAGTCCGCATAGTTTAGCGATAATCCTAGTGAATGCTATAGGATAAGTGATAAAAATAATGAATTATTGCGGAGGTAACAAAAGACAATCAGGGCGAAAATCGCCCTGATAACAGGATGTTAGTCACTGCCAAAGAGATCGCGGGTGTAGACTTTGTCTGCCACATCCTTAAGCTCTTCTGCCATACGGTTGGAGATAATGACGTCGGCTTGTTGTTTGAAGGTGGCGAGATCACGTTCCAGGCGAGAGTTGAAGAATGAGTCTTCTTTCATCACTGGCTCGTAGATGATCACTTCAACACCTTTCGCCTTGATACGTTTCATAATCCCCTGAATAGAAGACGCACGGAAGTTATCTGAACCACTCTTCATAATCAGACGATAAATACCGACCACTTGCGGCTTGCGTGACAAAATGGCATCGGCAATAAAATCTTTACGCGTGCGGTTAGCATCGACAATTGCCGAGATCAGGTTATTCGGCACAGACTGATAGTTCGCCAGTAACTGCTTGGTATCTTTCGGCAAACAATAACCACCATAACCAAACGACGGGTTGTTGTAATGGTTGCCAATACGCGGATCGAGACAAACGCCTTCGATAATCTGGCGAGTATTCAGACCTAAACTTTCTGCGTAGCTATCCAGTTCGTTAAAGTATGCCACGCGCATCGCCAGGTAGGTGTTTGCAAAAAGTTTAATCGCTTCTGCTTCGGTCGAATCGGTGAACAGGGTCGGGATATTTTGCTTAATCGCGCCTTCCTGTAATAACGCCGCAAAACGTTCTGCGCGTTCTGAACGCTCACCGATGACAATACGTGACGGATGGAGATTATCGTAAAGGGCTTTACCTTCACGGAGAAATTCGGGGGAGAAAATAATATTTTCAGTACGATATTTCTTATGCATCGCTGCGGTAAAACCAACGGGAACCGTTGATTTGATGACCATAATTGCATAAGGATTTATCTCAACTACGTCTTTAATTACTGATTCTACACTGGATGTATTGAAATAATTAGTTTTAGGATCATAGTCGGTTGGAGTGGCGATGATGACATAATCAGCATCCCGGTAGGCTTCATTTTTATCTAATGTGGCATTAAAGTGTATTTTATCTGATTGCAAAAACTGCTGAATTTCCTTATCAACAATAGGAGATATCCGATCATTCAGCATAGCAACGCGTGACGGTAAAATATCTAATGCCACAACCTCATGATTTTGTGCGATTAGAAGCCCGTTTGACAAGCCTACATAGCCAGTACCGGAAATGGTGATTTTCATTTCATGCTCTCAGAATTAACTTAACTGTGAATCATGATGTTTTTAGCATCCTGATAAGAGCTAAATGTTTTAACGCTACGTTATTAGCTGGTCAACGCTACGAAAAACAATTCAGATTTTCTTTATAAGAATAGCTGATATTTATTAAGTTAATATTAAGCAGTGAAATTTAGTCTATAAGATAAATGGCAAAAAAAAGCCCGGTGCAATATACGCCGGGCCTCAATTTTATTGTTGGTTAAATCAGATTAATCCAGCCATTCAGTATGGAATACACCTTCTTTATCAATGCGCTTATAAGTATGCGCACCGAAATAGTCACGCTGTGCCTGGATCAGGTTCGCAGGCAGAACAGCGGCACGGTAGCTATCGTAATAGGCAACCGCAGCAGCGAAGGTCGGAACCGGGATACCGTTCTGTACTGCATAAGCAACGACATCACGCAGCGCCTGCTGGTAGTCATCGGCAATTTGCTTGAAGTACGGAGCCAGCAGCAGGTTAGCGATCTGTGGATTTTCGGCATAAGCATCGGTGATTTTCTGCAGGAACTGCGCACGGATGATGCAGCCAGCACGGAAAATCTTCGCGATTTCGCCGTAGTTCAGATCCCAGTTGTACTCTTCAGACGCTGCGCGCAGCTGAGAGAAACCCTGAGCGTAAGAAACGATTTTACCCAGATACAGCGCACGACGAACTTTCTCGATGAACTCACCTTTGTCGCCAGCTGGCTGCGCTTGCGGGCCAGAGAGAACTTTAGATGCGGCAACACGCTGCTCTTTCAGAGAAGAGATATAACGTGCAAACACAGACTCGGTAATCAGCGACAGCGGTTCGCCGAGATCCAGCGCGCTCTGGCTGGTCCATTTACCGGTACCTTTGTTAGCCGCTTCATCCAGGATCACATCAACCAGGTAGTTACCGTCTTCATCTTTTTTAGTGAAGATGTCTTTGGTGATGTCGATCAGGTAGCTGCTCAGTTCACCGTTATTCCACTCGGTAAAGGTCTGTGCCAGTTCTTCGTTAGAAAGATTCAGGCCGCCTTTCAGGAGAGAATAGGCTTCAGCAATCAGCTGCATATCACCGTATTCAATACCGTTGTGAACCATCTTCACATAGTGACCTGCGCCATCGGCACCAATATATGTAACGCACGGTTCGCCATCTTCAGCAACGGCGGCGATTTTGGTCAGGATCGGCGCAACCAGCTCATAGGCTTCTTTCTGGCCACCAGGCATAATGGAAGGACCTTTCAGCGCACCTTCTTCACCACCGGAGACACCGGTACCTATAAAGTTAAAACCTTCTGCAGAAAGCTCGCGGTTACGACGGATGGTATCCTGGAAGAAGGTGTTACCACCATCAATGATGATGTCACCTTTATCGAGGTACGGCTTGAGGGAATCAATAGCAGCATCCGTGCCTGCACCTGCTTTCACCATTAACAGGATGCGACGAGGCGTTTCCAGAGATTCAACAAACTCTTTCACCGTATAGTAAGGAACCAGTTTCTTGCCTGGATTTTCGGCAATCACCTCTTCTGTCTTCTCACGGGAACGGTTGAAAATAGAGACGGTATAACCACGGCTTTCGATGTTGAGCGCAAGGTTGCGCCCCATCACTGCCATACCGACTACGCCGATCTGTTGCTTTGACATTGTTTACTCCTATCAGTGGCGCAACGCACAACAAAGTGCAGTTTGAATGTATTCATTATATTTATCAACATTTTGTTGATTCATAGTTAATAGGATTTTATAGACTTAAGAACACTATTGGCCCATATAATATCGGATTGTGCTGAATATGTGTTCTTTCCACAGCGAATCCAAGTCAGTCAATGATTCGGATCTTAAGTACATTTTATTATCAGAGATTTGAACTCTATTACTGATAATGGCCTTTTCAACTTGTTCAATACTATCTATAATAGTAATAGCATTAGGATCTATCTCCTCTATTATTTGTGCTGAAGGTATTTTTGTTGATATGATTTCTAATCCTAAGGAATATGCTTCTAAATTAGGAAGACCAAGTCCTTCCCACTTTGACAAACATATAAACCTTTTTGACATCATAAGCACTTTAATAAAATCATCCCTACACAAATTAGAGAATATCAATGGATTAAATGGTAAGCTATTTCGAGACGCATTTACTAATGCAACTGTAAATCCGTTGTTATTCAGTCTATAAAACTCACTTAAAGTTAGATTATAATTTTTATAATCTCCATCACGTAAAATCATTAAAGCGTCATAAATTTTCTCACCTGTAAGACTAAAGTTAGTAGATGTTTTAATAAATGGAAAGCCAATTGTTTTAGGGTTATTATTGTTATGTATTCTTTGTTCAAGATACTTACTTGTATATAACAGAGTGTCAGATTTTAGATAATTTCTCCATAATATAGTTCCAAACCAACTCAGACGCTTAGGGTAAAACAATGATTCAATGTCTTGGATAAGTGAGAATTTTGCAGGTTTTATAAAATTAAATAATGACGTCAAATGGTGTGTAGCTATATAATATTTAGAAAATAAAGAATAAAAAGAAGAACAAAAGAAACTTATTATATTTATGATAGTGTTACATAGACCTCTTTTAGGAATATTAAGCTCAATCTCATCAATTTTTTTTAACCTAAATCCAGAATGCCCGTATACATCTAATCCTTTTTTCTTTAGGAAAAGACCTAGCTCCAATGACACCAAATTTCCACCAGAGAGATTAAATTGTGGGATAGAAATGATTAACTTATTCATAAAATCCTTTCAAATATTTCAGATCTTTATATTTCAATGATATATAACATCTATTTAGAATAATATATAGCCTGATAAATATCATCTCAAATATATTATTGCTATATACTAACCTTTTACCTTTGATCATTTCCTCATAGCGTCTTCTCAAGGAGTCACTATTATCATTTAAGGTGGACAATGTTAAGTCATGATCGAATGAATAATCTAGAATATATGCAATACCTTTATTTTCCCGGAATTTCTTCATAAAAAAGTCATCTGTACAGTAATTGCCAAGTCTTATATCATAAGAAAAACGCGTTCGGATAAGATATTTAGAAGAAATAATCATACCACTATTTATAGCACCTAGTTTTTTTGATGAAATAAAACCAGATGCAATTTCCTTGTAATAAAAACCTTTTACATAATATATCTTTGTAGGACTGATTATTCTGCCTTTATGCATGATTTTGGGCAAAAATAGATCTACATTACTTCTCTTCTCAGCATTATAAAACTCTTGAAAATACTCAGGACCAAATATTGAATCTTGATCCAACAACATTAGAAAGCGAGCTTGATGTATAAATTCTTGAAAAAAATGATTATACACAATCGATAACGGATAATTATTCTTTTGATGCTGATAACTTAATAATATATCATTTTGTAAAAACAATTCTTTAAGTCTATTTAAGTCAGTGGAACTCTGTGAGTCGGGGGAGTTATCCCATAACTTAACGAGTATTTTTTTATTAGTGTCTTTTAATTCAGAAAAAGAATGAAGGAGAGATCTAATAGTTCCAGACGCGAAGATTTTTTCTTTATATATTACTACAAGACAAACAATATAATAATTGTTACTCATTTTCTTTAGCCTTAAAAAAAATATAGAACGATGGTGCAATCAATAAAGACATTAAAATGAATGCATTATAATCGCTATAAATTATTGGACCTTTTATCATAATCAGCATAAAAGTAAAAAATATTGCAATAGATAATTTTTTATCCTGACTTTTAATATATGCATACAATAAATAGGAAAATGAACAAATAAGAAAGAAAATAAAACCTACCCAACCACCATATAGGATAATCAGAATATAACCAGAGTCTGATCCTCTAATAGTGCTTCCAAGCATATCTCCATATTGCCCCCATAGACCATATCCTAAGATATTATCTGGCATAAACAGATGATTCTCTAAAAGATCATCTGTCGACTCGGTCTCAATATTTCCATTAAGAATGTTTAACAAAGGCTCGAACATCCATGATAGTTGCTGATTATGTATAAGCTCATTAGAGTGAAATAGTGACAAATACATTATTAGTATTATAAATATAAAACCTGATATTATAATTTTAGGTGCATAACGATAAAAATAAACCAATGTAAATATAAATATAACTACTAAACCTGTTCTACCGGATGATAAAGCAGAGAGTAATACTAATGGGTAAATTATAAAATTTATTTTTTTTCTGCTTCGTAAAGAGAAATCAATTAAAACAGCCAACGTAGCTGCTACTGAGTAATCGTATATCGACACACCTCTGAACCCAAGATTTCTCATACCTAGGGTATCTTTCCACCAATCATCTATACTAATTATATTTAGCCAAGCACTAACAACTGAAGGAAACATTATTTCTATAACTTTGAAAATTGAATCTATAAAGAAACATAATAAAATAAGCCTATTAATATCATACAAGGGTGTTTGTGTTTTTTTTAACAAAAATAAAAACAGAAAAATCACTAAAATCAATGCTTTAATAAAGGGATAAAGAATATTTCTTAACGAAAAAAAATCAAATGTTCCAGAAAATAAACCAGTTGCTCCCAACAATACATAAAGCATATAAGAGAATATAATAATAGAAATAGGTTTTATGCAAAGTAGTACCTGATTTATCCTTAATATTAAGCATAATGACATAATACATAATACAATCAACTCTATTTTAAAATTTCCTCCCCAAAGCACAATTCCAGGGAAAAAAACAGTTAATAAAATAAGTATTATTGAAGTGGTTCTCACGCCCCAATGCATTTAATAACCTTAGCAGGTGTTCCTGCCGCAACAGTAAACGATGGTATGTTGCTAACAACAACGGAATTAGCAGCTATAATAGCTCCAGAGCCAATCGTAACTCCTGGCAAGATCATAACACCATCGCATATCCATACATTGTCACCAATAATGACCTCTCCCTTAGAAAAGAGAGTACGCTCATAAGGGCTAATAAATTTTTCTTCAGCGACAAGTTTCCCATGACTATGATCCGTAATTAATACATTACTACCTATTAGCACCCCTTTGCCAATTGTTATTCGGTTTATGCACGCTATATGAACATTATTACTAAACCTACAATTAGAGCCTATTACAATTATTCCTTTGTTTTTTACATTCTCAATCCATAAATTTGTCCCAGCATAAAAGTTATCTGAAAAATATATTCTGGAAGAGTTTGATATAAATCCCCCCGGCCCAATTGATATATTTTTGATACCAAAGCGCCGTTTATATGATGAATTTATAATAGAGTTCTTTAATTTAGAAAAAAAAATTATTATTGAAGCTACCAGTCCATATTTATATATTTTTGATAACATGATAAACCCTATCGATTTCTTTCTCATGTTGCTCAGGTGTTTTAAGCTTTTTCACACCAGCATTCAACTGTACTATAGTTTTTCTATTTAGATTATTTATCCAAGCAATAAACGCCTGGAAGGAGCATTGATCATCCGGATCAAAAAGATATCCATTTACCAAATGTTGTATGAAATCTGGTATACCACCTCTACTTGTCGCTAAAACAGGAGTTTTTAGGTTGAGAAACTCCATAACAACCTGAGGGGCATTATCTTCCCATATCGGAACGACGAGGCCTAAATTGATAGTAGATATTATTTCTTTCAAATTTTCTTGTACATATGTCCCCTTGTTTATAAGTCCATATTTTTCTAATCTAGTCAGCCATTTCTTATCAGCTCTTCCATAGAAGTGAAATTCAATATTTTTATTGGTAGTTTGTTTTATTATTTTCAAAATAATATCACTCCCCTTAATATAAGAAAGAGTTCCTAATATACCAATAATTATCTTTCCGTTTTCTTCTTTAGGCAAGGGCAATTCCGTTGCAGTGATATTACCAATATGAAGAACCTTGTAAGAAGCATTAGGTACGAGTTTACTGTATATCTCTTTAACTTTTTCAGAAACAGGCAGCAATAAACTTGCCCCCTCTAGAAATGTTTTAACATTTTCAATTCTTCTTGCAGGTTCATTAGTTTTAATTCGTGGTAGTGGAATAGATAATTTAGAACTTATTTTACGTGCAATATCAATAGAATCAAAATAACCACAGCAGACATTACACTTATCAATATTCACCTCATGACAAATGTTGTTTTTATAATCACTCATAAATATACGAGGACAAATCAAAAAGTAGTCATGCAGGCTCACTACATATTTGGGAATCTCTTTTGATAAGCGACTTAATAATGAAGAAGGAAAGTCTAACACCATATGAAAATGGACGATATCATACTCTCGGCATATATTTAATACTTCTTTTGCATATTTTTCATCTTCAATGCTCAGCTTTAGTGAGAAAGGTTTAATTTTTTTTGAATAAATATTAGTTACATACTCAAGATTTTCTGATGAACATCCACCAGACAAGACATGAACTTCGTGTCCGGCATTACGTTGAGAAATAACTAGAGATCTGACATAGTTTGTAATACCACCAACATATAAAAAAGGAAACCCCGTAGCTACATGTAATACTTTCATTTCATCCTCTGAAGATGGTTTTTACTGAATTGGAATAAGAATCAAAGCTTTTGAAAATAGATTTTTTAATAATAAAATATATTGCATTACTTACATGCCAGCGGAAAGCCTTAGATAAAATCTTACGATTCTCATGCATTGCTAAATGTATTGCTTTAAACTGAGGGAGATAAACTAATTTGATTTTTTTTAATTTTAATCTATAACAAAGATCTATGTCTTCACAATACATATAGTAGCGTTCATCGAATCCCATTATATCGCGAAAGATAGCCAAATTAATACATAAAAATGAACCAGCACACCAATCGATTTCACATGGTTCAATAATTTTTGACCTGTCAATTTTTGTCTTGTTGATGTTAAATATGATCGAACTTACAAAATCAGTAAGAGTAGGAAATTTCCTGATAAACTCATCGCGTTTAGTAAAATCTTCATTTTTAAAAAGGTCAATTGTACTTGCCTTTATATTTTTAGAAATAATGTACTTATAAAAACTAACCAATACTTCATGCTTAATTAAAACGTCAGGATTAAGAAATAAAACATAATCCAAATTATCGTTTATTTTATGTTTATTAATTATTTTGCTTACCATTTCATTATTATTTTGACCAAACCCCATTTTTTTATAGTTACAAAAATATTCAACCTCATATTTTTCACAGACTCTCTTTAACTCATCATTTCCGATGTTGTCTTTTACCAAGATTTTTACATCTGAGCAGGGGTTATAATCAGCAAAACTTAGTAGATTTTTGACATGTTGTTCATGATTATGGCTTACTATTATACAATACAGCATATCAATTTATTTCCAATTTTACTTGATTTAAAGCTGATCTAATAACCTGATGCATATCATAATACTTATACTCAGCCAATCTGCCTCCAAATACAAACTTGGTATTTTTCTTAGACAATTCCCGATATTTCTTATAAATCGTCATGTTTTTGTCATCATTTACTGGATAGTACGGTTCATCACCAGGTTTCCATTCGCCGGGAAACTCTTTTGTTATAACTGTAAGTTGCGAATCTATATAATCAAAATGCTTATGTTCAATTATACGCGTAAACGGAATATCGCGTTCTGTATAGTTGATAACCGCATTACCTTGGAAGTTTGGCCGTTTTATAATTTCTGTTTTAAATAATAACGTCCGATATTCAAGATATCCAAAGCAATAATTATAAAAGGCATCGATTGGTCCCGTGTAAATTATCCTATCAGCAATAGAGTCAAAATAATCACGGTTTTCTAGATAATCAACATTTAAATGAACATCAACACCATCAAGCATCTTTTCTACTAATCCAGAATATCCACCGATCGGAATGCCTTGATAGCGATCAGAGAAATAGTTATTATCAAAGGTAAACCTTACTGGTATGCGTTTAATAATAAAAGCGGGAAGTTCTGTAGCTTTTCGCCCCCACTGTTTTTCTGTATAACCTTTAATGAACCTCTCATATATATCTCTACCAACTAATGATATTGCTTGCTCCTCAAGATTAGACGGTGTTTTAGCATTGATTTCTTGTTTTTGTTCATTAATTTTCTTAATTGCTTCATCAGGCGTCCGCACTCCCCATAATTGATAAAATGTATTCATATTAAATGGGAGATTATATAATGCACCTTTGTAATTTGCCAAAGGTGAGTTAGTAAAGCGATTAAATTCCACGAATGAATTGACATAATCCCAAATTATTTTATCATTCGTATGAAATATATGAGCGCCATACTTGTGAACATGTATTCCTTCAACATTTTCAGTGTAAATATTACCACCAATATGCTCACGTCTCTCAATAACCATAACTTTTTTTCCAGCCTTATGAAGTTCACAGGCCAGGACAGCGCCGTAGAGACCAGCTCCAACAATAATGTAATCATACTTCATTATTCAAATTCTCTCTTTTAAAAATAGGGACTTTTTTTGCAAGCACAACAATAAGCATTGCAATCGTCACAAAAACCTCAGTTATTAGCACACTTAATGCTGCACCATTCTCACTATAGAGATATGTAGACGGGCCAATCAATATCAAACATAACCCGCCTGAGCATAAAAGTATTTTACTGAATACTTTTTTATATCCTAATGCAACTAATATCTGAATTCCTAACACATTACTTATCCCTACTACGAATGGGCAAAATGCCATAATGGTTAGTACAGAATCTGATCTTTCGAAACCGTTTCCAAATAAGATTTTAACGATAACACTTGCGAACATCATGAGTATTATACTTAACGTTAAGGTTATACCTCCCTGAAAATATAATAATTTTCTGACTAGCTCAAAGCCCTTTTCTGGAGAAGTTCTGTAAAGATAATTAATCCTTGGATAGCATGCCTGCGTAATAGGGGTAATTAACCCCTGAACTGCTTGCCTAATACGATCTGCAGCAGTAAAATAACCGACGGAAATTGGTCCAGAAAAAATTCCTAAAACTACAACAATACTTGTGGTATACATGCTTATTGCCGCAGTTGAAATAAACAAATGCCATCCATCTTTAAATTCCTGAATAATTTTTAGATCTCTTATACCAACCCAATGTACCCATTTTTTATGGTAAATTATAGTTAGTGAAATTAATCCACCAGATATCGAAGTAAAAGATGTTATTATTGCAGCAATCCATGCATCATTAGGATTATTGACCAATAAGAAGATCAGAGGGATTGCCAATAGCTTCGATATTATATTCGAGATCGAGCTCAACCCCATTTGCTCCTTCCCTTGAAAAAACCATACTGGAAACAGAATATTTCCTAATACAAGTCCAAAGCATGAAAATATTACTAATTCATGACCATTCATCACATCAAATACTTTGGTAACAGTATAAACTAGTATAGCTGAAATTATCATCAGCAAAATCTTACAACATGTTACCGACCAAAATACATTGCTGATTTTATTTATATCACCACATATAACTGAAATTTTTTGTGTTGCAGATAGGTTAAAACCATAATCGGTCAAAAGTATAAAATACTGTATGATTGCCAGTGAAAAACTTAATACTCCGTAACTTTGCGCTCCTAATACCCGAACTAAATAGGGTAGAGTAATTAAGGGAACTAAATATGTTACGCCCTGTACAACAAATAGATATACAGCATTTAGGAACACTCTACTCTTAATTACATTCATATAAATCAAGGTATGACTCGCTTATACATTATTCTAAACACGATGCATTACGATCTTTATCGGATAGAATAAAACCACCTTGAAGAGGCCAAGCAATATTAATTTTATTATCAGACCAAAGAATACTTTTTTCATATATCGGTGCATAGTAATTCGTCGTCTTATACAAAAACTCTGCCGTCTCACTCAGCACCAAAAATCCATGTGCAAATCCTTCAGGGATCCATAACTGGCGCTTATTCTCTGCAGATAAATTCACCCCAACCCATTTGCCAAAAGTTGGTGACGATTTACGAATATCAACAGCTACGTCAAAAACTTCACCAACAACGCAGCGCACCAATTTCCCTTGTGCATAAGGTTCTAACTGATAATGCAGCCCGCGTAAAACACCTTTACAAGACTTCGAATGGTTATCTTGGACAAATTCAACTTTGCGGCCTACAGCTTCCTCAAAAACCTTCTGGTTAAAGCTCTCAAAAAAGAAACCACGCTCATCACCAAAAACTTTCGGTTCAAAAATCAGTACGTCTGGAATTTCAGTTTTAATTACGTTCATTTTATTAATAACCTTTAATCATTTTGAGCAGATACTGACCATAAGCATTTTTCTTCAGCGGTTCGGCTAATACTTTCACCTGCTCAGCATCAATAAACCGTTTACGGTAAGCAATTTCTTCCGGACAGGAAACTTTCAGTCCCTGACGTTCTTCAATTGTTGCAATAAAGTTGCTTGCTTCAATAAGACTTTGATGTGTTCCCGTGTCCAGCCATGCATATCCACGCCCCATCATGGCAACGGATAAACGCCCCTGTTCCATATAAATACGGTTAATATCGGTAATTTCCAGTTCACCGCGGGCAGAAGGCTTAAGATTTTTCGCCATTTCGACAACGTCGTTATCATAGAAATAAAGCCCGGTTACCGCATAATTACTTTTTGGTTGTAACGGTTTTTCTTCCAGGCTTATTGCCGTACCGTTTTTATCAAACTCAACGACACCGTAGCGTTCAGGATCATTAACGTGATAGGCAAATACCGTTGCACCACTTTCTTTGTTAACAGCGACATCCATTAACTTCGGCAGATCGTGACCGTAAAAGATATTATCACCTAGAACCAAAGCACAATCATCACCACCGATAAACTCTTCACCGATGATAAATGCCTGCGCAAGACCATCTGGACTCGGTTGCACTTTGTACTGAAGATTTAGCCCCCACTGGCTCCCGTCACCCAGCAGTTGTTGAAAACGAGGAGTATCCTGTGGCGTACTGATAATCAGAATATCGCGAATACCCACCAACATCAGTGTAGAGAGCGGGTAATAGATCATCGGTTTATCATAAATCGGTAACAGCTGTTTACTGACAGCCATAGTCACAGGATAAAGACGTGTACCAGAACCACCCGCTAAAATAATACCTTTACGCGTTTTCATTTCATCATTCCTTTTAATTCATCTTGCTCCACCATCACGAACAAGATGCAAAAACTATTAAATTGCTGTAGTCGTAAATAATTCGTTGAGCATTCGTTTCACGCCAACCTGCCAGTCAGGCAAGACAAGCGCAAAGTTCTGCTGAAATTTTTCTGTATTAAGGCGAGAGTTATGTGGACGACGAGCTGGTGTAGGATAGGCAGTTGTTGGTACTGCGTTGAGCTTGTTGAGTGCAAGGGGAATGCCTGCTTTGCGCGCCTCTTCAAAAACCAGCGCAGCATAATCGTACCAGGTTGTGGTACCACTGGCTACCAAATGGTACAAGCCTGCGACTTCTGGTTTTTTCAGTGCAACACGAATAGCATGTGCCGTACAATCAGCCAGCAGCTCAGCACCCGTTGGTGCACCAAACTGATCGTTAATAACCGCTAATTCTTCACGCTCTTTTGCCAGACGCAACATCGTTTTGGCAAAGTTATTTCCTTTACCTGCGTATACCCAGCTGGTACGGAAAATAAGATGCTTCGCGCAATGTTCCTGTAACGCTTTTTCTCCGGCTAACTTGGTTTCACCGTAAACATTTAGCGGTGCGGTTGCATCCGTCTCCAGCCATGGTATTTCACCGGTTCCTGGAAATACGTAGTCAGTTGAGTAATGAATTACCCAGGCCCCAACTTCATTAGCCGCTTTTGCAATTGATTCAACGCTGGTCGCATTGAGTAATTGTGCAAATTCGGGTTCTGACTCAGCCTTATCTACTGCGGTATGAGCCGCAGCATTAACAATAACATCAGGGCGAATTTTTTTGACGGTTTCAGCCACACCTTCAGGATTACTAAAATCACCACAATAATCAGTGGAGTGAACATCAAGAGCAATCAAATTACCCAAAGGTGCCAGAGCACGCTGTAGTTCCCAACCTACCTGCCCTGTTTTGCCGAAAAGGAGAATATTCATTACTGGCGGCCCTCATAGTTCTGTTCAATCCACGATTGATAGGCACCACTTTTCACATTATCAACCCATTTTGTATTGGACAGGTACCATTCCACTGTCTTCCGAATCCCGCTCTCAAACGTTTCCTGTGGTTTCCATCCCAATTCGCGACCAATCTTCTCAGCATCAATTGCATAACGTCGATCGTGTCCCGGACGATCGGCGACATAAGTAATTTGCTCGCGGTAAGATTTCTCTTTCGGGACAATCTCATCCAACAAATCACAAATAGTGAGCACTACATCGATGTTTTTCTTTTCGTTGTGTCCACCAATGTTATAAGTTTCACCCGCTTTACCTTCGGTTACGACGGTATATAACGCACGCGCATGATCTTCAACATACAGCCAGTCGCGAATTTGATCCCCTTTACCATAAATAGGTAATCCTTTACCTTCCAGAGCATTCAGAATAACCAATGGAATCAATTTTTCCGGGAAATGATAAGGACCATAATTGTTAGAGCAATTAGTCACAATGGTCGGTAAACCATAGGTACGTTTCCAAGCGCGGACTAAATGATCGCTTGATGCTTTCGAAGCAGAATATGGGCTACTTGGCGCGTAAGCTGTCGTCTCAGTAAAGAGGGGTAATTGTTCTTTATTATTTACTTCGTCAGGATGAGGCAAATCACCATAGACTTCGTCAGTAGAAATATGATGAAAACGGAAGCTATTTTTCTTGTCGCCATCAAGAGCAGACCAGTAATTGCGAGCCGCTTCCAAAAGGACATAAGTACCAACAATATTGGTTTCAATAAATGCCGCAGGGCCTGTAATTGAACGATCCACATGGCTTTCAGCAGCCAGGTGCATCACTGCATCCGGCTGATGCTGAGCAAAAATCCGTGCCATTGCAGCTGCATCGCAAATATCCGCATGTTCAAAAACATAGCGTTCAGAATCAGAAACATCAGCAAGCGATTCCAGGTTTCCGGCGTACGTTAATTTATCGACATTAACAACACTATCCTGCGTATTATTTATAATGTGACGAACTACAGCAGAACCAATAAATCCTGCGCCACCAGTAACAAGTATCTTCACTTTATTATTCCATATTACTTCAGAGCATGCTGTGAAATAAGCGGCTCTCAGTTTGATTAATAGAGGTATTAATGCACGCTACCGCCCTTGGCTTTACAGCTACCAGAGCACTGCATGCATGTCTACGATGTGACGAGCGTTACCCACTCGCGCTTAACCCGAAAAATTCAAACGCTAATTGTCTTACCAATCCGCCCTGGAAACAAGGAAAATCCTGGAAAACTTTGACTAAAATCCTATTGCTAACTCGTTGTTATTCTGATTGTTTATATAAAACAACGGCAGGAAAATTCGCAACAAATTACTTTCGCCACAAATCTTCACTGCCGTTATAATTTTCTTATCAACCGTTACATCCGGTCAGATTTTCATTATTCGCTTAACAGCTTCTCAATCCCTTTACGGAACTTCGCCCCTTCTTTCAGGTTGCGTAGTCCATACTTCACAAATGCCTGCATATAACCCATTTTTTTACCGCAGTCGTAGCTGTCACCTGTCATCAGCATGGCATCAACGGACTGTTTTTTCGCCAGTTCAGCGATGGCATCAGTCAGCTGAATACGCCCCCATGCACCTGGCTGCGTGCGTTCAAGTTCCGGCCAAATATCTGCTGAAAGCACAT